>Ga0209107_10001329_pt1 | contig 13853 bp, 22 predicted proteins | sample LakErihyJuly2011_2_FD_187460 | JGI IMG/M metagenome (GOLD analysis project Ga0209107, IMG submission 187460) | Freshwater microbial communities from dead zone in Lake Erie, Canada - CCB hypolimnion July 2011 (SPAdes) (version 2) | ecosystem: Environmental > Aquatic > Freshwater > Lentic >... | reverse complement strand
TCTCAGTCAATAAATCAAAAGGGAGGCATTGCTGAAATTGGTATTCAAGACGGTAAATTTTTTATTTTATTAAATCAAACAGTTGAACCGGAATACAATTCGTATGCTATTGATGTATTTGAAAATCAAAATCTTAATATTGATAAATCAGGTGGTGGTAGGATTGATTATTTTAAAAATAACTTACAACTAGTAGACCGACATCATGGAAATAACACCGTCATTATATCAGGCGATAGTACAGATTCTGCATTAAAATTAGATAGAGTAATCGAACCAGGCTCAATAAAATTCTTCTCAATTGACGGTGGACATACTCCCACACATGCCATGAATGATTTGCAAATAGCCAGTAAGGCAATTAGTAATGAAGGTGTTGTAATATTAGACGATATATTAAATCATTGGCATACTGGTGTATTAGAGGGATGGGTAAACTTTAATAGTACAAATCCATCACTAGTTCCATTTGCTATGGGACATAATAAATTATATTTGTGTAAAATATCGTATCATACATTTTATCTCAATTTAATGAATACAATTAATCTAAATGGTCCTCACTCTATTTCTAAATTCTTTGGCTGGGATGTAGTCAAATGGAGATATTGGGGTAATACCATGAGTTGGTAAAAGTAATAAATTATATTAAATCTATGAAAAAAATATTAGTAACCGGTGGTGCTGGATTTCTTGGTAGTCACCTTTGTGATCGTTTGGTTAAAGAAGGACATCATGTTCTTTGTGTTGATAACTATTTTACTGGCAGTAAAAAGAATATCGAACATCTTTTAGATTACAAAAATTTTGAAGTTATGCGACAAGATGTTTGTTTTCCTTTATATGTTGAAGTAGATGAGATTTACAATCTTGCTTGTCCTGCAAGTCCATATTACTATCAGTGGGATCCAATTCAAACTATGAAAACTAGTATAATTGGAAGTTATAATTTATTAGGACTTGCTAAACGCACAGGTGCTAAGATTTTACAGGCCAGTACAAGTGAAATATATGGTGATCCAAAAGTTCACCCACAACCAGAAGAGTATTGGGGCAACGTAAATCCCATTGGTATACGTAGTTGCTACGATGAAGGGAAACGTGCTGCTGAATCGTTGTTCATGGATTATTATCGTGTTCATGAAGTTAAGGCTAAAATTGTACGTATTTTTAACACATACGGTCCGAGAATGGCAGAAAATGACGGCAGAGTTGTTAGTAATTTTATTGTACAAGCATTAAAAGGAAAAGACGTTACTATTTACGGCGATGGAATGCAAACTCGTAGTTTTTGTTACGTTGACGATTTATTAGATGGCATGACGTTAATGATGAATCACTCTGATGATATGTACATAGGACCTGTTAATCTTGGAAATCCCGGTGAGTTTACCATGTGGGAACTAGCACATAAAGTAATTGAATTAACTGGTAGTAAAAGTCAAATATTACAACAATCATTGCCACTTGATGATCCAAAACAACGTAGACCTGATATTACAGAAGCAAAGAAGATGCTTAATTGGGAACCAAAGATTAATCTAGAGCAAGGTCTTATCAAAACGATTGACTATTTCCGTAATATCGTGTAAAATAATAACATGAAATATACTATTCAATGGCAACAATCTTACTACAATTGGGAACCTGTTGAATTTCCAATTCGTAATTTTAAAGAAGCACTAGCAGTTATTAATATGATTAGGAGTAAACTATGAGCGAATCTAAAACATCCTGGACAGTTACATTAGAGGAAGCCGATGATGGCAGCGGCGATCTTGTCATGCCTTTACCTCAAGAAATGCTAGATTTACAAGGCTGGCAAGAAGGCGATACGCTCAACTGGAAAGAAGGCGACAACGGTTCATGGACTCTATCAAAAATTGAAAAATGACCAAACGAATTGGCTGCTTAGGATTTGCATGTAAGTGGATTGATAACGCAGAGCAGGTTGATGGTATCAAACCCACAGATGATGCTAAAAAGTATAATACAGGTAGTACTACGGTTGCCTGGTTAAATAGACAGAGTAAAGACGTTGCAGAACAAAAACTCTGGGACCTAATGGTAAGTAATATTGAAAGCACCAGGTTGCTGGTGGAAAGAGTAGGACAACTTGATCAGAATCTTAGGATGGTTCGCCTTAGTAGCGATATGTTGCCTGTTTATACCCAGTCTGATTGGAGTTATTTCTGGCGTAGGAATGATGTTCGCGACTATTGTGATCGCAATCTTCTCACTGTTGGGGATAGTGCTCGTAGAAACAATGTACGTCTTAGTTTTCATCCTGGCCAGTTTACTGTTCTTGCTAGTGTCAATCCCGGCATTGTTAACAGGAGTATAGATGAGTTTGAATATCACGCCGATCTTGCCCGTTGGATGGGTTTTGGAAAAACATTCCAAGATCTTAAAATCAACGTCCACATATCAGGTAAAGAAGGCCCTGATGGCATACGAAGAGCACATGCCCGACTCAGTCCCGAAGCCCGCAATTGTATCACAATTGAAAATGAAGAAAACGCTTGGGGATTAAATGATTGCCTTATTATTAGCGATATCGTTCCTATTGTGCTCGACATTCATCATAATTGGATTAGAGAAGGTGAATATATCACACCGTTGGATGGTCGCGTTAATCGTGTGGTGGACAGTTGGCGTGGTCTGCGCCCTACACTTCATTATTCTCTTAGTCGAGAGGATTATTTGGTTGGTCACAACACTGACGTAATGCCAGATCATTCCACACTATTGGAGTTAGGTCACAAAAAACAAAAACTCAGAGCACATTCTGATTTCTACTGGAATACAGCAGTAAACAAATGGGCACTAAGTTTTTTGGATAGATTTGACATTATGTGCGAATCTAAAGGTAAGAATTTAGCCAGCTTTGCATTGCACCAGCAGGCTAAAGAATTAAAACTACTTTGATTTAGCAGCCTTAACAACTGTTAATTTAGGAGCCTTGGCTTTTGTCGGGGCTTTTTCTTTGACTGCTGTTTCTTCCTTAGGAGTACGTGGCTTGCGTACTTTCTGTTCAGGTGCCACTTCTACAACAGGTGCTACTTCTGCAACAGGTGCCACTTCTGCAACAGGTGCCACTTCTACAACAGGTGCTACTTCTGCAACAGGTGCCGGTACTGCTTCTACTGGTTCTACTGGTTCTGGCACCTTGTAAGGTGCACCACCGGGTGCAACTGCATCAACTGGGCGATTTTCGCTATATGGTCCTATACCAAATAGATTTTTTAGAAATTTTAACATAATGTATTTCCTTTAGAATTAAATGTTACTATTATTTACCTCGACTAAATATCTAACAATAAAAAGAATCAATAATGAATCAAGATGAAGAAGTTTACGACTACGATGATGAATTCGGTCCAGGAGATTTTGGGTTTGTAATTGGGCCAGATGGTGAATTAAAAAGCATGATGATCCCAGAAGATTTAATGGAAGATCCTCCGCAATCTGTTAAACGCATAATGAAGATATTCGGAATTAAAGATTTACAAAAAGTTACAGTAAAAACATTACATTAATCCAAGTCAATATTAACTAGAAAAATTAATAAATAAGGTATAGATTAACTATGGATACCATAATATGACTGTAAGAGCACCCTTAGAAGAAGTTTTAGCCGGCACTGGACTAACAAGCCCATCATTAGAACAAACACTCTTTATTGTTGCCCAAGGCGGGGTAGAACAAAAACTCACTGCTGGTCGTGCTGGTTTACTATTAAGCAACACCGGATTTACAGGAAGTCGTGGTGGAACTGGATTTACAGGAAGTCGTGGATATTTTGGCAGTAGTGGCTTTACCGGTAGTGTTGGATTTAGAGGCAGCGTTGGATTTACTGGTAGTTTTGGACTTACTGGATATACTGGTAGTCGAGGAATAACCGGATTTACCGGTTCAAGAAGCACAGCATCGGGATATACTGGATCAACCGGTACTGTGGGTTTCACCGGTAGTAGAGGATTTATAGGTAGCAGAGGTGATCAAGGATTACCGGGAGTTAGTCTTCCAAGCCAATTTTCTAATACATCTACAAATATTGCGGGCGGACGGGCTGGAAACATACCTATTCAACGAGGTAGTAGTTCAACTGCATTTATTTCAACTGGATCTGTAGGCTATTTATTACAATATCAAGCAGGAAATACTGCTACATGGGTTAGTACCTCAACAATAACAGTAGCATCTGCTGGTAGTGCATTCAATAGTGATCAAATTTATGCAACAACATTGCCTGTTACTGGACGCACAGGCGATCAATATATCACAATGGTAACCGGAGGGGGCGGATATAGAAGTATAGGTGTACAGTCTAATTTAATATACAACGTAACAAACAATTTATTAACTGTTTCTAAAGCATCGGTAACAGATGCAACTAATTTAATGTCTACAACTACAAATGCATTAGTTGTAACTGGTGGAGTTGGTATCGGTGGGTCTCTAAATGTATTCAATACAGCCACCATATTAGCAACTACTTCTGCTACATCAACTATTACAGGTGCATTAGTAGTAGCAGGTGGTGCTGGTATAAAGGGTGATTTGTGGGTTGGTGGTATTATAAATGGAACAATTTCTGGTAGTATTACAATTGCAAGTAATGTATCAGGTGGAACAGTTGGACAATTAGTATATCAACGTGCAACTAATAGTACAGATTTTGTTGGTGCTGGAACTGCTGGAAATTTATTGGTAAGTCGTGGGGCAAATGCAAGTGGTCCTTTATTTGTCGGTACAGGAAGTATACAAGTTGGATATGCTGAAAATCTATTAAAGGGAGCACCAGGTTATTTGCCATATCAATTATCAGCAAACAATACAAGATTTTTAGCAATCGGTACCCCGGGATATATTTTAACAGTTAATGCTGCTGGAAATGCCCCAGAATGGACAGAAAACACCGGTGGCGGTGGTGATGGTGGTACTATAAATGTTGATACAGCAAATAATTTAGCAGGTGGAACATCTGGTGTTATACCATATCAGGTAATTGCAGGACAAACTGATTTTACGGCTGCGGGCAATGATGGGGATATACTAACAAGTAGAGGTACACTATCACCAGAATGGATTGCTAGAACATCATTAGTATTAACAAATCTTGCAGGAGGTTCTCAAGGTACCGTAGTTTATCAATCTGCGGCTGATACAACAGCATTTTTAAATCTTGGAACGACAGGGCAAGTATTAACTGTTAATAGTGGTGAAACAGGTCCCGAGTGGAAAACATTAATTAGCCCACCAGCAGAATATGCAAATACTGCAACTAATATAAAATTTGGAACTCAAGGACAAGTACCATTCCAAACAGGAATTGGACAAACTGGTTTTTTTGGGCCAGGTACAAAAGGACAATTATTAATTAGTGCAGGAACTACTTCAACAGGTCCTACATTTACAAATACATCCACTTTTACAATTGGATATGCTGTAAATATTATAAATGGTACTGCTGGACAATTAGTATATCAGTCAAGTACCAGTACTACTAATTTTGTCGGACCGGGTACTATTGGACAATTTTTGGTCAGTCAAGGTGTAGCAGCACCTCAATATAAAAGCCCGTCCAGTTTAACAGTTGGATATGCAACTAACATATCAGGCGGCACCGCTGGACAACTTCCATACCAATTTGGTGCTGCTACTACTAGATTTACAGGACCAGGAAGTACTGGTAGTATATTGGTCAGCGATTATACTAATGGTCCATCATTTGTTTCTACTTCAAATATAAAAGTAGGGTATGCTACACTTGCCGATGCTGTAAAAACTGGAGGAAGTGTTCCACAAATATTAACAGTAAAAAATGTATCAAATGCAAATTATTATCCAACATTTGTAAATGCTAATAATAATACAGAAACTGCAATGACCGTTTATACAAATGATGCTTTTGTAATTAATCCTAGTACAGGTTTTGTATATTTAGATTACGCATCTGCACAAAGTGGTGCTAGATTGTCGGTTAATGGTGGTGGATATTTTAATGGAACTGTTACTGCTACTACCTTCACTGGTAATATACAAGGTAATACACTAACTAGTGGCCAGGTAACAACTGCATTAGGATTTACTCCTATTAGTGGTAATCAAAGTATAACCCTTTCAGGTGACGTTACAGGAACTGGATCTACTGCCATTACAACAACATTGGCAAATTCTGGCGTTACGGCTGGTACATGGAACAATGTAACAGTTAATATAAAAGGATTAGTAACCGGTGGTAGCAATGTAGCATATGTCACTGGTACTCCTTGGACCAGCGTGGGATATATTACCGCTAATCAAAATCAAAACACTCAACTTACTAGTTTAGGTGTTGGAACAGCAGCAAGCGGAACAGTAGGTGAAATACGTGCTACTAATGAAATTACAGCCTACTATTCTGATCGTAGATTAAAAGAAAATGTTAAAATTATTGATAATGCCATTGAAAAAGTATTAACATTAAATGGTATTACTTATACACCAAACGACCTTGCTGAATCGTTTGGATATGATAAAACTAAAAAATTAGTTGGATTATTTGCCGACGAAGTTGAAGCAGTTTTACCAGAAGCAACACGTCCTGCGCCGTTTGATATGGACGAAAATGATAATAGTAAATCTGGCGAAAATTATAAAACTATTCAATATGAAAAACTTGTTCCTTTATTAATTGAGGCAGTAAAAGAATTGGCAAAAGAAATTAGAGATTTAAAAAAAGAAGCTAGTAGCCGTAGCCTATAAATAATAAAAACAATCGGAGTTAAACAGTGGCCAGTACAATTACCAATTATAGCAATTTAATTAATGTAAATTTTCCTATTTCGGGCGCAGATAATGATAGTCAAGGATTTAGGACCAATTATATAGAAATACAGGCTGCATTAAAAGTCGCTAGTGATGAGATATCGTCCCTTCAACTATTGTTAAATGATCCTTCTGATGTCAAATTAAACAACTATACTACTACGGAACTTTATAATTTAGGAACTGATCTCGACAACGGTACAATGGTATTTTTAACTTCCGGTGGTGGCAAAACATATCAAAGACCTGCATATTTTAATAGCGGAACATGGTACGTACTTAATACCGGAACCGCAGTAGTATTACCATAAGATGTTCAATCCGTTGCTGCCAGATCTTTCAGTTTTGAAAGACGAGGATGTAGATAGAAAAATAACTGAATTAATGCAGAAATATTTTCAAGCATCACGTTTTGGGCAAAGTGGTGTTATGCAACAAATATCTGTAATTTTGGCCTGCTATAAAGAAGAGCAACTAAAGCGTCAACAAGCAGCAAACCAAAAACTTGTTCAAAATAGAAATCAAGATTTAGATGATTTTATAAACGTAGACCGTTGACATCTTAGAAAAAATAGTATAAACTACTAAGATGAATATTAACGAATATGGTGCTGTATTTGTATCCAATAAAGAAATGTTTGAAAACATTTATATAGGTAAACTCAAAACGTTTAATAATATATATTTAGATAAACAAACTGTAGATAAGTTTAATTCGGCAAAAAATACTAATAGAGATAGTTTTGAATATTTAAAAGAATATGTTGAACCCGATGTCTCATTAAAACAATTTGATAGTAATCAACAAAATGTTTGGTTTATGCCCGACGATTATAAGTCATTTGATATATTAGAACATCTAATATCTTTATGTAAAACAGAAGACGAAATTAATAGAGTTTTAGATGAAATGAAACTATTTGCCCAATATGACATGATAGAGTTACTGTGTTATCTTAAATACTTAGTAGACACTATGAGAGAAAATAACATAGTATGGGGAGTAGGACGGGGTAGTAGCGTATCTAGTTATTGTTTATACTTGTTAGGTGTTCATAAAATAGACAGTATTAAATATGAACTTGATATTCGAGAATTTTTAAAATAAGGAGAATGTAATGGGAACAATGCACAGAACCATGCAAGGTAAAATGATTGACATGGAAAAATTAATGAGCCAAAATGAACTAATGCCTGCAATTGGCAATGTAAGAGTAAATGCAAGAGGTGACGAATTAGGGGCTGGAGGAAAAATTGTTAAGAAACGTGAAGACATCATGGCTGAGTATTATGATACTAATCCAAAAGCAATACCTGATACTCCTAGACCTGTTCACGCAAAGGTTCCTCAAGAACAACTAGAAAAAGTTAAACCTGAACCAGTTATGACTAAAAAAAATAAGGTAGTAGATAATGAAAGTTAAAGGTAAAATTATTCCAATCCGAGACGGAGTAATTGTGTCGGATATGAATTTTGATATGGAAAAAACTTCTACTGGTATTTACATACCCACAGACAATGGCAAAAGACAAGGAATTCATCCTCGGTGGGGTCGTGTATGGGCTGTTGGTCCTGATCAAACAGACGTTACTATTGGCGAATGGATTCTAGTTGAACACGGACGATGGACAAGAACAATTGAATTTGAATTAGATGACGGTAATGTAATTGAATTACGTAAAGTTGATAATAATTCAATAATGGCTACTGCTGATGAAAAACCCGACGATTGGATGAGATCGGTAGCATAAAACCAAAAGGGCTTGACAGGCCCTTTTTTTACGACTATAATATATTATGAAAACATGTGAACAAATTATCACTGATATGTGTCTTACTGTTAGACACGATTTCGAGTTGGATCGACATCCCGACGATGCCGCTTTTGTAGCAGGTATGACAGGTTCCGAACGTCGAGCGTTATGGAATCAAATGTCACAGATATTTTATAATAATATTTGGCCACATATGACATTTAGAGATGAGGACGACTGGAAATGATCTTTAACAAAATAAAACAACTAAAACAAGACGGGCTAACTATTGGAATTGTATTCAGCAGTTTTGATCTTTTTCATGCTGGGCATGTGGCCATGTTAGCAGAGGCTAAGAATCATTGTGATTACTTAATTGCAGCATTACAAACAGATCCGACTATTGATCGCCCAGATAGTAAAAATCCTCCTATCCAAAGTATTGTGGAAAGACAAATACAAGTTAGTACAAATCGTAATGTAGACGAAGTAGTTGTATATCAGACAGAAAAAGACCTCGAAGACCTCTTGCTTATTTTGCCTGTTGATGTTAGAATATTAGGTATAGAATACAAAGACAAAGATTTTACAGGTAGAGAAATCTGTATGAAGCGTGGAATTGAAATTGTTTATAATGGACGAGATCATTCCTTTAGTAGTAGCAGCCTACGCAAACGTGTAGCAGAAGCAGAAGGAAATAAAAAATGAACTGGTTAAAAAGACGACTACGTATGTGGGCATTTAGTTCTGATGGAATTGAACAGGGACAAACAAATAAGTTGTCTAGGGGAGGTGCTAGTATAGTATCCACGGAACCTGGAGAATCTCTCAGCACAGAACCCATACGGTTAAGTATCTATCGTGCTAACGGTGGGATGATTGTTGAGACTCGTGTTTATGATCGTCAGAAGGATCGTAGTCAAAATCAACTACACATTGTCAGTCATGATGACGACCTTGGACATAGTATAGCAAAGATCATCACCATGGAGTCATTGCGTGGATAATATCGAAGTACAGCCTAAAGATACCAGTAAAGGACATTTTTATGTCAGTCTTGTAAAGAGTGTTATTCGCATAGGAGCGGGTTGCTGGTTGATGCAAGGAAATTTACTAATGGCGGGTGCTTGTTTTATTTTAGCAGAAGTGTTTGGAATTTTTGAGGAACTAGTATGATTGAATTGTGGGTAGAAAAATGGCGTCCAAAGAAAGTCAGTGACTATGTGTTTAGAGACGATGCACAGCGTAGACAAGTTAACTCTTGGATTAAAGAAGGCAGTATTCCACACTTATTGTTAAGTGGTGCTGCTGGTATTGGTAAGACAACATTGGCCAAGGTACTGTGCAATGAACTAAACATTGAAGAATACGATGTACTTGAGATTAACGCAAGTCGTGATAATAACGTAGACACAGTACGTGATAAGATCATTAACTTTGTACAGATGATTCCATTTGGTCCTTTTAAGGTAGTATTATTAGATGAGGCCGATTATCTAACTCCAAATGCACAGGCTATCTTACGTGGTGTCATGGAAACATATAGTAATCACAGTAGGTTTATTCTTACCTGTAATTATCCAAATAGAATTATTCCGGCATTACATAGTCGGTGTCAGGGCTTTCATGTTGATAAGACTGATCAAACAGAATTTACTGCAAGAGTTGCTACTATTCTAGTTGAAGAAAATGTTGAGTTTGATCTTGACACATTAGATACCTATGTTAAATTAACATATCCAGATTTGCGTAAGTGTATCAACATGGTACAACAAAATGTTAATGAGGGTAAATTATTAACACCCACAGCAGGCGAAGAAGGAGCCAGTGACTACAAGATAGAAATGGTTGAGTTGTTTAAGAAAGGCAAAATCAAAGAGGCACGTACTTTGTTATGTGGTCGTGCTCGCCCTGAAGAAATGGAAGAAATCTATACTTGGTTGTACAACAATTTAGATTTACTTGGCAAAACAGAAGAACAAAAAGATCAAGCATTGTTAATAATTAAACAAGGATTAGTTGATCATGCATTGATTGCTGATGCCGAGATTAACCTTGCGGCTACGTTGATAAAATTAGCAAGACTACAATAAACAAACCGCACAGTCGATGCAGGTCGAATACTGTGCGGTTTATTATTCTTGTTTTAAGTTAGTTAATCGCTAGTATCTTCCTTATAGATTTTTAACACTTCTTTAACGACTGGATGTCGTTCTATATCTTGAGTTTCAAATTTTGCCATTGCAATCATTCGCGAATCACCTCCTTGTCCGAACAAACTGCAAAACTCTAGGAGACCGTTTTCACTAGGACGGTCGGCTTGATTTAAATCTCCAGTAACTACCATTCTAGAATTATTGCCAATTCTAGTTAATAACATCTTCATCTGACTAGGTGTGGCATTTTGCATTTCGTCAGCAATGACAAAAGCATTCTTAAATGTTCTACCTCTCATATATGCTAGTGGACTGATTTCAATAGATCCATCTTCTAACATACCTGCTATCTCCTTAGGGTGATAGTATTCTTCAAAAACATCAAATATAGGTCTTGTCCAGGGTGCCATTTTAGCATTTAAATCCCCGGGTAAAAACCCATGTTCTTCATCTACCGAAACAGCGGGGCGGGTTACAATTATCTTACTAATAGACCCTTCCTTATACAATTTAATTGCCATCTGTACGGCTAACATTGTTTTACCCGTACCGGCTGGGCCGATGGCTAAAACAATATACTTCTTGGGGTTTTTTAGCAATTCGAGATAGTTCTCTTGGCTTAGGTTTCGTGGAACTATATTGACTTGCTGGCTTCTTTTTAAATAGGGCTTAATTTGTATTAAGTTACTATGTGGTTCTTTATGGAAACGTGGATCTCGTTGTTCACTCATATCCCTATCTCTTTTTCGATTGACTCTAGGCAATTTTACCTCCTTGGTGAAGATCGACCTGCACTAATATTTAAAAGTTATTTCAAAATATACGCTCAAAGGCCCGGATTTTGAATCCCATAGTAATTTAAGGATTAGTATATGGCAACAATGGATAAATATTTGATAAAGAGAAAGCCTATGCACGACATTATAGACGTAATTAAAAACCTACAAACACTTAGTGAAAACAATAGTGCATTTAAAGTACTCAAAGACTTTGAAAGAGTTATTGACGAATTAGATGTTTATGTGTTTAAAAATTGGGAAGAAGGCGAACTTATTGCTGGACCTAAGGTAAATCGCTACGATGTAGAATGTAAATTTATGTGGTCACGTGAAAATATGCCTGATCCCAAGGGTGGCAAAAGATTAGTGGACTATGGTTGCCAAGTTGTATTTGCTAAAGAAGTTGTTATGCTACCACGTAAAATTAAAGATCCAGGCGATTTCCGACCTGGCACAAAGAAAGGTAAAATTGATGCACATCCTATTTGGATTGTAACAATTACCATGCCTAAAAAATTAATGCAGGACGTTTATGTGGGTAAAGAAAACAAAGATAATAACAGAATGGCTGAACTAATGAAATACAGCAAAAACGAATCTGAAATTGCAAATAATGCAGCACAAGAAGAACCACAGGAGGCACCATCTAATGCCACAGCATAAATTAAATGAAGGACTACGTTCTGGAGATCTAGAAAACTATGTATCAGAAGTTTTTACTGTTGATAGATATAAAAGTAAAATGGGAGAAGATAGTGACGTAATTGTATTAGGATTCCGTGTACGTGAAAAAGAACCTGCTATTGATATGATGGAATTTATTGAACGCGGATATAATTTTATTCTAGATGCCGATATGAGTGCCGGAGAAGAAAACGACGGGCAATATCAGGTGTTTGTAGAAATACAAAGAACTCCAGAATTAAAAGCACAATTAAAAGAATTATTAGGCGGTGTTGGACAATTATGTAAATGCCAAGAATGGAAATTTCGTTACCAAAAGGCTCCAACAAGTTTAGAGTTTAATGAAGAAAATATAACCGAGACAATTCCAATGACCAAGGAAGATTACGAGCATAAAATTATGGAAATTAAAAATACAGATATAAAAGAATTTTTCAATCAAGGTAGTGTTGACGTTGATCTCGCTGAGGATAACACCTTGGTATTCAGCAGACCATACGCTGGAGATATAGCAGTAAAATTTATTGCTATTGGTGATTATGAAGATGTTAAACATACTGTTCCTGGTCCACTGTCACTAGACGAAAGTAGTCAAAGCCAAATGTTCTTTTTAGCCAAATATATTGGTAATTACGAAATTAATAAAATTGGTAATAAATTCTTAATTAGGAATGGAAACAAAGCAGTAGTTATAGAAAAAGACAGGTGGTAACATGTGGTTAATGGATTTTTTACCTAACTGGATATTTCATACAGTATTGATAGTAGGCGTACTAGGATTAATTTCTAGTTTTGTATTAAATTTTATTCCTTCATTTAGACTTTATCATTTACCCATTCAGGTTTTTTCTGTATTGTTAATTGCTGTGGGGGTTTGGTTCCAAGGTGCTATGAGCAATCAGGCAGAATGGGAAGCCAAGGTTGCAGAGATGCAGGTTAAGGTTGCAGAAGCCGAAGCAAAAAGTCAAGAAGAAAACGTTAAGATAATAACTAAAACTGTTAAAAAACTTGAACTAGTTAGAACTAAGGGACAAGATATTATTAACTATGTTGATCGTGAAGTAGTAAAAGATCGAGAAGTAGTTAAGTTTGTAGAAAATTGTCCTATTCCACAAATTATTATTAATGCACACAATGCAGCAGCATTGAATCAACCCATTGAGGCCAACAAATGAAATTAATTAAATTACTTGTTATTGCATCTATTTTATTAATTACAGGATGTGCTACTACAGTACCAGTGACTGCTAAATTTCCAGATGCACCTATATTAATATTAGAAAAATGTCCTCAGTTAAAAAAGATTGATGGCGAAAATGTAAATATTGTTGATTTCACAAAAACTGTAACATTAAATTATACAACATATTATGAATGTGCTGTAAAAAATGATGCATGGATAGAATGGTATCAAATTCAAAAGAAAATATTTGAAGAAATAAAAGGAGACTAATATGTTAGAAACACTATTTTGGTTAGCATTAGGAGCATTTGTAGGATGGAATTTTCCACAACCACAATTTGCTAAAAACATTCAAGCAAAGGCCATTGCTGCATTTCGTAAGGATCAATAATGTCAGGATTTATTTTAACACAAGAACAACTTGCTCAACTACTACCAGGCAATCCATATCTTGATCATTGGTATCATGCATTAGAACAAGCG
>Ga0209107_10001328_pt1 | contig 13858 bp, 8 predicted proteins | sample LakErihyJuly2011_2_FD_187460 | JGI IMG/M metagenome (GOLD analysis project Ga0209107, IMG submission 187460) | Freshwater microbial communities from dead zone in Lake Erie, Canada - CCB hypolimnion July 2011 (SPAdes) (version 2) | ecosystem: Environmental > Aquatic > Freshwater > Lentic >... | reverse complement strand
ATTTCATCTCTAAAACGGCCAACAAAATCTGGGAAATTGTAGAAGGAAAAATTGTTGAATTCAAGGGTGGATATACGGAGTGGGTGGAATGGAAGGAGAGGCAAGAAGGGATTAGGGAACAGAGATTAGGGAAAAGGGAACAGGGAAAAGGGAATAGTGAACAGGGAAAAGGGAATAGTGAACAGGGAAAAGGGACGAGGGACAAGGGAACTCACAACCCACAACCTTTTTCAAAATTCCCCTCCTCTAAGGAGGGGTGGCAGCCGAAGGCTGACGGGGTGGTGATTCAACCCCAAAAACCACACCCCAAAACCCACAACTCTCTTCCCATCGACAAAGAGAAACAGAAGGAAAAAAAACGCATTCAGCGATTATTTGATGAAGTAGAGGCAAAGATTGCCAAATTTAAATTCGAGAAAGCTGATGTTGAACATAAGCTAGCAGATCCATCCATTTATTCGAATCAGCAACAGTTTTCTGAGACGGAAAAAAAATACCAACACATTCAAGCAGAGCTCAATAAACTTGAGCCTGAATATGAGCAGTTATTTGAGAAATTGATGCAGATGGATTGAAATGCTACAAAAAAATAAAGGCTGTTCTTTCGAACAGCCTTTATCATATTTATCCCTTTAAGATTAATAACCAGGATTCTGAGTAAGAACGGTCTTACCGTCTTTCTGAGAGTTTAGGATTTCATCCTGAGGAATTGGGTAGTAGTTGTGCTTCGCTAAGAATACTTTACCTGCAAGGTAGTTGCGCTTAGAGAATGTTCTACCGTTTGTATCAGTACCGGTAGTACCTTCTTTAGCAACATATGCATTCAGTACTTTCTCAGCAATTCCCCAACGAACTAGATCAAAAAATCTATTTCCCTCCATGGCGAATTCAAGACGTTGCTCCATGCGCACGGCATTGATTGCATAACTTTGTCCTTTCCCAGCAAAAGTTCCTGCTGGATAGGGTTCAACTTTGATTCTAACTGCAGCATCTTGAGGAGCAGATCGTTTCGCCCTGTTGCGGATCAAGTTTACATAGGTTTGAGCTTGAGCTAAATTACCCAACTCAGCCTCACACTCTGCTAACCAGAGGATCACATGAGAGAACTTAATTAGACGAAAGTTATTGTTAACAGAACGTCTCGCAGTAGAGTGCGTGGTAGAATTTTCTTCAGCAAGGTAATACATCCATTTTTTACCACTGAACGGACCAGCATAAGCTTGGTCACGGATCCAGGAGCTACCAGGATGTGGACCCCAATCCAAAAACTTAATCCCTCTTCTACCTACTGTCCAGTCCAAACGAGTGTCAACTGGAACACTCAGGTCTGCAGCGTAAGGAACTGTAAAGCTGATACCCTGATCACTAGGAAGATCAACATTGTTATATGTATCTTGACTACCATCTGCGGCATTTCCAATAAAAGGAAGACCATTTGCGTCCGTTTTAAAGGCATTTACCAGATTGTGTGAAGGCTGGTAGAATCCGCAACAACCACGACCAGGAGAGTTACCGGCATAAGGCCAGTTCAATACATCGCCTTGATTACCATTTGCGCCTGTAGTTCCATCGTTAACAGAAAACTGAACTTCAAATATAGATTCACGGTTGTTGTTTGTTACCGTTCTGTAATTGTCGTGGTAATTATCTACCAAACTCTTTCCAGAATTCGCATAAACATCCAATAACAAAGCTTTTGCTTCAGCCCATTTCTTTTGGAAAAGGTAAGCTTTAGCTAAGTAGGACTTTGCTGCCCATTGTGTAGCACGTCCTTTTTGAGCCTGCGTAGTAGGCAGGTTATCCGCGGCAAATTTGAAATCTGCTTCAATCTGAGGCCAAATATTAGCGGTATTGCCAATCAATACACCTGAAGGGTCGTTTGTTTTGTAGATCTTCTCGTCGATGTAAGGAACGTTGTTCCACATTTTCTTTGCTTCAAAATGATAGTGACCTCTCAATAAGCGAGCTTGAGCAATTACTTGCTTTTTCTCCTCATCAGTCATATCCTTTACATCAGGATCGCTAACAATCAACAAAACTTCGTTACAACGAGCAACACCGTCGTATGAATGTTGCCATTTTCCGCGAAGATGGGTATTATCTGATACCCAGTTGTATTGCTCAAGAAATGACTGCTCAGGCTGATCACCCGCATCTGTTCCTTTGTATGCATCATCAGATACAACACCACCATATACCCAATTGGATACAGCAGCATGCCAACCGGTTGTTCCAGAACCAATGCCATCCAATAACGAATAGGCGCCAATCAAGAGGGCATTAACACCAGCTTTGCTTTTCAGCTGAGCTGCTGTAGCTACACCTTGAGGCCCCACTTCGAAGAATTTCTGGCATCCGATGGTCATTATCATGGCCAACGGAAGAAGTAGAAATTTTATCTTTTTCATATTCATAGTTTTTACAATTGCGTTTGAATTAGAATTTAAGGCGTACACCAAAGAGGTATGATTTTGCAACAGGGTAAGCACCCTCATCAATACCCATGTGGATATCCTGGTTATCAGCACCTGAAGTACGCAAGTTGATATCTGGATCCAAACCAGTGTATTTGGTTAATGTGAGGATATTCTGTCCTTGAATGTAAAGCTGTGCACCTGCAATACCAATCTTCTTCATGATGTTGTTTGGAATGGTATAGGTCAACTGAACATTCCTCAAACGAAGGTATGAACCGTCTTCTAGGAAGTAAGAAGAAACCTGCTGAGAAGATGCATCACTTGAATTCAGGCGAGGCAACTTAGGATTGTCTGTATTTCCATAAGACTCATACAGCATTCTCTTAGATCTGTTGCCCTGGAATACGTTGAAGTCAGTCCAGTAGCGAACATAGTTGAAGATTTCATTGCCTTGAACACCTTGAGCGAAGATGGCCAAATCAAAGTTCTTGTATCCGGCAGAAAGATTGATGCCATAAGTGAAATCAGGATGTGGATTTCCAACAAAATCACGATCGGCAGCTGTAATTACACCGTCTTTATTGATATCTCTGAAGTTGAATACACCCTCACGAGTATAGGTTCCAAACTTAGGAGCAGATGCTGCTTGTTGAGCAGTAAGGATACCGTCAACAAAATAACCGAAGAAGCTGGCAATAGGATAACCCTGTCTTGTTGCTGTGATAGATGGAAGACGAGTAGAGAATCCAAAAACAGTTGCATTTGGATCATTATTCAACTTGAGTACTTCGTTTCTATACTGGCTGATGTTAACACCAATTGAGTAGCGAAGCTGACCATTCAAAGCTTTGTCTGTCCAGTTCAAATTCACGTCAACACCTCGGTTGCGCATTTGACCAATGTTGGTGAAAGGTAGTGTACCCACACCTTGTGCACGAGGAACTGCAATCTGAGCAAGCATATCAGATGTAGTTCTTGTATACCAATCTAACACCACTTCCAAACGATTGCGGAATAAGCTCGCATCAACACCAACATTCAATGAAGTTGAAGTTTCCCACTTACCATTGGGGTTACCAAATTGGGTAAGGTCAAATCCACCTGCAATTGAAGTTCCAGTTCCGTTGATGTCATACCCGTTGCTACTTGGATCGGCATTGTAAAGTGTGAAGGCATTGTAAACGTTAGGAATCAACTGATTACCAGTCTTACCCCAACCACCTCTAACTTTCAAATCATCTAACCAACTCAAATTGTTAAGTGCTTTTAGTTCAGTCAAGCGAACTCCAACTGATCCAGCAGGGAATACACCGTAGCGGTTTGACTCAGAGAATCGAGAAGAACCATCACGGCGAATGGTAAAGTCGGCAAGAAGTAAATTCTTGTATCCGTAGTTTACTTTAGCAAATTGAGAGAACAAGCGCGTTCTAATAGCACCTGCGCCAGCATTGCTCAAACCTGATGCAGAACCTGCATTCAAATAACGGTAATCAATATCATCAAATGCAAAGGTTGAACGGCTGGCTTGGAAACCAAATCCATAAGTTGAAACAGCCTCTGTACCAACCAAAACATTCACATCATGATCATCAGCAAAGGTTTTGTTGTACGTTAACGTATTATACCACGTCCAAGCAGAGCTAAAGCTATTGAAATTGTTCAATGTATTGGTATTTCTAGCTTCAGAAGCTTCAATATTCCTCATGAAATACTCTGAACGGTTACCGTTGGTGTATTCTAAACCAAAACTGGTTCTGGCTTTTAAATTTTTATTGATCGCATATTCTCCAAAGGCATTTCCAAAAATATTGGTAGATACTGTTTTGTTATCTTTTGATCTGTAAAGTTCCGCCAATGGATTGGTTGCATTACCCAAGTTCACACCACGCGGACCGCCAAATCCTAACCAAGGAGAAGAGTTTGTTCCACCGAAATAAGCGGGTCCTCCTGTGATATCAAAAATTGGGATGATGGGGTGAATACGATAAGCAAGCGAAATCGGGTTACCCTCGCTGTTGTTTGAGATACCAACACGCTCATCGTAAGATACAGTCAGGTTCTGACCTACTGTGAATTTACCTTGAGTGAATTCAGTATTTGCACGAACAGAGAAACGCTCAAAGTTGGTAAATCTCAAGATACCATCTTGCTTAAAGTAGTTACCAGAGAAAGCATATTTGGCTTTGCTGGTTCCACCGGATGCACCAATCTGATAGTTTGAAATTGGAGCTGGGTCAAAAACAGCATCATACCAATCTGTACCTGCTTTGTTCGCCTTGTTGATGTTGTACTTCGTGGTACCCAACTGAGGATCTGTGATATCGTTGGTGTATGTAAAGTTTGAAGGTAAAGTTCCAAATACATTTGGATAAATGTAATCCGCCATGGTAACACCACCGTTCTGGTTAAAACGATATTGAACAGATGGAGAAGCAACCCATGGAGTTTTACCAGCACCTACGTCGGCTTTAAAAAGGTATTGTCCCAATTCTTCTGCATTGAGAAGGTCTAGGAATTTACCAGGTGCTTGCATACCTGTGTAGTAATCAAATGTGATTTTGGGATCACCAGACTTACCCCTTTTTGTTGTGATGATCACAACACCATTTGCAGCACGTGCACCATAGATAGAGGCAGCAGAAGCATCTTTCAATACCTGCATAGACTCAATATCATACGGGTTGATGTTGTTGAGTGTTCCTTGTGTAGGCACACCGTCAATTACATAAAGTGGAGAGTTGTTGTTGATCGTTCCAAATCCACGGATACGCACCATGGTACCACCACCCGGTGAGTTGTCGTTACCAACAACCACACCAGAAGCTTTACCCTGAAGCATCTGTGTAACACTGGCTGCTGGAGTTGCAGTCAGTTCTTTTGCAGAAATCACCGCTACAGCTCCCGTAATATCCTTCTTACGCTGGGAGGTATAACCGGTTACAACAACGGATGTCAACGCTTTAACGTCAACTTCCAATTCAACATTCAACATGGTTTGATTTCCTACGTTTACAACGCGGCCTTCGTAACCATTGAAAGAAAAGACAAGTGCTTTTTGATCAGCAGTAAGATCTAATTTGAATAAACCTTCTGCATCGGTAGCTGTACCTTTGGTAGTACCGTTTACAACTACTGATACTCCTGCGAGAGGAGCTTTCGTTTCGGCATCTGTTACTTTTCCGCTTACCGTCCGCTGTGCAACAGCAAATCCCGTAAGCAAGGTCAACAAAACTGTGATGCTCAACAGCTTTGAAAACCCTGGCAAGTACAATCTTTGGGTCATAATCGATTGTTTTGGTGATGATTTTTTAAAAAAAAACTTTCGTTTCAGGTTGTTAAAATAGCGTTAAGGGGGTAAATAAAAAAATTTTTTTTATGCAGCGGATTGGATGGGGATAAAAAGTGGCTATCCGAGTGATAGGTAAAACAGCAAAAATGAAGTGTGATCCCGATTGGATTCGAACCAATGACCTACAGCTTAGAAGGCTGCCGCTCTATCCAACTGAGCTACGGGACCTGGATATCTTTAAGGAGTGCAAAGATAATTTTTTTTAGCTTGCAGACAAAGAGTGAAGTGAACAATGGATGTAAAAATTTCTGCAGGCTGGAAAAAAGCCCTTTCTAACGAATTCAAAAAGGATTATTTCCTGGGAATTGTAGAACTCCTCAAGAATGAAATCGAGAGCAAACAGGTCATCTACCCTCCCGGGCCGCTCATTTTTAACGCTTTTAATGCTACAGACCTGAAGGATGTAAAAGTGGTGATCATTGGCCAGGATCCTTACCATGGGCCCAATCAAGCACATGGACTGAGCTTTTCGGTTCAAAAAGGCATCAAGCCTCCCCCATCGCTGGTCAATATTTACAAGGAAATTGAAAAAGACCTTGGCATCAACATGCCACGCCATTACGGTGACCTTACCCAATGGGCAAAACAAGGCGTCTTGCTGCTCAATGCAAGCCTGACGGTGAGGGCAAACCAACCCAACAGCCATGCTGGTATCGGTTGGCAAATCTTCACGGATGCAGTCATCAATCTGCTCAATACAGAAAAGAAGAACATTGTTTTCCTGCTTTGGGGTAACTTTGCAAAAGAGAAGGGAGCCCATATTGATGAAGGAAGACATCTTGTATTGAAGGCAATGCATCCATCCCCGTTTGCAGCAGACAAGGGTTTTTTTGGATGCCGCCATTTTTCAAAGGCAAATGAATACCTTGTCAAAAACGGGATTGACCCCATTGATTGGATCATTATAGAACAATAGCATGGTTAAAAATATTTTAGGCAGGGTTTTTACCGTTTGGGGAGCAATCGTTTTTATTGTTTCGATGGTGGTCTTTATACCCGCAGTATGGGTCACGGATCTGTACGCAGAACCCAAAAGAACGGCTTCATTTATGCAAGTTGTTAGGATCTGGATGGCTGTTTTCTTTACCCTAAGCGGGGTTCGGCTCAGGATTTTGGGCAGAGATCATTTCAAAAAAGGTGAAAATTATATTGTTGTTTGCAACCACAACTCTATGATGGATGTGCCATTGTCTAGCCCGGGCATCCCAGGTGCCAATAAAACCATTGCAAAAATTGAGATGGCCAAGGTCCCTGTATTTAGCATTATCTATAAAAGAGGATCTGTGTTGCTGGACCGAAAAAGTGATGCCAGCAAAAGGGAAAGCTATCTGGCCATGAAAAATGTGCTGGAGAATGGCATGCACATGTGCATCTATCCGGAAGGAACCAGAAACAAATCCGAGCATCCCCTGAAACCCTTTCAGGATGGCGCGTTTCGTTTATCCTTCGATACTGGCAAAAAAATTATTCCCTGTGTTATAAGGGGAACAAGAAAAATGCTTCCGCACAACAAAACATTCTTCTTCTGGCCCGGTAAGGTGAGCATGGAGTTTCTTCCTGCAATTGATCCAAAAGATTTTGCAAGTGCAGGGGAAATGAAAGAATTTGTTTTTAATTTGATGTGGGAGAGCCTGGAAAAAAGGATGATGGCTTAACGCAATCTTGACTCCCTCAAACACTATTGTGTGTAGAAATACCTGGTCCTGTTGATTTTCAGGTCGCGCAGCAAACCGGATTTGGGACTGATGGTAATATTAAAAAACCGGTAAAGTCCGACAGGTGTTACATTGATGGACATTTGCCAGCAATGCAGATCGCGGGATATGAAGGTGGTCAGCGATTGAAGTTGCATGGTTTTGGTATCAAAATACCCATTGGCTCCAATTTTCCATTTGGGTGAAAGGCTGAAATCCCCATTAAAATTAAAACTGGAAGTGAGTTCCGTCTTGTAGCGATAATCTGGCTGCAGGAGTTTTGTAAAACTCAGGGAATAGGAAAAACTCAGGGTCCAGGGAATGCTGAAATCCGTGAATTCAGCAGGGTTTCGGCGGATATAATCCATCTGCTGCATCATCTGGTCATTGGTCAGGTTATCATCCTCCCCTTTCAATTTTTCCTTTTCTTCTTTGTCTTTTTCATCTTTTTTCTTGCTCTGAAAACTGGTAGACATGTTGATGCTACCACTGGTGATGGAGCCTAAATTGAATTTGCTTCCTCCCTGCCAGGCATACTCGTCGATCCTGAAGCCATTGGCTGGATTGGTCTTGTATGGATCCATTGAGGCATTGGCGGTGATGTTGATCTTTTCAAAGAGATTGCTGCGGGCATAAATGCTGAATGTCGATAGTTTGAAACTGTCTGCCAGGAAATTATACCCACCGGAGATACCAAATCCATCCAGGATCTTCACTTTTTTCAGTTCCGCCTCTCCAGTATCCTTTTTGGAACGAACCTTCATTTCAATGTTGTTGTCAATGCCAAAACCGATGCCCCCACTCTCTTCTGAACCGAATGGCCCATAAATGCTTCCATCAAATACAGACATCAGTACCTGATTGCCCTCCTTGTCTACCCGTTCACGGTAATAATAGGGTTTCATCAGGTCGGGCTTGTAGTTGATACCAAACTGGGGTCTCATCACATGCCGGATGGCCTGAACCTTTGCATCTTTTTTCTTTGCTTGATAGGTACCAAATACTGCAGTGCTAAAAGAAAGTCCCATAGACATTTCCCTTGCAGCATTGAAGCCTTTCTCCATGGTAGAGTCGAGCTTTTCGGTTACAGGATTCCATTTGCGGTAGAATTTCTGGGCATACCATCTTTCCCTGAAAGAGATGTTGGGCGCCACCTGAAAAGGCCCCATGGGCGGCAGGGAAAGGGTGATCGGGATGTCGTGGCTGGCGCCCCACTGGAAAGTATCAATCAATTGTTTGAACCTGAATGCAGTATCATAAAAGGAAATTTGCCCTTTATAACTTCCACTATAGCCCACACCCAGCTTTTCATACCATTTTGATTCTCCCACCGCATCCTTGGGTTGGAAAGGGTAAATGGTATTCATCACGAGTGCAACATCTGGAAGGTTCAGGTTGACAAGCCGTGTGGCCGTATTCTGGTTATGATTAAGGTTGACAGAAAGATTGAAAGGCGACCCCTGCCAGGTTTTTTGGTAGGAAATGGAGGAGCTCAGCTGGTTGGTGAAGTTCATGGGTTGCATATAACTGCCTCCCCCTTGAACGGTTCCTGTAAAACCTGGATTGGCCATTGCACCACCATTCGGAACAAGCCTCAGGTATTTGCTGCTACCGGCATTGACATTTGCGCTGAAAGAGACACCAGGGCGGGCTTTGCTGTCCATGCTGTGCGACCAGGTAACGAAGAAACTTTTGTTTTTACTGAAGTCGGGATCTCCCTTGAAGGCAAATTTGGTATTCTGCAAGCTGATGTTGAAGGTTCCACTGTAGCGATACCGCATCCGGTAGGACGGAGAAAAATTGGCCCTCCAAGATCCGTATGAGTAAAGATCAAACCAGATTTTTGCATCCAAATAATCGTTTACGGCCTTGTAATAGCCCAATCCTTCCAATCCAACGCCAAAATCCTCGGTAACCGTGAATTGGGGAGGAATGATGCCGGATTGTCGGCCTTTTTTCATGGGGAAGATTCCAAAAGGCAGGTAAATAGGAACAGGCACATCTTCAAATTCAGGATGTACAGGCCCGGTGACCACTAGCTTTTTATTGATAAATTTGGCCCTGCTGAACCGGAAAGCAAAATGGGGAGTATCCAGGTTACAAGTGGTAAACCTTCCTCTGGCGGCAAAAAAAGTTTCAGGATCAATCTTTTTCACCTTTTCGGCAAAATTGTAGAGCTCATCCTGCTGGAAAAAAGAACTATAGGTAAGGCCTTTTTGGCTTTTGAAGTTAAACCGAAGGCTATCACTCACCGTAATGGTTTCGCCCTGCTTCATCTTGGCCATTCCTGTCACAATTCCGGCGGTATCCCTGCCCATTTTTGCAGTAACGTATTGGGATTGCTGGTCAAATACAATGGTTGGAGCATTGACCTGGAGGTCATCATATTTGATTTCAGTCTTCCCGTAAAGCAGCATTTTCCTGGCATCCACTTCTAAAATCATCGAGTCCTCGGCCTTGTGATCAACAGGCGATGTGATGGAATCTGCTGAAAGCTTGAGGTTGAGGGTGTCTACTTTTACCTGCTTGGTTGCTGTATCCTTTTTACCGGTAACAGGAATGGTATCTACATGGGAAATGAGCAAAAATGGACGAAATGGGCTGGAGGCACCTTGCGTTGGTAATGTTAAAATAGGAAGTAACCCTGAGCATAAAATCAAGATAAAAAGATATTTTAAGCTAAATTTGCTTTGGGGCTGTAGCATAATTATGACAAGCAAAATTAGTCAAATTAAGTTGTAAGATTTTGTGAAGATTGCCAACGGCTTACCAAACTAAATGAAATTCAAATATGGCAAAATCGCTGCATGCATTTTCACTGGTTTTTGCTTTAGGGTTGATATTGGGGTCAATGGTGATAGCACAACCCCTTTCCCGGCCACCAAAAATCAAAACCATCATCATTGATGCCGGCCATGGCGGAACAGACCCAGGTGCCCGCGGTGAATATTCAACAGAGGCGCAAATTACCCTTCAAATTGCCCAAAGGTTGGACACTTTGCTCAGGAACGAGTTGACAGAAACGCGGATAGTGATGACAAGGAATACTGATGTTTACCATTCTGTTACCGAGAAGGCCAATTTCGCCAACAGGGAAAATGGTGACCTCTTTGTATGCGTTCATGTAAATGCTGCCCCACCCAAGAAAACCGTGACGGGTTACAAATCAGTACCCTATTACAAAGGAAAAGGCAGTAAAAGAAAAAAATACTACAGGAAAGTGCCTATTTATGCCACCTCCCCTAATCCTGCACACGGAACTTCTACTTATGTTTGGGCTGCAGACAGGTCTGATGAAAAAGCCAAGGGCATTATTGAGGACGAAAGATATGAATCCTCTGCCGAGGTAATGGATATTCCAGATGTCAACAGCCCGGAAGCAATGATCAAGGCACGTCTCTGGTCTCAGAAGTTTTTTAAAAACTCTGTAAAACTTGCCTCGATGATAGAGGATGAATTTGTTGCGGTGGGTAGGAAAAGCGCTGGGGTACTACAGCGGAATCACATGGGAATCTGGGTACTTCAGGCCACCAACATGCCTGCGGTGTTGATTGAAACCGGATTCATCACAGACAAAGATGAAGAAGCCTACTTGAACAGCGAGAGCGGACAGGTAGAATTGACAAGGTCTATTGCCAATGCGGTGTTGAAGTACAAGGCGATGGTGGATGGGAAGTAAGGTTGAGAGAGGTTAAATGAATAAATTTATGATGAAAATATCTAATGAGACGAAGGTTGGTGCGTTAACAGCTGTATCCATCACTTTGCTGATCCTGGGTTTTAATTTTTTGAAAGGGAAAAATGTCTTTGTCAAAAAAGCAACCATGTATGTCACTTTCAAAAGAGTGGAAGGCCTGAATGTTGCGGATGGAATAAAAATCAACGGATTGAGGGTGGGTGCGGTTGAAGGGCTCGAAGAAAAAGACCATGACCTTTCAGCAGTGGTTGTATCTTTTCAACTGCTCAAAGAAATCAATATCCCCACAGACTCCTATGCCAAAATAGTTGCTACTCCCCTCGGATCAACTGCCATCGTCATCACCATGGGCAATGCCAAAACCTTCTTGAATGAGGGAGATACCCTCAAGGGAATGGAAAACAAAAGCATGGTGGAAGACCTGAAAGAAACGCTGCAACCCACCGTTGAAAACGTCAACAGAACACTGGCCACCTTGGATTCTACGCTGAGAAAAGTAGGCAATGTTTTTGACGCTGAGGCCAAGCAAAACATTGGCAGTACTTTGGAGTCATTGGCCTCAACCACCTCAAGACTCAATAAATTGCTTGAACCCAACAAAGGAAGCCTTGCACAAACACTTGAGCATGTTAACGGCTTTTCTGAAAACCTGAAACAGAACAACGATTCCATTACAGCTATCGTCAATAACCTCACCAAAGCTTCAAGGGATCTTGCTTCTGCTGATATCAGCAAGACCGTTTCCTCATTGGAGCAGGCCACCACTACCCTCAACACCATCCTTGCTGGCATCAAAGATGGCAAGGGAAGCCTGGGCAAGTTAGCCACAGATGATCAACTGTACAAGAGCCTGAACAGCACCAGCAACAGCCTCAACGTTTTATTGCAGGATCTGCGTTTGCATCCCAAAAGATATGTTCAGGTGTCCGTATTTGGCAAAAAAGACAAGACTGCCCCGCTAATGGCTCCGCTTCCAGATTCCTTGTCCAAACAATAATAATGCACAAACAAGGAACTGTCATCCTGATTTCTTTTCTTTTTTGCCTGCTACAACAATCCCAGGCGCAGGAAAAAGCAATTGACAGCATTGCGCCTCCAATGGATAGCACCAGGTTCATTCAAATCATCAAGGCCGATGTATTCAGGAGGGTCAAACAGGATTCTACAGGAGATCTCAATTTGTTGATCGGCAATGTGGTAATGAAACAGGATAATACGCTTTTCTATTGCGACAGCGCAGCACAGAACGTCAAGTTGAATCAACTGGAAGCTTTCGGAAATATCCACATCAACGATGCAGACAGTGTTCATACCTATTCACAATACCTCAAATACAAGGGCGATACAAGAATTGCCGAGCTGAAAAAAAAGGTAAAACTTACCGATGGAAAAGGTGTCTTGACCACAGAAGCCCTGGAATATGACATGAATGCCAAAATTGGTACTTACCTCAATGGCGGCAAAGTAGTCAATGGAGAATCTGTATTGACAAGCAAAGAAGGGTTTTACTATACCGATACCAGGGATGTCTATTTTCAGAAAAATGTGAAACTGGTTGATCCGGAATATACCATGACAACGGATACATTGCTGTACAATGTCAACTCAGAAGTTACCAGTTTTGTTGCAGCAACCACCATCAACGATGGAAGGTCCAGGATCCGCACCAGGGAGGGATTTTACGATTTAAAAAACGGCAAGGCCAGCTTTACCAAGAGACCGATCATTGATGACAGTGTACAAACAGTGATAGCCGATAAAATTGATTATGATAAAAAATCATCATCGGGTCTGGCTGATGGAAATGTTTTTTACAGGGACTCTGCCCAAGGAATTTCAATGCTCTCGGGTAAAGCAGCATTCAACAATGAATTCAAGACCATCAATGCCTGGATGCGCCCCATGATGGTGTTCAAGCAAGACAATGATTCACTTTTTATTGCAGCAGACACCCTCTACTCTGCCTATCTCAAAAAAGACACTGCACGCAAAATCAACAGTGATACCATCCGGTTTTTCAAGGCTTATCACCACGTTAAAATATTCTCAGATTCACTGCAAGGAAAATCTGACAGCCTCTACTACTCTGGACTGGACTCTGTTTTTCGGTTCTATGTTGATCCTGTATTGTGGGCACAGGGAAGCCAGATTTCAGGAGATACCCTTTATCTTTTCACGAAGAACAAAAAAGCAGATAGGTTTCAGGCCAATGAAAACGCTTTTACCGTCAACCGCACGACTGAAGGACTTTTCAACCAGTTGAGAGGGAACAACATGATTGGGCAGTTTGTAGATGGTGAAATTGATCAGTTCAAAACAAAAGGCAACAGCGAGAGTTTATATTATTTACAAGACCAGGACAGTTCCTATGTAGGCATGACCTATTCCATGGCAGATGCCATCGTCATGAAATTCATCAAAAAAGAATTGAAAAGGGTGACTTGGATCAATGGCGTCACAGGCACCACCTATCCCATCAAAGAAATACCAGAGGACAAAAAAGAATTGCGTGGATTCAAATGGCTGGAAGCATTGAGGCCAAAATCTGTTGCCGATCTCACTACAATTCAATAACATGATGATCACTGTTTTTATCATTGGTTACCTGGCCATCGCATTTGAGCACCAAATCAAGCTCAACAAGGCCTCCAGTGCATTGCTTACCGGTGTGATCTGCTGGACAATCTATGTTTTCAGCGGC
>Ga0209107_10001327_pt1 | contig 13859 bp, 7 predicted proteins | sample LakErihyJuly2011_2_FD_187460 | JGI IMG/M metagenome (GOLD analysis project Ga0209107, IMG submission 187460) | Freshwater microbial communities from dead zone in Lake Erie, Canada - CCB hypolimnion July 2011 (SPAdes) (version 2) | ecosystem: Environmental > Aquatic > Freshwater > Lentic >... | reverse complement strand
CCATGTAGGTACCGTAATTTAATACCGCTGCGTCTGCAGCAAAAACTGCCAGATAGAAATTTGAGCCGTTGGTGTTGCTTTGATACGCGTTGGGGGTAGTTACAAATCCATTCGTAGAGGAGAACAGTGCCTGAGAAACTGCGCTGTTGGCATTCAATTGACCTCCCCAGCCCGAAACATAAATTTCATAACAATCTGAAACAAGAAAAGCAGTTGGTGAAATTTCAACGTGCCCAGATCCCGAACCAAATACCGTAGACCATTGTATTGCTCCTAATCCCGTATCGTATTTTCGAAGAAATTGTCCTGAATTTGGTGTGCCAATGCAGCCCGGAGAAATTTGCCAGTTAGATTCAGTTTGGCCATAAACATAGACTTGATTGGAGGGATCGCAGCGCACGAAATAGGTTTGGTCGTATTCATTGGCGCCCATAAACGTAGCTGAAACTACACTTCCATTTCCTGGATTGAATCGCGCCACATAGCCATCGGATAGTCCACCGTTGTTCGATAGGTCATTCCCAGACGATACACCGGGAAAGTTCGGCGAAGTAGATCCACCAGCTAAATAAACACTTCCGTTTGGGCTGATTTCAATGGAATTACCACTGTCTTCTCCTATTCCACCAAAATAAGAACTCCAAAGCAAGGCGTTAAGGGTATTAGGGAGTTTACAAACCACTGCATCTTGAAGTCCGTTAAGTACAGTGGAAAATGCGCCGCCAGTAGTAGGAAAATTATTGGAAGCGGTTGTGCTAGAAATGTAAACATTCCCGCTTGCATCAAGAATTATTTCCCCACGGAATTGATCGCCGTAGTTATAATGTAAGTTGTTCAGATTTAATCCATCCGAATTGCTCCCTCCGAGGTAGGTGGAGGCGATTAAATTGGCACCATTGGTACTGAACCGAGAAATAAAAATATCACTGCCGTCAAAGGTGAGTGAGTTTTCTGTAACGGATGGACCGCCATTATATGTAGCATCAAAGGCTCCTGGGGTCGTTGGGAAATTTGAAGAACACGTTACACCATATACGAAGAGTTCACCGGTCGGACCGCTAACGATGCTGTGAGGAGTTTCATTTCCTGCCCCGCCAAAATAGATGGAGTAGAGTAGGTTCGTCCCCGAAGGGTTAAATTTTGTGATTCCGATATCAAAAGGCATTCCTCCAGATCCGTTATTGTAAGTAATGTCATATGCTCCGGGTGTGGTTGGATAGCCGTATCCGAAGACAATGCCAGCTCCATAAAGATTACCCGCAGCATCCGGGGTGGCTGTAAATCCCCAATTATCCGCACTTGAACCTGAAAATGATGAAAAAGTAAGGCTTGGATCTATTAGCAAGGAATCATAGGAAGAATTCAGGGTAGCAATATCAAATCCACATACATTCCCATCGAGTCTATATGAGATGGCTATGGGTTTTTTCACGCCGTTTAAGTAGCTCCAGGCCTTAGGTGCACTTTCAATGATTTCGCCAAAGCGGTGCGTGATTACCAGTTCATTTTTTTTATTCATTGAAACTTGGGACGCCCCTTCAATGATAAATTGAATATCAGATGGATTAGCATGCGCTTGAAGTTTAAATCCATATTCAAGTTTTTCGGTTTGCGTGGAATAAAACAGGTCTATCCCTTCGTAAAATGATGCGTATTCGGCTTGATTTACATCGTGAATTTCACTTACCCATTTGGATTGATCTGAACCGATAAAGTAATTTGAATAATGAGACGATTGCTTCCCTGTATAATGAAGGCCGTGATTTTTAACACCGAGGAATCGCTGATGAATCGAATGCGTTTTTAGCGTTGGATTCGTTTGTTGCTCTTCATGGGAGGGAAGTTCATACAAATAAAAGTTCATGCCATCTTTGCCCACATGTATACGCCCTTGATTCAAGGGTATGGTAAAATCAATGGAATCTACCCATTGTCCTTTATTTGGTGTCATCCATATGGCTTGACCAAAAAGACTAAGTACAAAACATTGAATCCCAAGAAGCAGGAAAAATCTCATTGTGGCTAAGTTACGTAAGCGCGGTTAAATTATAATACTCTAAAGGCTCTTTTATGGTTGCTTTATGGCTTTTTTTTAATGGGGATAAAGTGTATTTTTACCTTCAAATTTTCTTAAATGAAACAATTCATCGCGGTTTTAGCGCTATTACTTGTTAATATATCCGTTTGCCTCTCACAGCAACTTGGAGATTATTCACGCGTCAAAATCAATTCAGACGAACAAGGATTACAATTTCTTTCGAGTCAGGGGGTCACCATCGATCATGGGATTCATAAAGAAGGGCAGCACTTTATTTCGGATTTTTCGAGTGCTGAAATAGCCATCATGCAAGCCAATAATTTCAATATTGAAATTTTAATTCCGGATGTTGTTTCTTATTATGAGCAGATATTAGCTGAACCTGCTACAAGCACAAGCAATCACAATGCAAGCTGTGCGGGTGCGGGTGCAACGGGAACGAATCCCTACATTAATCCAACAACACCGACTCATTTCAACCTTGGTACCATGGGCGGGTATTTAAAATACAATGAAATGCTGGCTGAATTAGATGAAATGGCCGCTACCTATCCATCCTTAATTACGGTTAAAGCCCCTATTTCCAATTTTTTAACGCACCAAAACAGACCGTTGTACTACGTGAGAATTTCGGATAATCCAACGGTGGATGAGGGTGAACCTAAAGTACTATATACGGCAATTCACCATGCCCGTGAACCGATGGCCTTAATGGAAACTATTTTTTACATGTGGTATTTATTAGAGAATTACGGAACAAATGATGAGGTTACTTACCTGGTAGATCACTTACAGCTATATTTTGTCCCTTGCATTAATCCCGATGGGTACGTGTACAATGAAACCACCAATCCAAACGGTGGTGGCATGTGGCGGAAAAATCGTCGAAACAATGGCGGTGGGGTATATGGCGTAGACCTCAATCGTAATTATTCCTATGGATGGGGAACTACAGGTACGAGCAACAATACCAACAATGACACCTACTGTGGCCCCTCAGCCTTTTCTGAACCAGAAACTCAAGCCATGCGTTGGTTGGTTCAAAACAATCATTTTATAACCGCATTCAATGCGCATACCTATGCCGAAGACATTCTCTTTCCGATTGGAACTACCACAGCAGAGTTTGCTCCGCACCACAACTGGTTTCAAGATGAATCAAACCATCAGGTTCAATATAACGGGTATACCGCAATGAAAAGTAGTGCCTTGTATCCTGCATCGGGAGATTCAGATGATTACATGTACAAAGTGGATATTGGTGTTGGACAAAAAGACACCATGTTTGTGCATACTCCAGAGGTAGGTACCGCATTTTGGCAGCCATCAAATCAAATCATTCCTACCAGTGCTGAAATGCTCTTTCCAAACCTGGTGTTAGCGCATTTGGCTCGAGTTTATGCCATCACGGCGGATACGGATCCAAACATGATTGCGAATATTAATGGGAATTTTAATCACAGCATTAAACGCTTAGGGAGAGAATCCGGACCCGTTACGGTATCGATTACACCAATTCAGAACATCGTGAGTGTTGGGAATTCAGTGTCTTACACCTTGGCGCAGCAACAAACTTCGACGGGATCCATCAGTTATTCATTAAACCCAAGCATTCAATTTGGAGATCAAATAATCTATGTGCTAGAAACCAATAACGGCCTCTGGATCAAAAGAGATACCATCTATAAAACGTTTGGGGCTTTGACGTCTCAAGTGGTTGAAAACGCTACTTCCACAGCCAATTGGACAGGAAATTGGAGCACCACAACCGCTACTTTTGTTTCACCAACGCGCTCGTTTACCGATTCGCCCACAGGTAATTATGGGAACAATACCAGTAAAACGTATACCTATGTGCCAGCCGCAGATTTAACCAATGCTTCCAGTGCAATCGTGCGGTTTTATGCAAAATGGAATCTTGAAGCGGATTATGATTATGTTCAATTTTTGGTTTCCACAGATAACGGGACCACATGGATTCCACAATGCGGCAATTATACCGTAACAGGGACCAATGCCAACGGTAGTGTTCAGCCCAATAATCAACCCGTATATGAAGGGGTGCAAAGTGCGTGGATTTTGGAAGAAATTAACCTGAGTGATTATTTAGGTCAAGTTATTAAATTCAGATTTAAACTGGGTTCTGATGGCGGAACCGTAGCGGATGGGTACTATTTCGACGATTTTGAAATCCTCTATAATTTAAATGGACCACCCGTTGCACCAGTTGCTTCGTTCAACACTTCTGCAAATTCTACCTGTACGGGCGCAACAGTAGTATTTTCAGATGCATCATCCAATAACCCTTCAGCTTGGGCTTGGGATTTTGGGGATGGGTCAAGCGCATTGGTAGAAAATCCAACGCATGCATATGCGAATGCAGGGACGTACATAATTTCTCTTACCGCATCGAATGCGGCAGGATCCGCTTCATTTACCGATACAATCGTGGTTTTGACCACTCCACAAGTATCGCTAAGTGCCTCGGACACCGAACTTTGTTTAACGGATGGCGTGGTGTCGTTGCTTGTAAATCCGATGAATGCTCAACTTACAGGAACTGGTGTGAGTAATGGGGTATTTGATCCTTCACAAGCAGGTGTAGGTGCCTTTTTAATCACGGCGACCATGGTTGATCCTAATGGTTGCACAGGAACGGACACCTTGTCAATCAATGTACAAACATGTGCAGGACTTGAAAACTCAGAAAAGAATTTCTTCACGGTTGTACCAAATCCTTTTGGTGAATCTTTCTCTCTAGTCGGGTTAGTACAAGGGGATGTAGTTACGCTTTTTGATTTAAATGGTAACGTAGTGATTGCTCCAAGTGTACAAACTAAGATTGACGGCAATCGCTTAGCGAAAGGAAGTTATATCTTAGTTGTTGAACATCAACAATCAAAAATTTTCCAATTGCTCATCAAAGAATAATCTGTTGCTGACAAGTTTTTATTGCAGCTCCGACGGGAATCGAACCCATATCTAAAGTTTAGGAAACTTCTATTCTATCCATTGAACTACGGAGCCAATAAACCAATAATACCCCATTGAATGCTGACGAGAAATGTCAGCACCATGACAGGCATCGCCTCGTCATGGCTACGGAGCCAAAACGTGCTCAAAGGTAAAAAAACATCCTTGAAAAGCACGAGTACTTTGAGTTAAACCGGCCTCTATTCGTGGGAATGTAAACCTTTTTTTAAGGATAACGCATCTTTTTGTTTTATTTCACGTTATTCCTTACATTTGATACCAAATTTTAAATGATGAAAATTTTTTCTATATCACTTTCTTTATTGATTGTACTATTCAGTGTAAGTTCATGCATAGATCATGAAATAGTTCCGCCGCCAATCAATACAGTAAACTTGGACGGAAGTTTTACTGGCTATGTCAATGGTACCCAAGTGGAGTTCACACAAAATGTAAACAGTTATCTAGGAAACACCTCCTCTGAGTCATTTGTTCAACCTTCACCCTTGCCATCTCGAAGAGTATACATGTTTGAAATGGCCTCGCCGTCAAATCCAGTGAGTATTCGAATCAAACTAGGTGCGTTAAACTGGGATTTAGCAGCCAATTCAGAGCCAAGCTTAACCATGTTTAATGATTTTAATACCAACGCGTCACTTGCTGCGCCTTCCTATTCGAACGGTGCAATCGCAGGATTTGAAGTGGCCTATACGGATAACACCTCACGTATTTGGTTATCAAAGCAAAACAATCCTGTTCCTCAGGCTGTAGCGTTTACGAACATCAAACAGCAATCCGACGGCTCCGGAGATTATTCGTTTTTTGAATGTAATTTCTCGTGCTACGTGTACAGTTTAAATCCTCAAACAAGTTTAATTGACTCCCTCCCGATACAAAATGGAAAGTACCGAGGATGGTTTAAACGATAATTGAATGCCGCATTTGCGGCATTTTTTTTTAACAGTATTGAAAATAGCAATAATTGGGGATTACAACTTTACCTTTAATGCACACCATGCAACCAATTTAGCATTAGATCATGCGGCAAACTTTCTCGATATTGAGATGTCTTATTATTGGATTAGAATTCAAGAGGTTGCTCAGCAAAAGGTTGCTTTTTTTGAAACCTATGATGCATTTTGGATTGCCCCAGGACCGTATTTAAATCCATTCTTTTTAAATGGTATTTATTCTCGGCTAGCGCAATTGAATAAACCCGTGCTAGCTACAGGCGAAGCCTACCGAATATTTCTGGAATTTTTAATTGCTAAAAACGGCATGAATTCCCGAGGGGATAAATTAATTTCGGATAATTTAGTAAGTGGTGCATATTTTGAGTCCATTTACGTGGTGGCAAAATCCAAGGCATTTAAAAAGCTCTACGAACACTTTACCACCAATGAACTCTCTGCAGTTCGCTACAGCCTTTATCCAAATTTTGTACTGGATTTAGTAGCAAATCACGTGGAAATTGAAGCAGTAAACCAATTTGACGATCCGGAAGCCCTAAGTTTAAAATCACATTTCTTTTTTATGGTGATTTCTTATTACCCCCAGGTTTCCTCTACTCGGGATTTACCGCATCCAATTGTCTATACCTTCATTAAAGCGGCAATGGCTCATCAGGAGGCAATCCATTCCCCAGATTGACAATAATATAAATATCCTTCTACAGGTTTCGGCATCATTTGACCTAAGGTGTTCATATACTCGGTTAATTGAAGCTTATGCGCGGCTTGATGTTTCCCTGTTTTAAAGTCAATGATAATGATTTTGTCAGGTTGGACCATGATTTTGTCGGGCCTTACCAAGGTTCCCTCAGGGGTCATAATCCAAGATTCACTGTATATGGTGATTGCATTTTCTGTCCATGTAGTGTAGGTGTTATCAGAAAAAATGCGCTTCGCCATTTCGTGCAATATCTCCCGGTGTTCTGATAAAACTTCGGATTGATCTTCAAGGATTTGAATAAACTCAGGCACCTCTTGCGCGGATGAACAAGTGGCCATGATGCGGTGAAAAGCCTTTCCAAGTAAGGTTTGATCGCTGTCAAACCCCTGGCGAACTACGAGTTCCGGATACCATAATCGATCTCCAAATTCTTCCGGATGATAAAAAGTATCCGTTTCAACTCCCCCAGTTGCTTGTTCTTCTAGGCCCAAGGTAAGGGACAACACCCCATCCGTTAAGTGTTCCGGATAGGCACTTGACAACAGGTCATGCAAGGGCTTACCCATTTTATTAGACTCATACAGGTTAAATACATACAGCCGGTTAATCGGCCTCGTCATGGCAACATACAACAAGTTCAACTTATCCATAAAAAACTGATTGGATTCTTTTTCGGAGAATGCTCGAATCTCTTGAAGTGGGCTGTTCTTGCTCAGTTTTCTATAATATACTTGATCGGATCCCGGGATTAAATAATAAGACATCGTATCACTGATCGAGAAATTTACATTAGGTAAAATTACCACAGGAAATTGAAGGCCTTTCGATTTGTGAATCGTCATGATTTGAATCGCATCGTTGGTTTTTGGGAATTGAATCGCCAACTTGTGTTGGTTTTTTTCATAGTACGCTACGAAACTATTTAAATCAACCTTTCTACCAATCTGAAAATTAAAACAAATGTCTGCAAAGTGATGTAAATAAACATCCGCCGTTTCATGCCATCCCATGAGGTCATAGAACTTTTGAATGAGGTCGTATAAATTCGTGTAGTTCACAAAAAACAGCGACTCTTCATGAAAGTAGGTATGAATGAATCGAGCAATGCTGAATGACCTTCGCCCGTTTGCATCTACCTCAAACAGCGCCAAGTACGCCAATTCGGGGTCTTGTATTGTAAACCGTAAAAAGAGGTCGGCAAACTTCATGAATTCACGGTGATTCGAAGTTTTGTTTCGGATCTTTAAATAAGACACCACGAGGCGAATTCTTGCATCTGAATGAATCAATAAAGAATCAGCAGAGACCACTTTGTATCGATGCTCCGTTAAATACTGCGCAATTCGATTTCCTTGGTCGTTTTTCTCACTCAATATACAGATATCTCCAGGCTTGAAGCCATCCGATACGCATTGCTCAATGATTCGGATAATTTCCTCAAAGGCCTCGATGCTTGAGTTTTTGGCATCCATACTTTTCACCTCCACATACCCTTCGAATGGTTTAACTGCATTTTGGTGTACCGAATTATAAAAACCCTCAGATCCAGGCGGAATCAACGATTTACTCGCTTCGAAAAGTTGATTGTTAAACGCAACAATTGATTTTCCGGAACGGTGGTTGTCTTCTAACACTTCAAGGCTACCCATTTGCTCAAAATATTCGGATTGTCGCGCTACCCGTGGATCGTTTTCCGGATTATAAATACTTGGTAGCGATACAAATTGCTCTGCAAGGCCGTTATTGAACCGATAGATGGATTGCTTCGCATCGCCAACAATAAGATTCTTTTGATTTTTCGAAATAGATTCTTCAATCAGTGGGATCATATTTAACCACTGCATCCGCGAGGTGTCTTGAAACTCATCCAACAAGAAATGATGGAGCTTATTGCCGAGGCGTTCGTATATATAGGGAGCATACTGATGCTGAACTAATCCACTAATCAAGCGATTAAATTCAGAAATCCGTATGAAATGTTCACTTGCTCTAATGACGTCCATTTCCTTGGCCACGTATTGAAGTAAGGCGAGGTTATAAAAGGTTTCTCGGTAGAATTTTAGCTTAACAAAGGCTTCTGTTTGGTCGGTATAAAATTCCAATAAATCATTAAGGGCAAGAATCAATTCGTCTGAAAAAACACCTTCATATTTCCCTTCATCCAATAAATTGATCACCGTATCCGTCAGTATACCTTTCTCTGGCCATTGAACCAAGGCACCTAAGCGACGGATGGGATTTGATGTTCTACTTTTTTGCGGTAATTGTGCATCGGCTAAGCCTGATGCTTCAAACAGGTTTGAAACTCGAAGGCCTTGCCGGATAAGTTCATTTAAAAGTGCTTCTTGCTGTCTTGTCGCTTCACGTAAGTCCGCTTCTTGATAGTCTTGCTCCAGTAAGGATTCCACTAAATCTATATACCGTTCTTTGGATAGTATCCCACAAAATTCAATAAGCTGATTGCGAAAATTCCAATGGGTTTCCTCTTCTAAATTCTTTTTCGTATAATTCGAGATTAACCCGGTTAATGCTTCGTTACCTGCTGTTCCGACTTTGGCAAGGATTGAATCAATGACCTTTTCAAGAATTTCTGTTTCGTTCAAAATGACTTCAAATTCTTGAGGTAAATTGAGGTCTCGGTTGAAGGATCGGATTAAACGAAGGTTGAATTTATCAATCGTCGAAATTAAAAAATCTTCATATCCATGAAGAATTTCAGAAAGAATGGCTCTTGCCCGATCTGGAAACACTGAGACTGGCTGTCCTAATATTTCACTTAAGGTCTTGATTAGTGTTAAGGTCCGATCATCTCCTTCTTGATAGGTGGAAATACCGTGTAGCGCCTGTAAAATTCGTTCCTTCATCTCAAAGGCCGCCTTGTTGGTAAATGTCATCGCTACCAAATGCCGGTATTTACCACTACCCGGTGCTTCAAAGAGTAAGGTAAGATATTGCAAAACAAGGCGATAGGTTTTCCCACTTCCCGCAGATGCGTTAAGGACGAGTAGAGGCCGACTTTTTGGTTGATTAGTATTCAATGTTAAAAATTTAGTTTTGTAGGTTAAAATTAGGTCCTAATGACGTACATTTGTTACGTGGTACGAAACTTTTTTTATTTCATAATAGGTGCATTGCTTTTTTCATGTAAGCCGGACGAAGTTACGCCCCCACCTGCGCCTGCTGAAACAGCTCGAATCGTCGTTAACCCAAGCTTTGGCAGTATACCCTTGATGTTGGACTCCATTTATCAAGGCCCCAATGGAATTCGTATTAAAGTTTCTGACATCAAGTTTTTTACTACGTTGATGTCCAATCAAAATAACACCTTCGCTGAGGTTGGGTACTTTGACTTTAGGGAAAAAGGCAGTGTAATGATTGACCAAACCATAGATTATTCAAAATTCTCATCGCTTTCATTCATGTTAGGGGTGGATACTTCCTTAAACCACGATGACCCATCCGCCTTTCCAAATAATAGCCCTTTAAATATTATGAATGCAGGTTCTATGCATTGGGGGTGGAATACCGGATATATTTTTATCAGCGTAGAAGGGAAAGCGGATACCCTAGTGGATGGTGTAGATAATTTTGATTTAAGTTTCAGTTACCATGTGGGGACCGATCTATATCAACAAGCCATGAGTTTTTCTAATGTGAATTGGGTTAAAACCGCGGCGCATCAACATACCTTGGCGTTTAATCTCGACATGGAATCGTTCTTTTTCAATCCAATCCAACCGATTGATATTCCATCAGAACCTTTTACACACTCTGGCGCCGGATTGGGTGCACTAACACAAAAAGTTACCCTTAACTTTAAGAATGCACTTCAAGCGCAATGATTCGGCTGTTATTCATTTTACTTGGACTAAGTGTTGTGACCTCCTGTGGAAAGGAAAAGGTTGGGTATAAACCTACTCCGTATCAACTGAATATTCCATCACACTTCCCGGACATGAATATTCCTGCAGACAATCCAATGACCTTAGAAGGAGTGGAGCTTGGCAGGTTTTTGTTCTACGACAAACGGCTGAGTGGGAATGATCAAATGAGTTGCGGTACATGCCATACTCCGAATACTTCCTTTTCAGATTCCGCGAAATACTCGACCGGTATAGATGGCATCAAAGGAAATCGAAATGCAATGGCCTTGATTAATTTAGGTTGGGATTCTTTTTTCTTTTGGGATGGAAGAGCAACGTCCTTAGAACAACAAATTTTGGAACCTGTCCCTAATCCAATTGAAATGCACTTGTCGTGGAAAGACGCTATTTCAAAACTCAAAAAGGATACTTACTACCGCAATCAATTTTATAAAGCATTCGGCGTAGAAGATTTTGATTCTACCCACGCCGCTAAAGCCATTGCCCAGTTCATTCGCACCATGATTTCTGGCAGCAGTAAGTTTGATGTTATGTATAAAATCGAAAATAATAAACCCCTGAGTGCCTCAGAACAAGCCGTAAGTATTGAACCTGAAGAATGGGCGGGGTACGATTTATTTAAGAGCCTGAACGGCGCCGATTGTTTTCATTGCCACAACGGCCCGCTCATGCGCGTTTCGAAGTTTAGTAACAATGGCTTAGATTTTTCATTCTTGGATTTAGGGCGTGGAGCCATTACAAACAACCCAAATGATCATGGGAAGTTCAAAGTACCAACCCTAAGAAACATTGCGCTATCAGCACCGTACATGCACGATGGGCGGTTTAAGAATTTAGATGAGGTTATCGAACATTATTCCTCAGGGATTCATACCTCACCAACCATTGATCCACTCATTGAATTTTCTAGTCAAGGAGGAGTCCAATTGGATGCACAAGAAAAGTATTTATTGAAAAGGTTCTTAATGACCTTAACCGACAACTCGTTTATCATTAACCCAGACTTTCAAGACCCAAATTAATGATTAATAAACTTACCACGGAAGATAAAGCCCTAAAGATTAATTTAACGAAAGACATCTATGGCTGCTTTGCTGAGATTGGTGCCGGACAAGAAGTTGCGGCGAATTTCTTTAAAGCAGGGGGAAGCTCCGGTACTATCGCGTTTACACATTCAGCCTACGACATGAAGGTTTCCGATGCCATGTACGGAGCAGCTAAACGCTATGTGTGTGAAGAACGCCTGCTAACCATGCTTGGCGCAGAGTATGATCAGCTCATGAAAATACTGCCACAAAAAAATAAAGAGTCACGGTTTTTTGCGTTTTGTAATACCGTTGAATCCTTAAATTACCATAAAACCAACCAAGGACAAGGTTGGGTTGGTCTTCGTTTTCAAGCTACTATTGGGGGACCCTTTAATGAGATTATTCTTCACGTAAAGATGCATGATATCTCTAATAAAGCGCAGCAAGAAGCGCTGGGGATTTTAGGCGTTAACCTAATTTACGGTGCTTTTTTTCAAGCCAATGATCACGAAGAATTTGTGAATTCCTTGGTGTCTCGCCTCCCTCGGGAGCGCATGGAAATCGACATGCTGCGGTTTACGGGTCCTGATTTCGAAGACATCGACAACCGCATGATTGCCTTAAGTTTAGTGCGCAAAGGAATTACCGATGCCACCATGTTCGATTTAGCGAAGAATGTTCTTCAACCTGCTACGGCCCTTTATAAAAAGAACGTCTTACTTATGCGGGGCAGATTCCGTCCAGTTACACACGTCCATGTAGACATGATTGAAAACGGGAAAGTATGTTTTCTGGAAGATCCGCGGGTAAAACACACCAACGTAGAAGTGATTTTTGAGTTGACCTTGAAAGACCTCACTGCTGATGGTAAAATTTCCGATAAAGATTTTCTTGATCGGGCAGAGTTGTTAAGTTCCCTAGGGTATACGGTGATGATTTCAAATTACTTGAAACATTATAAAATGGTAGAATACCTTTCGGCTATTGCGAAAGGACAATTCATGGGAGTAATTCTAGGGGTATATAATTTAAGTACGATTTTCGACGAACGATATTATGACAACCTGCCTGGTGGCTTACTTGAAGCCTTCGGAAGAGGCTTTGGTCATAATGTGAAATTGTTTGTTTACCCCGCTATTGATGTAGAATCTGGTTCCCTACTGGATATGTATAACATGGAACTGCCAGCGCATTTGAAGGGCTTGATGGACTACATGGTACAAAACGATAAAATCGCACCGATTAAACATTTTAACGACAAGAACTTACACATTATGTCGGATGATGTCTTAAGTAAAATCAAAGGGGGATCTAAACATTGGGAAGATGACGTTCCGTATGAGGCCGCACAAGCCATTAAGTTCTTCGAATTGTTTGGGTATAGTAAAGCGTAGCAATGCCGCACATTAAAAACGCGCTCATCAGATATCGCATCATCGACCGAATGATTCGCAATCCCTATAAAACTTACCCGAGTAAAAGCGATTTAAGAGAGGCCTGCGAGGAATCCTTGTTTGGTTCTACGTACGGAGAACATATTTGTGATTCAACCATTGAAAAGGATTTGTTTGCCATGCGGATGGAACACGATGCGCCAATCAAGTATAGCCGAAAACATGAAGGGTATTTTTATGAAGATCCCGATTATACCATTAACGATATTCCCCTTTCTGAAGATGAATTGGAATCCATTCGTTTTGCAGTTCAAACCTTACAGCAATTTCAAGAAGTACCTTATTTCAAAGAATTTGGAAGTGCGATTGATAAGATTGCCACTCGGGTAGCGGTTGCAGGTGCCGACGGACAAGAGCCCAATGCATTTATTGGCTTTGAAACAGCCTACGCTTCCGCAGGTAATCAATGGCTTCCCTTGCTCTTGACTGCCATTCAAGAAAAAAAGATTTGCACCTTTAGTTATGCCTCGTTTAAATCCGGGATTGCAAAAGAACGGAACGTGCTCCCTGTATATCTAAAGGAATATAGAAACCGTTGGTATCTTATTTCGTTCGACCTCGAAAAATCAGATTGGATTACCTATGCCCTGGAGCGCATGGATGGCTTAGAGGTTAACGACACTCAGCATGTACTCAAGGAAGCATTTAATCCCAGTTCTTTTTTTGCAGAAACCATTGGAATCACCACAGAAAAGAAAGCCGCTGAACGCATTGAACTGCGAGTGAATGACATCGCATCAAAATATATTGAATCCCAACCGCTGCATTCCTCGCAAGAAAAAATCGGAACAAACCAGTTTGTGTTCACCGT
>Ga0209107_10001324_pt1 | contig 13871 bp, 12 predicted proteins | sample LakErihyJuly2011_2_FD_187460 | JGI IMG/M metagenome (GOLD analysis project Ga0209107, IMG submission 187460) | Freshwater microbial communities from dead zone in Lake Erie, Canada - CCB hypolimnion July 2011 (SPAdes) (version 2) | ecosystem: Environmental > Aquatic > Freshwater > Lentic >... | reverse complement strand
CAGAACGATAAAGGTAATCGCGATACCAATAGCTGCTGCATATCCATACTTATTATTTAGGAATGCTTGGTTATAGAGGAATAGCGTCAGCGTTAAGAATTGTTTACTGGAACCTCCATCGGCAGCAAGTTGTTGAGGTTCAGCAAATACCTGAAGTCCACCAATAGTTCCGACAATCAGGACGAAAGTAATCGTGTTTTTAAGAGATGGCAGGGTCACATAAATAAACTGCTGCCACTTTGTGGCTCCATCGCAAGAGGCCGACTCATATAGCTCATCAGGTATCGCTAACATCGATGCCAAGAAGATCAAGGTGTTATATCCAACCCAGCGCCAGGTAATCATGGTCGCGATTTGTATATGGCTAGGGATCACTCCCTCAAGAAAATCAATGTTATCTACCCCTGGAATTAGCCCTAAGAGCCCATTGATAATTCCGTATTCACGCCCAAAGAGTTGTTGGAAAACAATAGTTATCGCAATAACCGAAGTGATATTCGGGACAAGAAATATCGTTCTCCAAAATGACTTTCCTTTTAGCCTTCTACTTCGCAAGATCGCGGCTAGGCCAATTGCCATAATTATTTGCGGAAAGGTTGAGAGCGCCCAAATACTAAAGGTATTTCTTATGGCGAGCCAAAAATCCGAATCTTGTAATAGAAAAATGAAGTTATTAAGTCCGTTAAATTCAGATTCCCCAAGCGGATCCCATTTAAAAAATGCGATGTAAACAGAGTAAACAACAGGTGCGACACCAAAGACAAAGAAAATTAGAAAAAATGGTGCGATTGCCGCGTAACCCCATTTACCGTTAAGGGAAGGAACTCCCGGGATGGGCTTACGTTGCTGTTTTTTCCAAGGAGTAAGCGGCGCTTTTCGGCGCCCCTTACCGGCCTTTATCGCAGACATTTAAAGTGCTCTTTAGTTCTTAAGGAGTTTGTCTATATCTGAAATAACATTTTCATAGGATTTTTGTGAAGTCTCTTTTTTACTGGCGACTCGTCCGAGGCCTGCACCAAATTTTTGGTCGATCGTGCGTTGCAATTCGCCCTCAAATATTGGAGATAACTTGAGAACACCTTTTGCAAAGATCTGACCTACTGGAGCATTGCTGAAGAACGGATCTTTATAATCAAGAAGCGCGGCGTCGTCGTATAGGACTGATGTTGATGGGAATAGTCCATAAGTTTTAAATACTTTAAGTTGCTGTTCTGGAGCTAAATACCAGTTCAAAAAGTCATAAGCGGCTTGCTTATTCTTTGAGTAGCTTGGAATCGCAAGTTCTGTGCCACCTTGGTTTCCGCCACCAACAGGCAAATCTGCAACATCCCATTTACCTTTGGTATCCGGCGCTTGTTGCTTAATGTAATCAAGCATCCAGGCCGGTGCCAAAATAGTGGCCATTGCGCCCTTGCTCATACCGATATTCCAGTCGGTTGAAAATTGACCAAGGCGAGCGCCGATTCCTGCGTTAAGTGCATTAACGGTTGTATCCCACGCCTTTTTAATTTGTGGGTTGGTCTTGTATACCAATTTTCCACCATCGGTTCCATCTGGTTGGTAGTACTTAGAAGTTCCTTGGTTCATAACTGCCGCATAAATTGAACCGGCATCGTCAATAAAACTCTTACCTGATTTCTTCTCAGCAGGTGTCAATTTTGCAACATAACCTTTTCCAACTGCGATGAATTTTTCCCAAGTTGGCCATAACTTTCCAACCGCTACGCGATCGGTAGGCAAACCAGCTTTCTTAAAGAGGTCTGTGCGATATGCAACTTGCAACCCACCGACATCTGTTGGAATTCCAATTACGCTGTCATTAAAAGCAACGCCTTGTTCCCAGCGCCATGGAAGATAATTCTTTTTAATATCATTTGCCGATAGCCCTTCAGCTATTCCGGCAGCAACGTTGGTATCAGAGGTTTTCATTTGGCGAAGGTCTTGGAAGCAAGCTGGACGGTTTCCAGTTCTCCAGTAACCTGAGTAAGGAACTTCAAAGGCGATGATGTCTGCGGGTCCAGATTTTGTCTGGCACGAGAGAGTCGTTTTTTGGTGGAGCGGATCCACATCGTTCTTAATTGGATTAATTTTAATTTCAGGATGAAGTTTTTGATATTCGCGCTGTAGCCCTGGCTGAATAACTTGGCCGAATGTCCAAATTGTTAGGTTGATCGTCTCAACTGCCTTAGCAGGTGTGGTCAAAAGACCTGTAGTTAGAGAAACACCCAAAAGCGCAGTGAGAAGAACTTTTGATTTAACTAATTTGTTCATTTGTCGAGCCTTCCAGTTATTGAGCGATTATCTAAACGGTCTAGCGAAAAATCTAGCAAATTACGAAGAGCAACTATTTCCATGAAAGCGGTTTCAGAGTACTATATAAGCACCCTTTGGAAAGACCCAAAGAGCGATTTTTAGTTAAAGTTTGGTAACGATTGGAGCGATCAATGGTCGGCAAGTCAGGTGCCCGGCGCTATTTAAGCCTCGCCTTATCCTGCGCGCTCACTTTAGGTCTAGCCGTAAACCCTGCTGCCGAAGCTGCCAGCAAGACCAATCTGAAACTTCTTTGGTCTGAAGAGTTTAATTCAAAAAAAGGGACAAAGCCTTCCTCCAAAAATTGGGCTCACGATATTGGGGGTGGAGGCTGGGGAAATTCTGAGCGCCAGTACTACACCGATAAGGCTTCTAATATCTCAACCGATGGTGATGGCAAATTAGTTTTTACAGCTAGAAGAATTTCGACTTCATCATTGGAGCAGGTAGGTACCGAACCTGGTACTGAAGAAATTCTAAATCGCTGCTGGGAATGCCAATTTACTAGTGCACGAATAAAAACGGCTAAAAAGTTAAGTTTTAAATATGGTCGCGTCGAGGCACGCATGAAAATGCCTAAAGGTATTGGAACCTGGCCGGCATTTTGGATGTTAGGTGGAGATCTACTTGAAGGATTACGTTGGCCTGACTGTGGAGAGATTGACATCATGGAATTCCGTGGCGATATTTACGATCGCTCAACTTCGGCGCTACATGGTCCAAGTACTCCACCAGGATCTGGACTTGGAGCAGCATTTTTAAATTACACGCCACTATCTGATGAATATCACACATATGCAATCGACTGGAGAAAGAACGCTATAGATTTCATCGTCGATGGTCGCGTGACCGGAACTTATTCCTCAGCGGATACGGGCGCTCGTGGATGGGTCTTTAACCAAGAGTTCTTCATTATCTTGAATTTAGCGGTGGGTGGAACGTATGCTGGGGAAGAAATTGATCCAGAAATGAATCTGGCAGAGTTTAAAGTTGATTACATAAGGTATTACTCGGTAAATGGCGTTGGAAAATTAACTAGAAAATAGGCAACGAAAGGAATAGCAATGAATAAATACAGTGGAGTCAATAAGTTCAAAATTGGAGCACTCGCCTTCTTAATAGCGGCGACTTCTCTGGTCGTTATTCCGAGTTCAGTTGCAGCCGATGCCGCTACGGTAAAGCTGATTTCCCCTGCAATATCAAGTAGCAACAGCATTGATCGCACCGGCAATGATTTACAGATTCCTGTTCAACCGTGGTATCGCGAAGGTTCTAAATCTCTCGTTATCACCTCACCTGAGGGTAAAGAGTTAGTTCTTAAATTCTTGGTCACCAAGGATGGTTCCACTCCTTGGGCGGGGAAAGAATTAATTCTCTATGTTGGCGCTCCTTACAGTGGATCTAACGGAACTTGGGATGCTAACGGAGCCGAATTTGGACCACAGGCAGGAACTTGGTCAGATAAAGCTGCTGGCCAAGTAAGTGCAACCACCGGTGCTGATGGAGTGGCAACATTTACCTTTAAGAATAAAAATTCTGGTGTTAAGTACAAGGCATCAGATGTTCTTTCTGGCTCTTTCCAATTCAGCGATAACACTAATCGTCGTTACACCCAATTTAAGCCAACAATTTCCGGACTAAATGATTACAACGATCCATATTTAATTAAAGACATTATCAACGTAGAACTTGTTCAAGATGCTGCGACTGTTACCCCTGCACCATCAACTTCACCTTCTGCTACCCCAACACCTACCCCAACACCTACAGCCCCTAAATCGTTTCCATCTATGCGACTAATTTCTCCATCTTTTGGACCATCAAACAGTGTTGATACAACGGGTGATATTGCACGATATTATTCTGCAAAAACTCGTGCCTATTACACATACGTAGCAGCCGGTTCAACCATGACTTTGACATACAAAGTTACAAGTGATGGAACAACACCGCTGGCAAATACCGAAGTCACATTGGAAGCTAACTCGCAATACAGCGGCTCGAAGGCAAACTGGTCCTCAGGCGCTATGACAATCGGTGCCTCTTCCGATACAGCACCAGGTGCAAAATTGAAGGCAACGACTAATGCTGCTGGTGAAGTTACCTTCGTAATCAAGAACACAGATACAAAAGGAGCGGAAGCAAAACCAATGACAGAAAATGCTCTTGCGCCAAAAGAAGGTCGCTTATTTGGAACATTTAAGCCAGTAATTACGGGCTATGGAGACAGAGAAGCTGACGTCGATCTCGCGACCTTTGATGTATTTGCGACAGCAAAGGCGACAGCAAAGGCGACATCAATTACCTGCGTAAAAGGAAAGACAACTAAGAAGGTCACAGCGGTAAATCCAAAGTGCCCTGCTGGTTACAAGAAAAAGTAATAACTACTTAGAAATAAAACTCCCGGTGACTTGTTAGCCGGGAGTTTTATTTTGTAGTGACTTCTCCAAAACCATTTAATTGGTAGCTGCGCACCCAATCAATCGACATTGTCGATGACTGTAAGTTTGCAGAAGAGCCACTGAAGCCTTCACTAATTGCGTTATTTAAGATGATAAAGAACTTTTTATCAAAGCTCCAGAAGCCAGGTAGCGCTTCAAAGTCTTTGCGTGAAATTTTATATACTAATTTGCTATCCGCATAGTAAGAAATTGAATCTGGCAACCACGCTAGTGCGTAGAGATGAAAGTCCTGGCTAACATCAGAGCCGAGATCAAGTTTTCCAACTTCATATTTAGCGTTCTTGCAACAAGTATTTGGCGCTGAGTAAGTCGAATAATTTATCGCAGCAGTGGTCTCATTCGGCACGTTACTGTGAATTTCAGTTATATCCATCTCACCAGTAGTCGGCCAACCAACTTGATTTATATTATCCCCAAGCATCCAAAATGCTGGGTGGTTTCCACTTCCGGATGGCATTTTTATGCGAGCTTCAATGAAACCATATAGAAAACTAACTTTGTCATGGGTATCAAAGCGTCCGCTGACAAATCTGCAACCAAAATCGCCTAAACATGGTCCAGCATCTGCAGGAAGTGCTCCTTGCAGTCGTGTTGTTGTGATTACCGCTGCGCCGTCTTTGCTGCCATCAAGTGAGATCGCAGATGGTGCATACCACTGGGATTCAACGCCAAAACATGCGCCGCCTCCAAATGAAACTGGAACGCGGTGGCAATTTCTAGCGCTCCAGTGTTTGGAGTTTATGGGTTCACTTGAAGTGCCAAGAAAATCCTCGCTCCAAAGTAGATTGCCGATTTGCAGGCCTGTTACAGATGGTTTTTGTGCAGCCAATATCGCAGCTTTTTCTGCTGCAACTTTGGCTTCTGCAGCCGCCTTAGCTTCTGCAGCTGCTTTTTCCGCTGCCTCTTTTTCGGCCGCCGCCTTAGCTTCTGCAGCTGCTTTTTCAGCAGCTGCTTTCGCTTCAATTTCTGCCCAAGATAGAACTGGTTGAACTGGTTGAACAACTTTTTTGATCTGTAGAGTCCAAAGTAATTTTTTCCCAACTAACTTACATAGGTACTTCTCACTTGCGAAAGTGGTTGTCGCTGACTTCTTCTTACATATTTGGCCTGCTGGAGATTTTGTCGCAGCGAGCACTGGTGTGAATTGCAATAAAGATATCGCCAGGACAAATACCAAACTCTTCTTCTTAGAAATTAACACTCGCGCTCCCAGTTCAGCTATTTCGAGTAAGCCTGAACTATATCAGCGCACATCGCACGAAAGGCTGCGGTGTGAGCATCAACATCAGCTGCCGTTGTTGCAGGTGACATCAGCGCCATATTGTGAAAAGGGGTTAATAGAAAGCCATCATTTAGTAATCGCAGGTGAATATATTGCTCAAGTTCGAAGTCCCCAGATTCTGCGGCTTCGCGGCCGGTGCGTGGCGCCTTTCCCTTAAATATGTATTCACCGCGCGCACCTAAACGGTTGCAATGCCAATCTAAATCAAATTCGGCAATGGCCGCATCAACGCCATCGCTCCACCGATCCCCGAGTGCGATCATCTCTTTAAACGCCTCTGCTGTTAAAACTTCACTTAGCGTTGCGCGCATCGCAGCAAGTGACATTGCATTACCCGCCAAAGTGCTGCCGATTCCGCCGGTATCGATGATTTCAAGTTCAACAAGTTTCTTAATTGAGTTTGCAACATCTTCGGTCATGCCAAATGTGCCAACTGGAATGCCGCCCGCAATTGCTTTGCCAATAGTTAAGAAATCAGGTGTTAAGCCAAGATCTTGCGTCATTCCGCCCGGGCCAACTGAAATTGTGTGCGTCTCATCAATAATTAATAGCGCGCCATACTTCTTGGCGAGTGATTGAACTGCCGCTAAATAGCCATCTTCAGGCAGAACAATTCCAACATTAGTCATCGCAGGTTCCATCAAAATCGCAGAAACATCACCATGTGCAAGCGCAGCTTCCATGCCAACTAAATCATTAAATTCCACAACGCGCGTTGTAACTGCTAAATCAACTGGTGCACCGAGATTGCCTTCGCGCTTAATTGTATTTCCAGCACCATCTAGCGTTGCAAATGTTTCATCAACGCTGCCGTGATAGCAACGGTCAATCACAATTATTTTGCTGCGCCCAGTTATCAGACGGCAGTAGCGAATTACATGGCGATTGGCATCTGTTGCAGTAACTGTAAATTGCCACTTAGGAAGACCAAAGCGCGCTGCTAGCTCTTTCGAGACAACTGCAGCATCCAGAGTTGGCAACATCGAAGTTATTCCGATATCTGCTTGGCGCTTAATTGCAGCAACAGTTGCATCAGGTGAGTGACCAGTCATTGAACCGGTATCTCCTAAACAAAAATCAATATATGTATTGCCATCAATATCGGTAAACCTCGCACCTTTTGCCTCTTTAACGAAAACCGGATGCGCACCTGGCCACTTAGCCATCCAAGACATCGGCACGCCTTCGTGCATAACCTTTTGCGAATCAGCAAATGCTTCCGAACTCTTCTTATGGTTTACTAAGAAGCGTGCCTCTTCAACTTTGCGAAGTTCGGCCAGATGTGTGCGATCGATTTGTGTAGACATGCCTTAATCCTAGTTTCTCTAAATTAGGCTTCAGAGAATACGAATAAGGCTTCTATGTAATGCTCGCCACTTATGCCTAAGTTCTGCGCATCAGGGGGAGCCGTCTGCGGTTCGATACAGACGCCATCAGAATCTTCGTTATAGACAACCCACCATGGCGCATCAGATTCAACATCAATGCGAGCGGCATCTTCCCAAATTACTGCTGGAACTCCTTGAATTTCTGTAAAAGCATCATCCCAAGTGCCGCTAGATGGCGGAACAAATTCACCGGTCGGCATTCCTTCATCATCACGCTTTAACATCTTTGCAGCCTTGAATTCAATTTCGGCGCTGCCTCCACGATCTAGATCACGTGCAAACCACGGATGCATTCCAAACCATGCTGGCAATGTGCAATCACCTGCATCGTATTCCAGTGACCACCGCACAGCATCATCTAAAACTTCGATGGTCTGCTCAAAAGTTGCGCCACCGTATGGTTTTGGCAAGTGCAACATTGAACGACCGGGACCAATTTCTTGCCAAGAAGATGTAAAACCAAAACCATGAATTGCATGTGGGGGAGTTATATTTGTTGGTAGCTGAATTTCTTCACCATCGCCGCCGCGCATAATTCCATCACGAATTCGCCCCGCCCAAGGCCCCATCGCATACCACCCGTAATCCAGTGGTCCTCCGCGATATGGAACTGTGAATTGCAAGTCACGCCAAGTAATTGATGAAATACGAGCGCCATTATCTAAATCAATTGCGATCTGAAATTCGGCATCATCTATATATTGCATTGGGGCTCCGATTAAATCTTCGATAGTTCGTGCTTATAGGGAGGTTGTGCCCCCGCACGAGAACAGGTGATCGCAGCAGCTTTAGCTGCGCGCGTAAGTATTTTCTTTAAGCCTTCACCTTGCAAAGATAGAATTCCGTCTTGAATCATCGCTTCCACAATGATCGCACCAACTGTGTCACCGGCACCCACCGTGTCTGCTAAATCAATTTTCACACCGTGGGCTTCTTCAACACCTTCTTCGGTATAACCGATTGATCCATTAACTCCGCGTGTAACAACAACTAGCGCGGCACCATCTGATACCCAACGCTTTGCAATTTCTTCAAATGGCTGCCCAGGAAATAGCCAAGTTAAATCATCATCGCTGACCTTGATAACACTAGAAATCGCTGCCCACTTTTCAACCGCTGCTTGATATCTATCACGATCACTCATCACAGATGGGCGAATATTTGGATCAAAGACAATCGGAGCGAATTCAGCCACCCGCAGCGCCCAGTCATAGAGCACAGATGCACCAGGCTCAACAATGGTTACTAAGGTTCCGATATGGAGCACATTTGGCTTGTGCACAGAAGGATCTGGCAACCAATTTAAATCAAAATCAAAAGTAGCTGTGCCATCTATTTTAAATTCATAACTGGCTTTACGGTCCTCACCCAGTGTGACAATTGCCAAACAAGTTGGTTTATCACTCGTTAACGCTAGATCTAATTTAACTTCATCGGCCAATAACTCAGCACGTGCTGCAACACCATAGGCATCGGTTGAGATTCCATCGATAAAGTGAACATCGTGTCCGAGTCGCGCCAAAGCCTTTGCAGTATTTGCGGGGCCTCCACCGACAACAGCTCTACGCTCAGGTGTTCCCGGCAACAAATCAATTAGAACTTCTCCACAAACCCAGATGCTCATAAAGTCTCCTTTGCCACGGGGCTATCTTGCCCTAAGAAATTGCCGGACCGCGCCCTCGGGCCGAGTTAAGCGCTTTTTAAGTACTTCTCTAAAGCTTCCCGCACAATTACAGACTTTGTCTCGCCACGTCGCTTTGCCTCTTTATCAAGGGCTTTTTTAAGGTTCATTGGCACGCGGACCTTTATTTGAGGGGATTCAACTGATGCCGCTGTAAGAGAAGGTCTTCCCAGGACTTTCTCAATAGCCTCCATCGCCATTTTCTCTGCCCGCTTATTTGTAATTCGCTTACCGTTCTTGCCCCGAATTATCGTCTTATTTAAATCAATATCAGGACCGAAGGTATATTTCACTTTAGGCGCCATCTTTTATGTTCCTTTCTAAATACAGTTGGCATAACATGAATCACCAATAAAAATTCGTCTGAAATTAGAGCAACAATTTCAAGTTCTAATCCGCGATCATCATTACCAATCCACAACAGTTTATCTTTATCTCCTACATAGCCTTGGACAAATGTTGGCTCATAATTTCGAATTACAAACTTTGCGTGCACTTTACCAATGCGATGTTTGCGTGCCGATTGCGTAAATCTAATTTCCATTTCTAGAACTTAGCCGCGCTAACCGACATGTTTAATTGTGTACCCCATAAATATAGCAGTTTTTGTGGATAACTAAAATCGCCTCATGCTTTCCAGAACTAGGCGGTGGCAACCCTGCAGGATAGACTCACCTCCATGCGCGTTTTCATCACCGGTGGAGCTGGCTTTATCGGTTCTCACCTCTGCGATGCACTCCTTACCCAGGGCCACCAAGTTTCGATCCTCGACAATATGTCCACCGGATCTGCAGCCAACATCGCCCACATCAAAGATCAAATCGAAATTCACCAAGGCGATATCCGCGATGTGGCCCTGGTTGAAAAACTCATGGCCCCTGCCGACCTTGTTCTTCATATGGCCGCAGCTCTTGGCGTTAACACAATCTTAGAGAACCCCATCGAATCTGTCTCAACTAACTTCACCGGGTCAGAAGTTGTTCTCACTGCAGCTACAAAGCTAAATAAGCGCATCATTATCGCAAGCACGTCCGAGATTTATGGCAAGAACCCAAAACAACCACTTTCTGAAACCGATGACCGCGTAGTTGGAACACCACAGAAAATCCGCTGGACTTACTCAGATGCCAAGGCACTTGAAGAAGCGATCGCCCACGCACTCTTTCTAACCAAGCAACTTAAAGTAACTACTGTGCGCCTCTTTAATACCGTCGGCCCACGTCAATCCGGTCGTTACGGAATGGTCGTTCCTCGCTTTATTGAATCAGCGCTCAAGAACGAACCAATCACCATTTACGGCGATGGCACCCAATCTCGCGTCTTCTGCCACGTGCAAGATGCTGTTAAAGCAATCTTGACCCTAGCAACAACAGATTTCGCAATCGGTGAGGTTTACAACATCGGTGGCAGTGGTGAGACCACCATTAAAGAACTTGCCGACAAGATAATTGATCGCACCAAATCAACTTCAACAATAACTTTTACTCCATATGATGATGCCTACCCAGCCGGCTATGAAGATATGCAACGCCGCGTGCCAGATACAACCAAGATCAAGAAGAGCATCGGATGGGTTCCAGTGAATACTTTAGATAACATTATCGACGATGTTGCACTTGAGATGAAAAAGTAAGTCTAAAGCCCTTTAGCGCCTGGCAATTTCCCGGTCGTATCAAATACATAGGGCGCACTAGCAAGTGTGGCCTTCTTATCAACCACATCATGCAGGGTCACAACTATCGCAATCTCCGCGCCCCCCAGAGCACTTGAACTCTGCCCATGCCAATTGCCTACAACGTCATCGTGCCAATTCACATCAGCGCCAATTCGTTTTAGCTCTTCAATAACTAACTCTGCTGGGCTTTCCCGAGTATCAGCCACATTTGGCTTATATGAAATACCAATTACTTGAACATTCTTGCCCTTTAAAGATCCACCGTTATCTGCAACCACTCTTGAAACCACATACTTCGGCATCTCTAAATTAACTTCATTAGCCCGTTCAATAAACGTGGCAGGAACTCCTAAACCTTCTGCGACATGCGCTAGATAAGAAGGATCCACCGGAATGCAATGTCCACCGACTCCCGCGCTGGGGCTAAATTTCATAAATCCATAGGGCTTGGTATTAGCCGCTTCTAGAGTTTCATGAACTGAAATTCCTAAGGCATGTGAAATTTGAGCAAACTCATTTACCAAAGCAATATTTACTTGCCGGAATGTGTTCTCAAATAACTTAGCAGCCTCTGCAACTTCAGGTGATGAAACCTCAACCAAATTGTCACAAAAAGTAGAATAGAACTCGCGAGTTCTCTTGGATGCCGAAGGGGTTAAGCCGGCATATAACCGCGGCGTATTTTTCTGATCCCAATCAACGCGACCCGGATCGACTCTCTCTGGTGAAATCGCATACTCATGCTCGATAGCACCTGCAGACAATTTCTCAATTAGCGGCTTAATAAAATTACGGATTGTCCCTGGGAAAGAAGTTGATTCGTTAATTATGAGAACTGGGTGCTTAATATTTTCAGCAATCGCCTTACAGGCAGATTCAATAAAAGTTAAGTCCGGTTTGCGGTTTTTATCAAGCGGAGTTGGAACGGCAATTACAACAATTTCGGCATCCGCAATATCCACACCATTAGTTGTTGCTCGATAATTACCTGAGGCGATAGCGGCCCCCAGAACACTGCCTTCTACGCCTTCGATATGTGAAATACCTTGATTTAACGCGTCAACGACTTTTTGATTATTATCTAAACCAACTACTTGATAACTTTTAGAAGCAAAAGCTGCAATAGTCAACCCAACATAGCCTTGGCCGATAATCGCTACTTTAGTCATTACGGTAAAAGTTTGATCTCGGGGTTTAAGGGATCTAAGCGAATAAGTTGAGCTTTTGCTTTAATTCTCTCTTCAGGGGTTGTCAGCGATAAAGAGTAAAGCGTGCGCCATGCATCAAAGCTTTCAGGGTTGTATTCAACGTTATAGCGCGCATATTTCACGGCCTGATCATAGAGTTTGCTTTGTTCTAAGGACAACACAATCGTGCTATTTCGATTGGAATCGTAAGGCATTAAATACGAGGGCTGTAATACTTTTTCAATATCAGGAAGACTTCCCGCATTAGCGGCTGCCTTCCACTTTAAATCAGCGTTAAGCGGAGGTATCGCAAGCAATAGACCCAGTAGTCCTGCTTGAACAGCCACAAGTTGTGGAGAGAAGAAAAATTGCAAACTATTTTGTTTAGACTTTCTTTTTGGCTTATTTTTAGAATTTTCAATTGGTGCAGTGACATTTTCTCGCGTTGAAATTTCATAGGCAATAAGACATCCACCCAGAATCCATCCGCAGATCGCAAGTCCAACCTGATTTATGCTGATAATCGATTGAACTTGGTAACAGACCCAACCAATCGTAAGTGATACAAAAGTTACATCAAATTTACGTTGCCGAAGAGTGACTTTAAAAATTGCGATGATAGAAAGAAGGAGAAGGAAAACATAACTCAAGAGAAGGGGCCATCCACCATAAGCAAATAGATCCATCAAGACGTTGTGAGCAGCATTTGTTACGGTATTTGGACCCGGAAGAATTAGCGCGCTCGAATCGCGCATGCGCCGATACCAATCACCATAGGCATCCATTCCGACGCCAGTAAATGGGAAGTTTTGGCCCATATTCCAACCTGCTTGCCAATATTCTCCGCGAAGTGACACAGATGTCTTATAAACAATTTTGGCAAGTGGTCCTATTTGAAGCGCCCCCATTAGCGCAACAAACCCAAAAAAGGCTACTAGTGCCGTGTAAAACAAGGTGATGACGTTAGATTTGAACTTATCTCTAATCAAATAAAATCCAAGAATTGAGAGACCACCCATGGTTACGACAACGCCTTGCACGGCATGGGATTCTTTAACTTCTACCAAAGCAATCAAAATAATGATAACTCCGGCTGCTCTGTAAATTTTACTTAATCCAGGCCTAAATAGAGTCGTTGCTAATACAGAAATAAAGATCCCAAGGAAGGAGCCAATGAAATTCGGATTACCAAAGGTGCCAAGAATATTTTTATACGGGTTATTCCATCCGACGAAATCACCAAATAAGACAACCCAGAGACAATAAATAACATTGACCATTCCAGCAAGGAGTAGTGCATAAATAATCCTTGTAAAATTCTTCTCTTGACGAAGATATAAAGCGGCAAAGAAGATAAGTGTGAGAGATAAGTAGGTTAAGAAGCCGGTATTTCGCCCATAAGTACCATAAATATTCTGAGCTAGAGGGGATTCGCTATTTAAGACTGCCCACAGCGCAAAGAGCTGAAAAAATATTCCAGCAAATAGAGCGGTTCGCGCATCAGCCCAGAGTCTTCCCATCCCCTGAAATAGGACTACTCCTGCTGCTGCAAAGGCGAAGAAGGCCAGAGAGGTCTGTTTTGTTACGTTAACTGGGTCAGAAACTTGAGAAACCAAAACAAAGATGACTGTAAAGAAAACTCCAATTGCAATAATTTGGGAAACAAATTTTTCTTTATTAGTTTCTAGCATTGTTTAAGCATACTAAAAGTGGCTTATAAAGGCCGAAACCCGGCTCCCTCCGTAGAGGGAACCGGGTTTCGGTTCTAGATCTTTAAAAGATCGAGGCTAATTAAGCCTTGACCTTCTTCTGGATCTTGATTACTAGGTTGGTCAATGAAGTGATCTGGGCACGAAGTGCTGCGATCAATGTAGTGACCTGTGCTG
>Ga0209107_10001322_pt1 | contig 13872 bp, 13 predicted proteins | sample LakErihyJuly2011_2_FD_187460 | JGI IMG/M metagenome (GOLD analysis project Ga0209107, IMG submission 187460) | Freshwater microbial communities from dead zone in Lake Erie, Canada - CCB hypolimnion July 2011 (SPAdes) (version 2) | ecosystem: Environmental > Aquatic > Freshwater > Lentic >... | reverse complement strand
TCCTTTAAGATTAGTGCCTTCTGCAAACTTATTATAATAAGTGATGGCTTTGAGCATGGTATCTTGTACCAAGTCGTCTGCATCGTCTGCATCATGCGTAAAATGGTAAGCATAAGTTCTTAGAGAACTGCTTTGTTTAATCACTAAAGAATCAAATTCTTGCTTATTCATATTGCTTGATTTACAATCAAATGTAAGCAGGACATTTATCAATCCCAAGTTTTGTTTAACTTTTTTTATAATTTATTTATACAATATGTTTAAACATTTAAAAAAGCTCGATTATAGCTCAAATTCGAAGCTTTTTTAAAAAGTTGGTTTTAGGATTGTTGAAGGTAATTCAGTGTTTCTTTGGCTGCCACTTGGCCAGAAATGATACTCGGAGGAACTCCGGGGCCTGGAACAGTTAATTGACCGGTATAAAAAAGGTTTTTTAGTTTTTTCGAACGCATTTTTGGTTTAAGGAATGCAGTTTGCCAAAGGGTATTGGCTAATCCATAAGCGTTGCCTTTGTGAGAGTGATAATCTTTTACAAAATCATTCATGGCATAGCTTCTTTTAAATAAAATGGCATCGCTGATATTTTCGCCTGTTATTTTTTCAAACCTTTCACAAATCATCTGAAAATATTTTTCTCTCATTTCTTCCGAATCATTTAATCCTGGCGCAAGTGGAATTAAGAAGAATAAATTTTCACCATTTTCGGGTGCGCAAGCTGGATCTGTAATAGATGCTGCACTAGCATAAAATAATGGTTTTTTCGGCCAACTAGGGTTAGTATAAATTTCGTAAGCGTGCTCATCAAATGGGGCATCGAAAAATAAATTATGATGAATTACATTTTTAAATTTTTTATTTAATCCAACATAAAAAAGTAAGCTCGATGGAGAAAATGTTTTTTTATCCCAATAGTTTTCGTCGTAATTTGCTACGTTTTTATCTAATAATTTTAAATCTGTATGCGCGTAATCTGCACCCGAAACTACTGCATCTACTGCATATTCCGATTGGTTGCTAATTACTTTTACCGCTTTACCGTTTTGCGTTTCAATATGTATAATTTCTTCGTTCAAATGAATCTGTACACCTTGTTCGATGGCAACTTTGGTCATTGCTTTTACAATTTCGTGCATGCCACCTTTAGGAAACCAAGTGCCTAAAACTAAATCTGCATAATTCATTAAGCTATATAATCCTGGTGTATTTTGTGGAGTTGCTCCTAAAAATAAAACAGGAAATTCGAGCAATTGAATTAATTTTTGATTTTTAAATAGTGCACGAACTTCGTTACTAACCGAACCAAATAAATTAATATTGAAAATTGCTTTTAGAATTCGTATGTCAAAAAATTCGGTAACAGAATCGGATGGCTTCCAAACAAAATCGTTCATTCCTGTTTTGTATTTGAATTCGGCAACAGACAAAAACTTTTTTAATTTTTCGCCGCTTCCTACTTCAATGCTTTCAAATAAATCCAATAAGGCTTGAAAATCTGCAGGCACATCTATAAAATCATTCGCTCCAAAATACACCCTGTAAGATGGACTCAATCTTTTTAATTCATAAAAATCTGTTGTTCTTTTGCCAAATTCTTTAAAGAAATTGTCAAAAACTTCGGGCATCCAATACCAACTTGGACCCATGTCGAAAGTAAAACCATCCTTTTGCCAAATTCTTGCTCTACCACCAGTTTGGTCGTTTTTTTCAATCAAATGCACATCATGCCCTGCCTGTGCTAGTTTTGCAGCTGCTGCTAGGCCAGCAAAACCAGCCCCAATAACTACAATTTTTTTTGAATCTTTCATTTAGATATGCTTTATAATGATAGCGTTACGATTATTTACAAAATTATATTAATTTTAATTCCTTATAAAGGAAACCATAATAACTTTTTTATGTTTTCTTTTTAATGATAATAATATGATGGAGCTGTATAATTCTACTTGTTTTGAGTGTAGCAAATTAATCACACATCGCTATAGTACATCTTTTAGCATAGGGATTAAAGCGTTTGCCAAACCCTTACGTTCCCCAATATATGCAATTTATGGCTTTGTTAGGTATGCAGATGAGATCGTAGATACCTTTCATGGGCTCGACAAAGTAAATTTATTAGCAGATTTTAAACAACAAACCCATAAAGCAATACAAGATCGAATTAGTTTAAATCCGGTTATACATTGTTTTCAAACTGTAGTTAATCAATATCAAATTCCATTAGATTTAATCGATGCATTTTTCGAAAGTATGGAAATGGATTTAACGGATCAGGTATATGATCAAGCAGCATACGAAAAATATATTTATGGTTCTGCCGAAGTTATAGGCTTAATGTGTTTGATGGTTTTTTGTGAGGGTAATAAAAATGAATATGAAAAATTAAAGCTAGCAGCTAGTAAGTTAGGCGCTGCATTTCAGAAAATTAATTTTTTAAGAGATATTCAATCAGACTTTCAAGAAAGAGGCCGAACCTACTTTCCTGGAATAAATTTTTTACAATTTTCTAATGCTGATAAAAGAATAATTGAACAAGATATACAGGCAGATTTTAATGCTGGTTTGGCGGGTATTCAACAATTAGCTAGCAATAGCAGGTTAGGCGTATATATTGCGTATCAATACTATACCGAATTATTTGATAAAATAAAAAACTTAGATGCAAATGTAATTGCAAACGCTCGTATTAGGGTGTCAGATACTAAAAAGCTTTATTTATTATTGCAGTCATTGATTAAAAATAAATTGGATAGTATTAATTAGTGCGCTTTATGAAAAAAATATTTTTAATCCTTTTTTGCTTAGTTTATACACATTTGGCCCAGGCCAACGGAAGTATTGAGCTTGCCAGAAAAGAATTTAAGAAAGCAGCATTTAACGATAAGGTAACCAATGAAGTTTATCAAGTATTAGTAAGTAGTAAAACACAAGATCCGCTCACGCAAGCATATGTAGCTTATTTTACTGCATTAAAGGCAAGACATGTGACCAGCCCATACGAAAAAATAACTTATGTACGCAGTTTTGATCAGGCCATTAAAAAAGCGGTTGCGTTGGCTCCAGATAATTTCGAAATTAGGTTTTTACGTTTTTCTGTCCAAGATAAATTACCAACTTACCTTGGTTATAGTAAAGAACTTGCAATAGATAAGAAAATGATCCTGCAACAAATTCAATCGCATAAGGTAGATGTGCCGGCTACTTTCAAAAAAGATATGAAAGCTGTTTTATTGAATTCAAAAACGCTTAGTGTAGCTGAAAAAAAAATTATTGAAAAAATATAATGGAGAAGTATTATTATTTATTAATCGACTTTTTTACAATCTTATTTCCGTTTTTATACTCATTTGATAAAAGAGCATACTATTATAAATGGTGGCCGAAACTATTTCCTGCATTGATTTTTGGAGGAATACCCTTTTTAATTTGGGATCATTATTTTACAGTAAAAGGGGTATGGAGTTTTAATGAAAAATATATAACTGGAATTAAATTATTCGAACTACCAATAGAAGAAATTTTATTTTTTATAGTTGTTCCTTATGCATGCTTGTTTATTTATGCTTGCATGAAATATTATTTCCCTAAAGCAGAAAATTTTAAATGGACAAAATCTGTTTGGTTAGTTGTTGCTATTTTTTCTGCTGGAATGGTCGCTTTTTATTATGAGCAAATTTACACATTGGTTACCTTTTCGCTATTAGTTTTATTAGCTGCTTATTTTTACCTCAATCCAAAAAAATGGCATGGCTATTTTATACTTGCCTATTTATTTTCAATGATTCCATTTTTCATTGTCAATGGATTGCTTACCAGCATTCCAATCGTTTTATATAACGACCTTGAGAACGTGGGCTTTCGCTGGGGAACCATTCCTTTCGAGGATTCCTTTTATTCTTTAGCGATGCTTATGTTAAATGTGGTGTTGTTGGAGCGCAATAAAGAGTAATTAAGGCCTAGTGCCACCGTGCCCGCCAGCCACAATCATTAAAATTTTTAAACTCAATATGATATATTTGAAAAGTTGAAATATCGGGTTTTCCATAAAAAATCGATCCGATTTTGAAATAGTCTGTTTCATGTTTTTTCTTTATTCAGGTATAATCCACCAAAATGGTTTCATTTTAGCTTTGTAAATAAATGCATAGTGTAATGTTAGTTTTAACCAATGTCCTGCTAAACCAATATCTCCAAACGTTTTGTTTAAGTCTCTTCCTTTAGAGGAAGGATATTTATTATAATCTGGTACAATAGGAAAGGTAGTCATGCTTATACCGCTGCCACTTAACATTCCATAACCTGCTGATGCAATACATGCTGCACCCATATTACCTAAAGAGCCTTTGTGCAACAAGCTTATTTTCCCATTTTGAATACTGTCGATTATATTGTTTGCAACTAGTTTTGCCGTAATACCAGATGGCATGCCAGTTCTAGGTGGCGAAGGAAATATAGCAGTTCCGTTTTTACTCTTACGCGGTTTTGATATGGAGTGTGGAGGTGCAAACGCAATGCCTGGCGCAAAGATATTAGGGTAGCTAGGGTTTTGATAAGTTTCAGGCCAATCCATTACCGACCATTCTTCATATGGTTTTTCAGTATAATCTGCGTCAACTATCATAAATCCTTTAAACAGTTTATCTGTAATATCTTCCTGAATTTTATTATAAGCTTTAAATCCATGTCCAGAAAAGGAAGGGATTAACATAGCAAAATCAAAAGGAGTTGTTTTAAATTCTCCTTCTAAATTTTCATAATGAGCTAATCCATCTTCAATTTTCGAAACACCTGCTCCTAAAATCCAATTGATTCCTCTTTCTCGAAACACCATTTCTACCATATCGCTCGATAACATATTTTTATTTCCATAAGTTAATAACATGCCATCCATTCCAAAATCACCTAATTCGTATTCGTTCGAAATCCAAGTCAGCGTTATTTTATCCCTTACTTTATTTTTTACTAATTCTTTTTCAACATTTAAAATATATTCGAATGCGGCACCTTGGCAAGTTGCTTTTGGATGTCCAGTTCCAATAAGTATGTTTAGTTTTTCCGTACTTTTTTTTGCAGTAGCGATGACAGCTTGTAGTGCTATTGCAGCTTGGCTTGCATGTTCATAGGTGCATACAGAATAGGTTTTATTTTTCCCAGGAAGTAAACCTTCTGTAAGTTCAAATGCAAGTTTGGGGCCTGTTGCATTAATTAAAAAATCGTAAGTAATTTGCTCCTGTTCTCCTTTTTTTTCGCCATATAAAAATTCAATAGTTACGTATGGACTGAAATTATTTTTATCTCCTTCGGGATGAAAAGAAAATACTTTCGCTTGTTTATAATTGATATTATTTTTTTTATAGATAGGCGCTAAAGCGAAAGATACATCTTCACTTTTCATTTTTCCAATGCCCACCCAAATATTAGAAGGCACCCATTGGTAATTTCTATTTGGACTGATAACTAAAATTTCGTGCGTATGATTAAGTTTTCTTCTAAGATGTGCAGCTGCAGTATGACCTGCAATACCAGCACCGAGAATGACTATTTTTGCCATGATATTATTTTATTTTAGGCGGTTTAAACTATTTGCCTTTTTAATAAAATAAAGCTAGCGTGTTTATATGTATTGAAGTATGATATATATCACGTTTTGATATTTATTGCTTCCTTCCCACAAATCTTATCACGCTGCCTTTACCAATATGGTAAAGCCCTTCAGATAAATCCGTTTCTGTTTCGATCAATTCAATGATTTCGAAATCTTGGAAATCTTTTTTTATTTCTTCAATACTATATAATTGATCAATATCTTTTGGCCCACCAACTTTTGGGTTTATACTGTTGTATTGAATATGGTTTTTGCTAAAAGCTTCAAAAATAACAACACCACCAGGTTTTAAATAGGAAATTAATGTTTGGTGGCAACTTGATTTAACTGCCGCGGGAAAATGTGCGTAAATAAGCACAATCACATCAAAACTATTTTCTTTGTAATCAATGTCTTGCAAGTCGCCTACTTGATAATCGATTACAACTTGCTGTTTTTTGGCTAATAAAGCAGCCTTTGTTTTGCCGTGCTCACTTAAATCAAATGCAGCAACCTTCCAGCCTAAAACTGCCGCATATACAGCATTTCGGCCTTCGCCTTCGGCGGCAAATAGCGCACTTCCAGGTTTAAACTGCGGCAATGTTTCTGTTAAAAACACATTTGGATTTTCTCCAAATGCAAATGCTTCGTTGCTATATCGTTCGTCCCAAAGTGCTTTCATTACAATATAAAATTAAGGTTCAATGATTATTTTTTGAGATGCATTTTCGTATGCAGTTTCAATATCAATAAAATAAACACCTCCATTTTCTAAGTGCCTAATTTTTCTTTCATATACTTGAGCGCCTTTTTGTTGGTTGAGTAAAATTTGTTCTTCAATTATTTTCCCGTTCACATTTCTTAACGTTATTTTGACGTCAGTATTTTTTATCAAGTGATAATTAGCAGTAAATATTCCCGTATTTGGATTTGGATAAACCATTAAATTAATGGATCCTACACTTTGATTGTTTAATCGGTCAATTCCTGTAAGTGAATTTCTGTGTAAAGTTACTTTGTAAATATTTGCACTAGATGTGCTTTGGCTTCCATCATTTATCCAAAATATATTTTTCGCAGAACTATTGATTCCTCCATAAATATATCCTAATACAGTCGAATCTGCACTTAATTCGTCCATTTTAATTACACCATTTGTGTAGGTGGGCATGTTTTCGTTATAAATAAATTCAGCTCCTGCGCCTAAAAAAGCAGGCATCTCTATTGGCAGTTTATATTCTGCCATAGAGCCATTAGCATCTCTTGTAACTCTGGCAATTGTTTTTACAAATGGAGTATTATTATCTTGAACCAGTATACCAAGGCTGTCGTAATATTGAGCGATACCTCCAAAAAACAACGCATGCATTTCATTTTTACTTGCGGCATATAAAGGAAGGTTTGCACAGTGGTAATGATTATAATATTGATTAAAGCTGTTGTTTGTACTATGGCTTAGACTATCTATCGTTACCGAATTTAAATAGGGCAAATCAACATATTGTTGAAATACGCCAGAATATGCGGTAATGCCTTGGTTTAAGTTTGGTAAAATTTGTGGCAATGCATTGTAGTCGCGTCGGTGTAAATTAACACTATCATTTATAATAACAATATTATTGATGCTTAAATTGATGCCATTATCTATAATCTTAAATTTTCTAATTTGATTGCTATAGATTTGTGTAAATCCTGGGCCATGCGTTGGACCAGAAGGGTTATACCTTCCTTGAAAATCTTGGCCGCCTATTAAATAATAAGTATCATTTAATTTTTCAAGTTGTCCTCCTGTATTTTGAAAAATTACATTATTTATTTGTCTAAAATAATTTGAAAAATTACTATTTGAAATAATTGCCGCTATGGTTTCGCTAACAGCAATAGCAGTTAAAGTATTAAAAGTGGTGTGGTCTCCAAGTGTATTGCTATACCCATAACCGCCTATTAAATATAACTGATTGTTATTTTGTATAAAGTCTGTGTTGGTTGCTTTTAATGCTTCTTGTATTGCTATTGGTAAAACACTTAAATTGGCAGTCCATTTTTGTTTACTAACAGGATCGATAACTAATAGTTCATTTGGTTGACCATTAATATCGAAACTTGCAAATGGTTGACGTCTGTGTAATCCATCTGTTCGGCCACCAATAATTAACCACTTTCCATTTGCTTGTCCAACTGCAAAGGATTGCCTGCCGCCAAGATTTTCAATATTGATAGGAGTTAGGCTAATATTGATTGCCGAACTTTGCGCAAATAGCAGGTTGCTAATTGTTAGGTAGAAAATGATTCCTAAAATGGTGCTGATTTTTTTCATGTGTTAAAATTACTATTGTAAAGTAGCATTTTAGGTAACATTAGTTACATTAACCTTTTGTTGGAATAATTAACATCGGAATTTTACTGTGTTTCAGTACTTTTTCGGTGGTACTTCCAATGATTAGTTTATCTAGCCATCTCTTACTGTGGCTTCCTATTACAATCATGTCTGCTTTTATTTCTTTGGCAATGTTTAAAATTTCTTCGGCGCTACTACCTTCTTTAACAATTATCGAAATATTCTCGTCTCCTAAATGTTTCTTCGTTTTTTCTAAAAACTTTTGGGATTTGGTTAATATTAATTCCTGACTGATTTTATCGCTTTCGGTATATCCGGTAAAGCCCATTATTGGGTCATAAATGACAGGGGTATAATCGGCATAGTTTTCATAAATGGTTGCCAAGGTAATTTTTGCTTGCATGGCAGTAGCAAAAGCAAAACCCAATTCTGCAATTTTTTGTGCGGTTGGGTTATAATCTAAGGCAATTAATACGTTTTTTATTTTCGTGTTTTTCATATTTTGGGCTTTTAAATTTATTAAATGTAGCCCTATGCCTTATTGTTTCATATGATTTATATCATGTTTGAATTTATTCTTTTTTAAAACGCTTGATTCCTTATATTTGAGCAAATTACATTTGTTATGAAATTAAAAATCAGTTTGATATTCAGTATGTGTCTTTTAGCTACATCGCTATTTGCTCAAAATAATACCACAAAAGAAATTGCTGAACCTAGTTTTGAACTATACAAATATACCCCTATGGGTTTCTTATTAAGCAAAGCAGATAGAGTTTTTACGCAAACGTTTACCGGCAATGATATCGGTGAACCTGGCTTTGCACTATACATAAATAGCCCTATAGGCTTATTAAGCAAAATGAGAATCAAGGCAGAAATGAGATTTGATAATAATTTATCAATCATGGGTTCTTTTTCAAGTTATCATAATATGTGGGCAGGTAATCAAAGCTATCTAGAAATGCGTAGGTATAAAACCAAACGATTTGCAAAACATACTTACCATTTTGCGCGCATAGGAAGTGGGCAAACAATTGGAGGAAATTATTTTTTAGCAGCATTTGGATGGGGCACCCAACGTTATTTCGGCAAAGACAAAAGATTTTTTATCGATTATTCTAGAGGGTTTAAAGTTTGTCCAAAAATTTATGGCGAGGACTTAGAAAAAGGTATAGGAAACGGTTTTAAAGGCTTGTTCTATTTATTAGGCCCAGGCGCTATTTATGATCTTAACTTGAATATTGGTTATCGTTTTTAAAAATTAGCAGCAACAAAATCTTCGCTATATTCTTTAATTAATTCTCTCACTCGCGCAAATTCCATTTTAATTTCATCTGCTGTACCCATTGCTTTTGCTGGGTCAGGGAAGTTTTTATGAAATTTTATTGCATTGGAAGGAAAGTATGGACAGCTTTCTTTTGCATGGTCGCATACGGTAATAATATAATCAAAATTAATATTTTCATATTCCGAAATATGATTGGAAGTATGACCGCTTAAATCAATTCCGATTTCGCGCATGGTTTCTATTGCTTTTGGATTTACGCCATGAATTTCAATTCCTGCGCTATAAACCATCGCTTTGCCCGCTAACATTTTTTTTAAAAAGCCTTCTGCAATTTGACTTCTGCAACTATTTCCGGTACACAATACTAATACGTTTTTCATGATTTGTAATATTTAGATTTTAACCAGAATGCAACATTGACTAATAAAATTAAAGCAGGTACTTCTACTAAGGGTCCAATAACACCTGCAAATGCTTGTCCACTATTAATGCCAAACACCCCAATGGCAACAGCAATGGCTAATTCAAAGTTATTACCCGCTGCGGTAAATGCAATCGAAGTATTGGTTGCATAATCTGCGCCCATCTTTTTTCCAAGCGCAAAACTCAATAAAAACATGATGGCAAAATAAATCATTAATGGAATCGCAATTCGAATGACATCAAAAGGAATAGCTACTATTAATTTACCTTTTAAGCTAAACATAAAAACAATGGTAAATAATAAAGCAATTAATGTAATTGGGCTAATGGCTGGAATAAATTTTGTGGTATACCATTCCTCTCCTTTTAATTGTACTAAAAATTTTCTTGATAAAAATCCAGCAGCAAATGGTAAGCCTAAATAAATGCCTACGCTTTTTGCGATTTCTCCAATAGAGATGGCTACTATTTTTCCTTCAAATCCAAATAGTGGAGGTAAAACTGTTACAAAAAAATAGGCGTATACACTATAAAGTAATACTTGAAAAATACTATTCAATGCAACTAAACCAGCAGCATATTCTCTACTGCCATCTGCTAAATCGTTCCATACAATTACCATGGCAATGCATCTCGCTAAGCCTATCAAAATCAAGCCCACCATGTATTCTGGCTGATTGTGTAAAAATAATATGGCGAGCAAAAACATTAAAATTGGGCCTACTATCCAGTTTAAAAACAAAGACATGCCTAATACCTTGGTGTTTTTAAACACCTCTGCTATTTTATCATAACGTACTTTGGCAAATGGTGGATACATCATTAAAATTAAACCGATTGCCAATGGTATATTGGTGGTGCCTACAGACAAGGAATTAAATTGTTCGGTTACAAATGGCGTAAAATAACCAATGCTTACACCTAATAACATGGCAATAAAAATCCAAAGTGTTAAATAGCGATCGAGGAAGGAAAGTTGTTTTTTATTAGACATTTATTTAAATTTTAGCAACATTTTTCAATGTTGAAGTTTAATTGATGGAATTGATTTTCAAATAATTTTTGCGCTGTTTCCCAATTTTTTTCATCAATACAATAACAAACCGATACGCCTGTTGTATTGCCTTTGATAAGCCCAGCAGATTTAAGTTCTTTTAAATGTTGCGAAACCGTACTTTGTGATAGTGGAAGTTCCTCTACAATACTACCGCAAACACAAGATTTTTTCTTTAATAATAAATTGAGGATGGCAATTCTTGCAGGGTGCGATAGAGCTTTTGCAAATTTTGCGAGCGTTATTTCTGATGGATGATATTCTTTTGACATTGATGAGCTTGGTTATTAATCGTAAAATTACGATTAATACTTTCATAATCCAAAGAATGCTTTGGTCTTTTAATTACATAAATTATTTTGTTTTTATTTAAACTAATTCTAAATTAGCAAAAAATATAAAACGATGAATTTAAGAGAAGCTACCGCTGAAAAGCACAAAATCGCAGAAAAAATGCCATTCAATCAAAGAATGATGCAAAAGCAGTTAAGTAAATTGGATTACCTAAATTACATTAATCAGCATTTTGAAATTTTTACGGCAATAGAAGCAAATGATTTGCCTCATCCATCTTTAAACAGAACGCAACTGATTGGTTTAGATATTCAGGAACTTCAATTAGAGTTAAAAGCACCTAATGTGGTATTGAACAGTACAAAACTTTATGTGTCTTATTTACAAAGCCTGTCTTACCAAGATTTACTCCCACACATCTATTTAAATTATTTAGCGGTAATGTTTGGTGGTCAAATTATAAAAAAAGTAGTTCCTTCAACTGGTAATATGTATGAATTTGAGAATATGAATGAGGCTGCAAGCACGATTCGCGTTCTTCAAAAAGACGAATGGGCTGATGAAGTGAATAAAGGTTTTGATTATAATATTGCAATTTTAGAGGAATTAGAATTGAATTCTTTATCAAATTAAAATGGACCTAATCAAAAATATTGGCATAGCAGGTTTTTTGTTTTTTTTAATTAAAGGAATTTTATGGGTTGTATTTTTTTTATTAATTTATTTTGGTGTAATAGATAAGCAAAAGTTCTTATCGTTTAAAGAAAAAATATTCAGAAAAAAAACGAAATAAAAAAAAGCCTTTACAATTTGTAAAGGCTTTTTTGTTTTGAAGATCAAAAATTATTTTAAATCAAAGCGATCTAAATGCATTACTTTACTCCAAGCGGCAACAAAGTCGTTTACAAATTTAGACTTTGCATCTGCCGATGCGTAAACCTCTGCAATAGCTCTTAACTCTGAGTTTGAACCAAAAATTAAATCAACTCTTGAACCTGTCCATTTTAATTCGCCAGTTTTTCTGTCGCGTCCTTCAAATGCATCATCAGTTGCTGAGTTTGCTTTCCAAGTTGTATTCATGTCTAATAAATTGACAAAGAAATCGTTTGAAAGCGTATCGGTATTTTTAGTAAACACACCATGATTTGAATGATCAAAATTGGTGTTTAACACACGCAAACCTCCAACTAAAGCAGTCATTTCTGGTGCAGTTAAAGTAAGTAGTTGTGCACGGTCAACTAATAATTCTTCGGCTGATGCAATTAAGTTTTTTTGCTTGTAGTTTTTGAAACCGTCTGCTCTTGGTTCTAAAAACGCAAACGATGCAACATCTGTTTGCGCTTGGCTAGCATCGCCTCTTCCTGCAATAAATGGAACGTTCACTTCCTGACCAGCATTGTGCGCCGCTTTTTCAATAGCTGCATTACCTGCAAGTACAATTAAGTCTGCCATTGAAACATATTTTCCATTTGCATTAAATGCAGTTTGAATATTTGTTAATGCAGTTAATACTTTAGCTAATTGCGTTGGATTATTTGCAGCCCAATCTTTTTGTGGAGCTAAACGAATGCGTGCACCATTTGCGCCGCCACGTTTGTCGGATCCACGGAAAGTAGCTGCAGAAGACCAAGCAGTGCTTACCAATTCTGCAATTGATAAACCGGAAGCCATTACGCTAGCCTTTAAATTGCTAATGTCTGAAGCGCTTAGTGGCTGTGTGTTTGCAGGAATTGGATCTTGCCAAATAATTTCTTCCGTTGGTACTTCTGGTCCTAAGTGTAAAGCACGAGGACCCATATCACGGTGTGTTAATTTATACCATGCTCTTGCAAATGCATCTGCAAATTGATCAGGGTTTTCGTAAAAGCGTCTAGAGATTGGTTCGTAAAGTGGATCCTCTCTTAATGCGATATCGCTCGTCAACATCATTGGCGCATGCGATTTTGATTTGTTATGCGCATCTGGAACGGTGCCAGCACCTCCGTCGTTTTTAGGCTTCCACTGGTGCGCACCTGCTGGGCTTTTTGTTAATTCCCAATCGTAACCAAATAAATTTTCAAAATAATTATTACTCCATTGCGTTGGTGTTGTTGTCCAAGCTCCTTCTAATCCACTGGTAATTGTATATTCACCATTACCACTTTCAAAAGAATTTTTCCAACCTAAACCTTGTTCTGTAATGTCTGCTCCTGCTGGTTCTGGACCAACGTATTTGCTAGGATCTGCGGCACCATGTGTTTTACCAAAAGTATGACCACCTGCAATTAATGCAACAGTTTCTTCGTCGTTCATGGCCATTCTTCCAAATGTTTCGCGAATATCTCTTGCCGAAGCCAATGGATCAGGCACTCCGTTTGGTCCTTGTGGGTTAACATAAATTAATCCCATTTGTACCGCGGCTAATGGATTTTCTAAATCACGATCGCCAGTATATCTTTTATCTGCTAACCATTCTGCTTCCGAACCCCAATAAATATCTTCTTCTGGTTCCCATACATCGGCTCTACCACCAGCAAAACCAAAGGTTTCAAAGCCCATAGATTCTAATGCACAGTTACCTGCTAAAATCATTAAATCTGCCCAAGAAATATTTTTACCATATTTCTGTTTGATTGGCCAAAGCAATAATCTGGCTTTATCTAAATTGGCATTATCTGGCCAACTATTTAATGGAGCAAATCTTTGTGTTCCTGCACCTGCACCACCTCTACCATCGCTGGTACGATAAGTACCTGCACTATGCCAAGCCATACGAATAAATAATGGACCATAATGTCCATAATCTGCAGGCCACCAATCTTGCGAGGTAACCATTAATTCGTTGATCTCTGCTTTTAATGTTTTGAAATCTAATGCTTGAAATGCTTTAGCATAATCAAAATCTTTGTCCA
>Ga0209107_10001318_pt1 | contig 13898 bp, 19 predicted proteins | sample LakErihyJuly2011_2_FD_187460 | JGI IMG/M metagenome (GOLD analysis project Ga0209107, IMG submission 187460) | Freshwater microbial communities from dead zone in Lake Erie, Canada - CCB hypolimnion July 2011 (SPAdes) (version 2) | ecosystem: Environmental > Aquatic > Freshwater > Lentic >... | reverse complement strand
GTTCTGCGAGTTGTCGCCTGTAGCCGCGTCCGTAGGGTTTGGCATTTCTTCTTCCCCTACTGGCGCGCATTCCATAGACAGATTCTCTTTAAGCCACTGCCGCCAAGTAGAAGGAAGTGTCTCACCTTTCAAGGCGAGCAATGAATAAGCCCAGCAACAATAATCCGAGACGCCGATCCCGCGTCCGTCAGACACTCGACGATTCTCTAGGCGTTCCCATTCGGCGATTGACCAAAGGTTCGTCCAAAGAAATTCTTCTTTGCCATCGCGGACAAGTTTTAACTTGAGCTTCATTATGTTTCCTTTCGTCGGGCCAAGGAAGGCCGAAGATTACGGTGTTGTATCGATTGTAAATTCGCCGCCCTGCGTGGACATCGTAATGCTTTGAAGCTCTCCCAGCGATGCGGAAATTTGGTCAAGACTTGCCATGTAAGTATTACTTAGAACTAGCTCGGGATTAGTGGCACTGATCGCCGCGTCAAAAGGTTTTGCTTTGACTTCAAACTTTGTTCCGTACAGTGCGGACAAGAATTGCCATGCACCTACAGCGGAGTAATCCATGAACAATGTGATCTCTGCGGTGTTTGACTCGAGCCCAGCTTGGAACTCTCGGGCAGTCATTCCGAAGACGGTGTCTTCAAGAGCTTCTTTTTCCGAGGTGATTGTTATGGATGTACAAAAGCCTGTGTAGTCTTCGCCATCAATCGTGATAACTGGGTTTGATAAGAATGCCATGTGGTTACTCCTTAGAAGTGTTGGTTTTAGTTTGACACATAATGAAGCGGAGAGTGTGGATTAGGCGGTCTTTGTGGAAGTGCTTACCGAGAGCTCATAGGCGGGCAGGGTAGATCCGCCGATGTCTACATTTGTAGGACGCCCAGAGACGATGCCAATGTTTAGCGCGTAGATCTGGGCGAGGATATTGAGCAGGCTTTTTTGGGCGTCTAGGTTGCCCGGGCCGAGCGTGATGATCTGGAGTGTGAAGTTAAGTTTTGCCACATTGAAGTTGTATCCGTCTACCGAATCAATGTTCACAAAAACGGAAGGCGGAGTTATTGATCTGGGATCGTTATTTACTTGGAGCCCTACGACCGTGGAGAGCTTTGCGACTAGCTCATCGAATCCAGCGTTGAAGAGATCGGTGTAGACCGGGACTGGCATTAGGCGACCTGCGGACGGTCAATCCCTAGGAGCTGGCGGATCATTCCGTTTAATCCCATGACTGGAGTAGTGCCCATATTTTGGAACGAAGCGAAGGAATCAATGGATCCCCTTTGTCGATAATAGCTTCCGCCCAGCATCTGGGTTCCGAGGAAGACATCTTGTGAAGGAACGGTCGTGAGTGAGTCCACATAGCCGCTCTCCATTCTGCGGCGCCACGCGAACTGTGAAGCAGCAGCCGCGCACACTGTTAGGAATGCGGCGTCTCCAGCGGTAGCGGTTCCAATGCCGAGCCAATCTTCAATGTTCGCAGCTGTGACCCATGTGCAGACTTGAGTAATTGTCAGAGTGCCAGAAGAAGCGGTGCGCGCTACATCGGCGGCGGTCTTTGCATAAAGCACTTGATTAGGAATGGAGATCGCAGGATCAAAGAGCAGATCGCCTTCGTCGTCCGTACCTAAGAAGGCGTAATGCGGTAGCGCGTAGACAATGTAGGTTCCGTTGAAAGTTGCATCGACTCCAGTAATAACAACACTGGCGCCGACTTCAATCTCGGCTTCAGTAAGAAGCTGTAAGACCGCGTAGTTATCGGTGAGCTGTTTATGTGTGACCGTGTAGGCAGCCATAATCTTGGCTTACCTTTCCTGTCTCGGGCTTACGCCTGAGGAATCAGCATGAATTGGTTGGCGTCAATCATTTTCGGCGCAAAGTAACCTCTAAAAGCAACATCGCGTGAAAGTGTGGAGGCTCCTGCGCCGATGTCGGCAACAATTGCACCCTTTTGCTGCTCATAACAACGAAAAGCTCCAGTCGCAGCTGCGCCGACAATTGTTGTTTTTGCCGCAAAATTTGTATCAACTACAAGACGAAGTCCGAAGACTGTTGCATCGCGTGAGCCCGGGTTCATTGTGCCGAATGCGTTCATTGGCCCGACCTGTGGGAACAAAGGACGATCTGATGTGTCTGCAAGTGATCCGAGTTGTGCGAATACATCGCCAGAGACAAAGAGATGATCTGGAAGGTAGTTGCCATTAGCCAAGATGGTATTTGCGCAAGCGTAAACTTTTGCAACCCAGTCAGCAGGATCAGTTGGTGCGACATTGCCTGTCGTCTGAACTGTGCCAGTCTTTAATGCGTCTGCTGCGACATCGTCGGTAAACAATGCGTATTTCTTTGCAAGGTCTTCAAGCAGTGCGCCGAGAACCTCTGGATCTGACCAATCGATTGAGGCTTCTGACAACTGAACATAGCCACCGTAAATTGCTTTAGTGACTTGGATGTCATCAACGATGAACTGTCCAGCGGTGATTGTTGCGTTTTGTGTTTCAGGCCCACCGATTGAAGTATGCGTTGTAATCTTTGGAACGATAAAGATTTTTCCGCCTTGTGGCATTGCGCGGACACCGATTGCATCTACAACTGGGCGCAAGCCTTGAATCCCAGAATAGATAGGAGCCACGATTGGAGTTGGCATGATTCCGTCGAGATCAGCAGTTGTGACTGATGGTGCAGCTGCGCGAAGACGGGCGTTGAACTCGGCTGCAACTGCGCCACCTGCGAATTGTGCTGCAATCCATTCTCCCGCGGATGGCATCTTGAACTCTTGCTTCGCTGTTGCGAAGATTGTTTGAGTTGCCTTTGATGCTTCGATTACGGCTGGGGCTTCGATTGTTTCGTTCATGGTTTCTGTCTCCTGTTGAGGTTCTTCTTGAATAGTAGTAACTTCTTCTTCTTCTGGGGTGGATGCTGCGACTTGCTGGATTGGTGCGTCAAAGGCTCCGCGCGCGACAAGTGAAAGCTCGCTCCACGATGCCGAAGTGACGATCATGGTTCCTTCTTTGTCGTACTTAAACTTCAGGGGTTCCACGCCGACCGAGACTTCGGGAAGCGCGCCATCGCTGGCAAGCACCAAAGCTTCCGAGCCGAGCAAAGTGTCCGAGACCTTTGCGACAAAAAGCATTCCTTCGGGCGTTTCTACGCGCTCGGTCACTGTGCCGATTACCTTGTCAGATTGGTGATACATCATAAGAGTCGGTGCGCGCCCGTCCACTGGAAGAGATCCGGGGGCAAAGGCCACCATCGTCCCATCCATCACTTTTGCAGGAGTGTTATATCTGACCGCAATTCCCGAGATCGTGCGGCGCGGTGCTTCGCCTTCGGCGGCGTCAATCGTAAAAGTTTCTGTAGTAAGTCTGATCATGGTTGGATCCTAGTTTTCTATAAGTGCGTCTAGTGGGATATCTGTTTCGTTCATTCGGTCTTCTGGCATGTCGCCGCCCATGTAAGCCTCTGCCAAGAAGTCGTCTGTGTCGAAGCAGACATAGGTTCCGCGAGGAAGCACATTGTCGGACGAGAGTGTTTCGGCGATGCAGTCGGCGAGAGCTTTGCAAGCGTAAGTCCAAAGATCAATGCGCGACTGCTGGGATGACTGGTAAGAGTACGCGCCAATTGAAACTGAGAGAAGGTAGCTTGGGACACCCAATTGCCTGCCGAGGTCACGAGCACTGTAATCAGCGGACTCGATCATCAGCATCTTGTCAGGTGTTGCCGTAGTCGGCACATACTCAAGAAACTCGTTTAGAGCGGCAGTGTTATTGCCAGAGGTGCGCGCCAAATTGAATTGCGCGGCGAGATCGCTGAGCTCTTGGGACGATAAAGGCTCACCGCCAGTCTGTCGCAAATATCCGCTCGGCAGGACTGACTGGCTTGCTCGAAGCCTGCTTTCTTCAATACGAAGTGCGATCTCTACAGCGCGCGCCGCAGTTGAGTTCAGAGATTGCATTGGTGAGATGAATTGCACAAGATCGCGCGGATCCAGCGTGATGCCGTTGAAAACAATTTGCTTTGATGGGCCGAAGAAGCACTCGCCTTGCTGATCAAGTGTTTGCACCATTGCCGCAGGTAGACGAGTGAACGATGCTGGGTAGCCATCAGCGGTGCGAGTTTCTATCATCCAAAAGGCTCTGCCTTCAAAAATTAGATCATCGATCGTCCAAGAAATTATGAACTGATTTGGAACTGACTGGTCAATTCGTGACAGCCATGCTCGAGGGGCAAGTGGGACTTCTTCCATTTCTTCGCCGTTCCACATTTCGCGATACATCTCCAACTTCATCCCCGAGATCGTTCCGCAAATTAAGTCTCTACCGCGCACGATCACAGGCAAGGTCATCGCCCTAGCTCTCCGCTGCCCCTGTTGCCACGATACGAACGAGTGCAAAGGAGAATAAGACGAAGCGCCTACGGCCGCTTTGACCGAAGGTTCAGTCGTAGCAGTGAGTTCACGGGATTTTGAAAAGAGAGCCATATCACATAATGACACATAACGGACGGATCATGGTGGCACTCGCCCAGTCAGTTGCGGTATCCCGACGACAGGCAAGAAAGCGGACGAGTGCCAAGATGACTCTAGTTTGCGATCAAGATCATTGAAGGTTTTTGAGAGTTCGCTGGACGCGCTGCGGCAGCTGCTCCCCAGATCATCGTCCGGCATAACTCAATAGGGCCAGCGGACTTCTGCGACGACACCGCGATTGAGCCTTGAGTCCTGACCATGACCGCTCGGCAAACATGCTCGGCAAGCATGGCTTCACCAGTGTGAACTAGCCGACCTTCACTAATCATGTTTCTTACTATGGGGGTGTATTGCAGTATTTCTTTGTAGCCCATTACGACGCGCCGACGCTCGAAGATCGGTGGGCAATGTGCGTCAATAGTGGGCGAGAAGATGAACTTGATCGCAGGATCCGCCGCTGCTAATGCTCCGACATGCGCCCACAATTCTTTAGCGGTCTCGGCAGTAAAGGCGACCGAGACGCAAGTCCGACCGTCACCAAGCGCGACCGACTTTGTTGCAAAATATCTGGACTCATCCATAGACGCTTCTACCGAGATCACGCCGCCACTAGGGATCGGCCCGTCGTACTTGAGGTCAGGCCATAAGTGGGTTTGGATCCATGACTGGGTGCTGGCAATCCACATATTGAGAGAGCTTCGTAGGAAGTTTGAGCGGTCTGGATCTTTGGATTCGGCGCGCAAAGTTTCCATCGTCAGAGTGTGTCCGAGTGCAGGGTTGCCCCACGACCAAGACGCTTCTTGCATCGGGTCAATCGTGGGCGGTGGCGACCATTCCGCAAAGTAAAAATTGGAAGGGTTGTTTGTGTCAATCAGGCGAAGCGCGTTCTCTCGGTGTCTAATAAAAAGGGCACTGGACTCGGTGCCCGCTGTGGAAAAGAGCGCCAAGTGAGGAGACCTGCGGACGCGTTGGGTAGGGATCAGGCCTGCCATTGTGATCTCCGAAATATCAAAGATCTCATCCGCGCAAATTAGATCTACCGACATTCCGTGACCGATAGAAGGGTTCGCCGCGCGCACATACCAGCGCGATCCATCCGGCATCGTCGCAGAGTTCCGACCGAAAGACTTCATAATTTTTGCGCCATAACGGTCTTCAAGAATTGGTGCAATCTCATCAAAAAGTAAACAAGCAAGAGACAGAGTGTGAGCTGTAGATAAGACAGTTTGTTTCGTGCCTCGAATCTTTGGCATCTCAATAAGCCAAAACAGAATCAAGCATTGAATCAAAACTGTCTTGCCATTCTGACGCGCCACCGAACAAAGGCTTGATCGATGCACAAGATCATCCTGCCCATCTGAAGCATGGGTGAATCCCAACGCGCGCTCAAGATAATGCACCTGCCAAGGCATGAGCTCAATGCCAAGCAGCTCCAAAGCCATGTCCCCCACAATTCCAGCCCACGATCCGTCACAGTCCGGCACGATAGTTTCCAGTCTCGGCTGGTCGTGGCTGATCACCGCCAGTTCAGGCTGATCCTGACTACTTGGGAGAGATACATGGATGGGGCTCGGGGGCATTATTTTTCTGTCAAAAAGAACGCTATTGCGATTTTGTATTCGCATTGCAGTTTTTTTATTTATATATTCAGCACCGCGTCTTGAGTTGCAAGGTTTACACGCTGGGACATATCCGTCATCAATTGTGCCGCCTTCGTCGTGCTCTACTAGATGATCTAGTTCGGTTGCTTTTGCGCGCTTGCACCAATGGCATGTTGGTTCGTCTCGGAGTAGTTCGGCGCGTGCTGCTTTGTAGCGCTTGCTGTCGTATTCGGTCAGGGGGCGTGCCATGGTTTTAACGATTACTAGCGCGCGCTGGCGCGCTTGCTCTCAAGTTGCTGTGAGTGTGTTGCATGTCGGGCTCGAGTCTGTTGAGTTTGTTTCTGGTATGTCATCTGTAAGCGTAACGCAAGACAGAGTGATGATGCTCTACCCATCGGGCTGCCTCAATCCGATTACCTTGCACATCTAGTCGATTATGTTTACGACTCGCTTCGGCGCTTTGTCCATCGCCTTTCGTCTAGCAGGTTTTGGACGCGCCGATCTAACTCTGTTCCCAGAGATGAAAGTCCCGCATCATGCGAACGATGTACGACCATGCAACTAGCCAGTTGTAAAAGGGTTTACTTTCTATCAGACCTTGCCATAAGCGCGCCGCATAACACGGTCAAAGCCAATGCAAGCCAAACTGTGCGACTCATGGCCTTGTGTACCTTCGCGCTAAAGCTTCATGCGCCAAGACAAGCTCATCTTCTAATTCCTCAAGGCGCTTTTCCAGCGTTGCAATAATTCGGTTTGAGTTGTCACGCTCGCGCGCAATCGCTGTCATGTGATCGTGTAAACGGTCGTACTCATCGTTGGGGTTTCTCATGCTTTCATCCTGTCTATTAAGACTCGACATTGTCCCGATGACAAAGTCTCCACCACTACATCATCCACGCCAAGCGTCTTGTGAATAAACTCAAGCAGCTGGAAGTCATCCCATGCTTTACCGCGCGCTAATGACTTTAAGAAGCCGATCTGTTTAGGTGTTGCCCCGCCGAATGTGTCCGGTGCTGGCGTGCTATTCACGCGGTTCACTTTTGCCATCTCTGTCGATGATGCGCGCTCTCCTGTGTGTCCTAGTGGGCCGTTACTGATGGCGCGCCCGATTGCTGATGTCTCGCAGTTCTCTAGGAACGATGTTTTATTAACTGGGGAGTTTCCCATGACTTCTTCGGCCCAGCCATGCGCGATGATGCGTCCTTCGTTGTCGTAGGTCTCACATCGGAAGATGACTGTAGAAGCGTCGTAGTGCATCATGGTCGTCACGATCTGTCCTTGTGGGTAGGCAGTCCAGAAGCGCTCTAGGCGCTGTGCAACGGTCTCATAGAGCGATAGGTCAAAGTGTGCCATTAGCGCGCCTTCCATACGATTGCCATGTTGCCCGCAAGCGTTGGACGCTCAAGATCTGTGGCGTAGACAAACTTGTCTTTAACTAAGGATCCTCGAGTCGGTCTGACAGTGTTGCCAGAGATGCCCAGTGCGCGCTCAATCTCTTCATCGGTCGCGCCGCCTGTCTGCTTTAGGTATTCATATACGCGCCTGCGCTTTGAGCCGGACTTAGGCAACGCGCGCAAAGCTGCAAGAGCGGAAGTCGGTTTTGAGCTGGGTGAGACAATCACGATGTTTCGGTCTATTGCACATTCTTCACGGTATGCGCCAAGTCCGCGTGTAGGTGCAAAGAGTTGTAGGTCGTTCATGCGGAGTAAGCCCGGATGCAGTTAATCGCCGCACGAATCACACTTGCATTGAATCGGTTTTGCTCTCCGCCGATTGTCATGTGTGCATCGTAAATAATTGTGAGTTCGTCTAAAAGTATTTCGTGATCGTCTAGTCGATCTATTGGGCGCGCTAAATGATTAGGGCGCATAATGTCATCTATGAACTCTTTGAATACTTTGTTGTATTTGTCGGAATAGTTTTCGGGATACATCTGTCGGGTCTCCTCTGTGATACCAGTTTCGGGATAGGGCTCTTCGGTCACTTCGGAAGGTTCCAAGGTGTCCAGTTAGAATTATGCCACACTGCGAGAGCTGCGGTGAGGTTTACTTTGGGATCAAACAATTCGTCGCACACTTTTAAGATCCCTTTCGCTTGTAGCCAACCTTGCGGCCAGTATGCCGAAGGGGTGCACCAGAATCCATTAATCTGCATGAGACCGTAAGAGCCGCCATTGGTGTCTCGAGCATTAAAAGCGGTACTCGTACAATTTGACTCGCGTTTCAACACTCGTAGGAGCGTCGGTGTTTCGGTCGCAGGCCATCCCACACTTAAAGCGAGGTCAAGAGCTCCAGCGCAAGCGGTGACAGCTGTAGTAACGGGGGGTGTAACTACGACTGGCAGTGTGCCTAGCGGGATAGTGGCGTAGGCGGTCACGGGGCTTACTTGTGACATGCCTTCAGGCGGCTTAGAAGCGTCCCAGAGAAGCACAAAAGGACAAAGCCCTATAGTTACCCATGCAAAGATTTTGATTGTTAGATAGCTCATTGTTGAAAACTCAATTCTGTTGGGACGCCCCAGCTATCGCCCGCAAGAGTGCGGAAGGCGATCTGTGCGCGGATGATTGTGTGTGTGTCTTCGTGTCGGAAGATCTGGACAAGGATTTCTTGTCCGTTGTCAAGGTTGCATCGCCCTACTTCGTAGATGAAGACTTTGGGCTCGGTCATAATTTAACTCCTATCGTCGGTAGAACGACCATAGAGGATCAGTGTGCGCTATTGGGGGATTTCGACGAACACTCTCTGAAAGGCTTGTTTTACAAGGACTGGAGAGTCTGCCATTGCAGGCGAGATCTCTACATGAAGCCAGTCTCCGCCCGGTGCGCCGTGAATTGTTGGCTTGGAGTATTTGCTCCACGCTTGTCGAGTGCACTGCCATCCGCGTCCGTAGGGCTTAAGCAGGTAGTCAAGAATGCACTCAAGTCCGAGAGCGTTGGCGTTTGCTGTAACGATGTTAAAAAAGTCCATCGTGCCCTTGCGATTAGCTGTCGGATGTTGCTCTGACTTGCGATATGAAAGATCTACGGCGCGCCCTGTGGCATGCACTGACAGATTTTCGGATCCGCGCATATTTCTTACGCCCCACGACCCATTGTTCCAGAAAGCGCCGTTGCCGTATTTGATCGCCTGTCGGATCCATTCATCAGTTCCTGCGCGCGGGCCAGCTGCGGCTCCGTCGGAGTTCCCTGTGTACGGTCTAGAGTTCGGGATCTTAGGATTTGCGGGAATCACGCTCATAATGTTGGCGGATCTTTCGGACGATCTTTAAGACCGTTGCCAGCGAGTAGACCAATTAAGCCGCCTGCAAGGGTCATCAGCATCGGTGACAAGACTCCCCATGCTTCGGCGTCATTAGGGCTTTGCTCGGTAGGTTGCACGACAAAAAGGAGTCCGAAGATAAGTGATGCGATTGCCATGACGAAGGATGCGGTCAGTCCGATTCCTACAATAAGGATTAATCGAGCTTTGATTTGTTCGTTGCTTAAGCGTTTGTCTGGGTTCATGGGCAACGCCTTTCAAGTATTCCGTCAGCTTTAGTGGTGTTGCAGTTTTCGCGGTAACGATCAGCACAAGCGGTCAGGACGAGCGCGAGCATAACACTAGCCAAGTAGTAGCGCGGCTTCATCGGCTGTAATTCCTAGCCTGTCGAGTAGCGCGGCTTTTGCTGCGGCTTTGTCGGCTACGGCTTTTAGATATGCGGTTTCCTCGTCTGCGTCGAGTTTCGCTAATTTAGTTTCGGCTGCGGTCATGTCGCGTACAACAGTTTCGCCTGTTTGCGCGTCGTGTTCTGTTTTTGTGGTCATGACAAAGAATATCCGTAGACATAGCAAGTGCCGGTCATTGTGTTAGCGCCGCTAATTGTAAAGCCGTCAAACGATGTCGTTTGGCGTTGCTGTAGTGAACCTAAAGCTAAAACTGTTGATGAGGCTGCGTTATATCCATTGGCTAAAAATGCGCTAGTTTTTGCTGCCTCAAAAGGATTTGTAATATCCATAATCCAAAATGACGCGCCATCGCTACCTAAGTAATCTGTCCAACTGGTAGCCGCGCTAGTTGTTGCAACACTTGCAGATGAGCCAGATGCAAGTAAACGCACACGGTCATAATTTGAGGTGCTGTTATCTGCACCGCCAACACGCAACCTAAAAGTCATGTTTTCATCTGCAACAGTAAAATCGTAGATAATTCTGTAGTTTTTGTATGTCGCGCTAAAACAGTTGTTAATGCTAAAACTTGTGCCTGATACGGCAGTGCTAGTGACAAACGCTAAACCGCTAGACGGTGCAACGGCAGGCCCGACAGTAGCCCAAGCCGAGCCATCGTAATACTGCACGACATTCGTAGATTCAAGGTAGCAAAGCTGACCTTCGGCAAGCACTTTTTCGCCTGCGCCACCAAAAGCAGCGTCGCGCGTGACGGTCGTAGCGAACACTGGCACGCCTGTTCCAGCACTGATATTCATATCGGCTGCGGTCAAGACTTCCGCTGCTACATAAAGCGGGACTGATGTTTGTGCGTTAGCTCCCATAGTGCTCCTATCCTAAGACATTTTCTGCGTCAAGTGTGCCATACACAATGTCATCCAAAATGAGCTCATAGACGATTGTGGTTGGCGAGGTGAAGTAGGTGACTGCGTGCCCAGCCGACAAAGTAAGCCTGTGCTCTAATCCTTCAATGGTCAGATCTTGAGCGAACTGGGTTGGGCCTGCCGAGGTTGTAATTGACTTTTGGATATTGATTAAGTCGCCGACATCGAGTAGCGCCAAAGTGTCTTGGTCTAGGGCAGGTGTGCCGGGGAACTCGGTGCCTAGAAAGTTAAAGCGCGCTTCGGGATCTGGGCTTATTAGGTATTCGGCAAGTGTCAAAGCTGCGGCGTCATTGTGCAGAAGTGAGTCCGTGATGGATTTAGTTTGGATTAAATACAAGGCTTGAGATGCAAGGTCTTCTGCAACCTCTGGCGATGATGCTCCAGCGTGTTCAACTGATGCACGATTGATCACTGTGTCCGCTTGGAAAGAGATGTCAATTGCGCTGTAACCGATGTCTGTGCCGTCGTCATGAAACTCGGCGACAGGGATCCCTAGCGTTGTTCCTAGACGCTTCTGGAAGGTCATTGTGCCTTCACGATCCACGAAGATTCGACCCTGTTCCGCTTCGTTGATTTTGTTGGCATATGCGGCAACGGAGACGCCGTTGGAGACCGTGTAGGCAGCTGATCCGCCAAGGGTCGCCACGCCTGTCTCAATGCTCCGTGTGCCTGTGTAAGCGACTTCTGGCAGATCTAGCAGGTCATTAAAGCGCGCGCTTGAGAGCTGCTCTGTGACATTCCATTCGGCGAGAAAGGTCTGTCCGAGCTGGTAGGAGAAGTCCGCGCAATTCACGGTCACTGTGTCGAGTCCGCCAAGTGTGAAGGTGTAGTCGTAATTGACGATATAGCCGACCCACAAAAGTTCTTTGACATTGAGTGAGCTGTACCTCGAGAAGCGGACTTCGCGGAGCGGTGCAAGCCCCGGCTGATTATTGTTTGGATCAAAGTACGGAGAAGTTGTATCAAAAGGGTTAAACACTCCGTCGGCGTAAGTGTCATTAAGTGTGAAGTTCATCGTGCCATAAGCGAACTGGTCGCCAGTGTTAGCGCGTCCGCGCTTTGCTGTTAGTGAGATCGCGCCGTCTAAGACGCTTGCAAATTGGGATGTACCGTCAAGCACATATTCGGTATTGTTTAGTTCGCCTTTTAGATTGTCGTCAAGTGTGAAAGCGTTCCAGTCGTAACCTGTATCTATTTCTAGGTCGTAGTTACCTGATCCAAGTACCGCTACGCCAGCCATTAGGCGACCTGTATGTTCGCAGGGCCATTCTGCCTATTAAATGCTCTGATCGCGTTTACGACAGCTGTGCCAATTTCCGCGCTTGAGCCAAGACCGCCTGTGATGTTGATCGTGTAGTTACCCATTCCAGAATTGCGTCCAGATAGTGGGATGACCGCTTCAGGGCCACGCTCACCGATCATTGCAAGCGTAGGCCCTGTCACGATTCCACCGTCCGCGAGCATAGGAATATTCGGGACGGAGAAGCCTTTGCCACCTAGCCCGGGTACCCAGTCAGGGAACTCGAAGGACAAAGATCCGATGGTGTTATTCCAGAGTTTTGCGATGCCGTTAAAGAGTGATTTGTAGATGTTGAATACGCCTGTGAAGTAGGTCGTGAGTCCGTTAAAGACTGCTTTACCGCCTGCGAGCATTGCATCAAATACGGTGTCTACGATTTTGCGGACGGTTTCAAACTTGAAGTAGAGCGCGGTCAGGATTGCGATAAACGCGACGATTGCCAAGATTACAAGTGTGACAGGGTTAGCAAATAGAAGCGCGTTGAACACTGCGACGACGCCGTTCACAATCATTTGTGCGGCTGCATAAACTTTCATAGCGGCATTGAGAGCCAAGATTGTCACTGCAATTCCACCGATTGCGCCAGCGACAATGAGGAAGACTTTGGTGTTCTCTTGTGCCCACGCGCCAAAAGCGATCAAGTAAGGAAGGAGCGCTTCGACTACTGGGATCAGTGCTGCGCCGATTGACTCTTTGGTCTCTGCCAACGCAATTCCGAGACGCTTCATTCCGCCTTCGGCAGTTGCGGCAGCTGCGGCAGAAGCACCGCCAAAGGATCCGCCGAGCACATTCATTACATCTTCCAAAGATGCACCGTCTTTGATCATGGCTTTAATTTCTGGACTTAGTGCTGCAAGTCCTTTCATGTTTCCGCCGTAAGCCTTGGCAAGCGCGTCCGAGACGGTCGCAAGGTCTTTGCCTGATCCTGCGGAGATGTCTTGTGCAAGTGCTAAGGCTTTGTTGGCTTCCTCGATGTCTTTAGTTCCGCGCACAAGTGACGCCAGAGCCGGACGAAGCTCACTGTCTGCCACGCCTGACGCCAAACTCATCTTAGAAATCATGTCCTCGGACGCTTTGACTTGTGCGTCAGTTGCTCCAGTGACATTCTGCAAGGCAAGCGCGAGCTGTACCTGCTCGGCTTGATCTTCCATTGCCGCCTTGGTAGCCCCTACAAGAGCAACTCCTAATCCTGCAACTGCGGCTGCGGCTGGAAGCGCGGCTTTCTTGATAGCAAATTGTGCCTTTTTGGACGCGCCTTCAAGGGACTGAAATTCCTTAATTGCGCGCTGGGTTCCCTTCGCGTCAAATTCTGAAATTATTGGGATGTTTACTGATGCCATTACTCGACTACATTCCGATCAACTTTGTCCATAACAGTCTCAACTATTCGCCGCATCTCTGACTCAACGGTGCCTTGATTCTTCTCCATTGCTTTCCACATTACTCTTGATCGCATGCCGTAGCGCGCCGAGAGTGCACTGCCAAGTCTGCCATTTGCAGCCATGTCAAAGAGTGTCCCAGTAGAGCCCGAATAGATGATGTTGAAGACGCCGACATTGCGGATCTGTCCACGAAACTCCGAGACCTTTTTAGTGTTGATTTTGGCAGAGATCTTTTGCTTGCGTCCAGCGTCCCAAGGAAGCATCTTGAAGCCTGACGGCGTAGTCCATTTGCGACCCATACCAGACAGTGGCACCGTGTTAGGGATTAGGGCGAGCGCGTCATTTATGACAGGTTTTGCGACATTGCGGAAGTCTTTTGCGATTTGGTTACGAAGCCCCGGCTCAACAGAGTTCAGCTGCTTTATAGCATCCTTTAGACCGTAGATCTCGATCTTGGTGTTGAGTCCGTCAGCCATGTCACCTCTTTTTGTTTTGTTTTTCTAGCACTGCGACAATGGTAGTTAGGTCTCGCGTGTCGAAGGTGTCAGCGTAGAAAGTGGGAGCCCACCCTG
>Ga0209107_10001317_pt1 | contig 13901 bp, 2 predicted proteins | sample LakErihyJuly2011_2_FD_187460 | JGI IMG/M metagenome (GOLD analysis project Ga0209107, IMG submission 187460) | Freshwater microbial communities from dead zone in Lake Erie, Canada - CCB hypolimnion July 2011 (SPAdes) (version 2) | ecosystem: Environmental > Aquatic > Freshwater > Lentic >... | reverse complement strand
TAAACACCAACTTGCTTTTCAATCCAAAGAAGCTTATTGCGCCTTTAAAGACTGGAACTTTTAACAAGCTATTTCCGGTTACAACATTTATTTTACATTTTGAACTATCTGAAACGCAAACCACTTCTTGCTTAACGGCAGCCTGACTGTATAAATCCAAATTACCACAATTTAATTTCGAACCATCAGAAGTATAGTTAAACTCAAATGCCATGCTATCACCAGGAATAATATTGCTTGGTAAACTAAATTCCACCTCTGTAGCACCATTAATATTTCTAGTTTTTGTCAATGTATTGTTTGGGCCATTATTGATGTTGTTAAAAGATGCCGAGTCGAACACCATTCCTGGAAGTAAAACAACTTGATATTTATCTTCTATCCCGGTTTTTGAAGGGCCAAGATTGATAATTTTTACTTTTAATTTACTGCTTTTTTCACAAGGAAATATCGAATCTGATTCCGTTTTTAAAAGGGTATAATACGGTCTTGTAACACCTTTAATGTTTAATGGATTGCTGATACATGAATAACTTAAAATAGGATCCCCGCATTTAATATTTCCTGATCCACCTGCCCTTATATAATTTCCGCTTGAATAATTGCAATCCGTCTTAACCCTGAAAGATACAATGATCTTATTTTTATTGGTGTCATTAATGCCTTTCAGTCCAGAACTTAGGCCAGTATTATAAGCACCTAAATTCCACTCATAAGTTGTTCCGCTTTTTAGTGTTGGCAATGGGATCGATGTCTTACTTCCCTTATGCGGATATTTTAAATAACAAGAACCAGGAACTACGCTCATTCCAATTGGCAAATTAATAAAAGCCTTAGGGTTATAACCATTTGTTATTCCTGCATTTTCTATCGTTAAAGTATAGGGTGAATTTGCACATAAATCCACAACATTTGCTGAGTCGGTAATGGAACTTTGAAACTGGGTATTTTGAGGTTCAATGTATAATGTTATTTTATCTTTCAAACAATTAAATGATGCCAAATCATTTGGATATGATTGACAATTCCAGCCAGAATATAAAATTACACTGTCTTTATTACAGCTGTTGTAGATTGCTCTAACCTTAAATTTTCTTGATTTATTAAATGGAATAGTGCCCAATTTAAAAATCAAATTTTTTGAGGGCATGGAAGTATCGCTTGCTGCATCTTTAATCTGAACTATTTTAACAGCTCCACTATTATCGGGCGCAAACCATGCATTAATATTGCTAAAAGTTGCCGAATAATTTGTGTACTCTAATTCCCATTCAGCGGTGTCTTTTGAGGCGTAAATTGTAGGGAAAATAGACTTTATTGTCGTTACAGGTTTATTGTAAATAATATTATCGGTATTGCCACTTGAGACCGTATCATATCCGGAGCCTAATGTATTAAGTCTTTCAAAAATAAAATCGTACTTAATTGGAATATTGCCTTGAGATTGAATTGAACAAGAAGGCTCTATAAATGCTTGAAAATACCCATGAAATGCATCGTCACTATAATTGACCATTCCTTTGGCCGAATCAACAAAATACTTTCTAACATCATATGAAATTGGATAAGCGTTAACATTTGCTGGCTTAATGGTATCTTTTAACTCGTAAGCGGTTTTATTTGACCCTGCAGTTCGATACTGGGCAAATATTGATTTCTTCATTGTAAAGCCACTTGGCATATAAAATCTAACCTCTTTTAATCTGGCAAAATTTCTATATTCATATGGAAAATAATTATTGCCCCCATAATTAGAACAGCACGAACCAATTCCCATATAATAGTAATTATTCACCGCCACTTGGGCACATGAGTTTAACTGATAATTATCGGCGCAACAAGTGTAAAAATAATAACCGGCCATGATCATCTGGCCACTAAACGTATCACACTGAAACTTGTTCGCATTGCTGGTAGGATTTACAACATTACTGGTATAAAACCTGTTTGTGAAATTAATATTCATGGTAGACCCGCCAATATTGGAGCTTACCTTATACTTTACTCTCACAATTATGCTGTCATCGTTGTTGTATCTATAAGAATTCGAAACACACGACAACAAAGAATCTGTGCTAAGATGAATTTTAAACGTAGCATTGTTTCCTGATATGGTTTTGTACCTGCGAATTTGGGTGCAATTGGTCGATAGGGTAATTCCTCTTCGCCAAACCAATAATTGTATTCCAACAATATCTAAAAATTTACCGCCGGTAATATCTGATTCAATGTAATTATACCGCCAAGATATTATAGAAGATGTTCTCTTAACTGTGCCGGTATATACAGCCATAATGGTATCGCCAACAAAGCATCTTTCTTCACGAACTTTAAGGGTGTCTATTGAACCTGTATTATCCGGTTTGCCATCATTATTATTATCAGGTTTACCAAAATTGATTCTCTGAACTGAAAAATTTTTAAATTTTAAACCGCCGACACAATTGCTAACACAATGAATTTTAACTGCCATCGTTTGACAAGTCAAATACAGCCACTCTTTGGGATTACAATTTTTATCTGGGTTATACCTAATCTGCAATTTAATTGATTTATTGCCATTGGCGCCTGTTTTAGAACAATCTGCAGTTAAATAATAAACCAATTCAGCATTGGCCAGGGAAATCGGAATTGGATGCGGAAAATACCCTCTTATTGTATCTCCTATTTGTACAATGCTATCAGGGTTCCAATTTGCGGTTAAATCAGAATTTATAAAATATAAATCTTTTTTTTGTTTGGTATGAACTAAGCCAGGAGGCAATATTAAATCTACATAATAACGAGCGCTTGAACTGGTAGGAAACAAACTAGCAGAGCTTATTAAAGTCCTGAATTCTCCTTTCTGTCCATTGATAAGATCGGTTGGAGAAAAGGAACTAGAAGTCATGTAGTGCTGATCATATACTTTCCCCCAAGCCCATGGAACATTTTTTAAATTTTTACATTGGTCTTGATAATCGGCATAATATGCCCAACAATTAACAAGCATATAAGCATTTGAACAAACAGGTACCGTGCAAGTTTCAGTACTCCAAGTTACAAAAAGTGTATCATTGGGTTTCAAATCTGGAGATTTTAGTCTGAAAAATCCGATCGGATATAAGCCAATACATCCGTAATATCCCAAATTATAAGTTGCAGTTGTACTGTCTTTGGCTACTTTGCTATACGTGCCTTTATAGCCAACCTTAATCCTAATAGATGAGGTATCAAAAGTTGACATCACATACGGATAATTTAATGATATTGATACACGTGGGCTTACAGCTAGCATATTACCAGTATTAACAAATCGAATTTCAGATTTAAAAATATTTTTATTGTAACATGTTGGCGTCACCGGATATGGTATAGCTTTTAGGATAGGGCTCTTGTTGCTAATGGAAGCAGATCCACTGGTTTTAGCTGTCTGACAGAATTTTTTATTGCAGCCCCAAGTCAACTCAAAAGCAGTATTAAGCTGCTTACACCCTTTTATAACATTTGAATCTATAATTGTGAATGTTTCATTTTGGTCTAAAAAGGTATCTAAATTACCAATTGTCTTAAAAAATGAAGTTCCAAATGTACTGGTGACAGTATCAAGTATATAAGAATTAGCTCCTTTGTTTACAAAAAATGTTTGGACATCCTTGCCATTGATTCTCTTAAATTTTAATTCTCTTAAAGGACCTTTTCCATAATTTCCGACAGTAATTGTTCTTGTAAATTTTGTACCTATATCACCAACAAACGATAGGTTAGCTATTGATGCAATCTGAGCCGAGGGCACACGAACCTGAAAAGGTATAGAAGATCCAACATCATAATTACCTGTGTAATTGGCTCTTACTTGTAATGAAGGAATATTGCTGGATAAATAAGACAATAAATCACAGTCTGCCGTAAGCAATAATTTAAATTTAAAATTCTTCGCAATTGCCAGATTAGGAGCCGAAAATTCAGGTTGGTTTAAATTTGAAACATTGCTTTCACTCATCCCTGCACCAATAAGCGTATTTTTAACATATTTAATACCGCTTGGTAGATTTAGTTTAACAATAATGGCCGTTACAGTTCCTGAGGATATATTGTAAATTTCAAAATATGAAGTATCATTTACCCCACATATACTTAGTTTAGAAGGCCCAGTAGACTGAATTGACAAACGATTCCCTTGAGCAAATGTATTTTGCGTTAAGAGCACAAATAGAAAAAATACTACACGAATGCTATGACGGTATAATTTTATCAACATAGCAAATATATTAATAATATATGGGCATTACAAAACAATTGGAATTTAAAAACTTTAAATATCTTTGTGCTTATATCATGCAAAGAGATACACAAATATTCGATCTAATCAATTTAGAACAAGAACGCCAAGAACATGGCATTGAATTAATCGCTTCAGAAAATTTTGTTTCTAGACAGGTTATGGAAGCAATGGGAAGTGTTTTGACAAATAAATATGCCGAAGGTTTACCTGGCAAAAGATATTATGGAGGCTGTGAAATTGTAGACCAAGTTGAACAAATTGCTATTGATAGACTTGAGCAATTATTTGGCGCTGAATGGGCAAACGTGCAGCCGCACAGCGGAGCCCAAGCCAACGCAGCAGTAATGCTTGGATGCCTAAATGCAGGGGATAAAATTTTAGGGTTTGATTTGAGTCATGGTGGGCATTTGACCCACGGATCTCCAGTTAATTTTTCTGGCAAATTGTATGTGCCAAGTTTTTATGGTGTTGAAGAAGAAACGGGTTTAATAGACTTCAATAAAATTGCAGAAATTGCAAAAAGGGAGCAACCAAAATTAATAATTTGTGGTGCTTCTTCGTACAGTAGAGATTGGGATTACAAAACATTGCGTGAAATCGCTGATAGTGTTGGAGCCCTTTTGTTGGCAGACATTTCACATCCTGCAGGATTAATTGCAGCTGGTTTATTAAACAACCCGTTTCCATATTGCCATATCGTTACCTCTACCACCCATAAAACTTTGAGAGGGCCAAGGGGTGGTATCATTATGATGGGTAAAGACTTTGAAAATCCTTGGGGTATAAAGACCCCAAAAGGTGAAATCAAAATGATGAGCGCAATTCTCGATGGTGCTGTTTTTCCAGGTACCCAAGGCGGCCCGCTAGAACATGTCATTGCATCAAAGGCAGTAGCCTTTGGAGAAGCTCTAACTGAAGAATATAGAACATATATGCAGCAAGTAAAGTCCAACGCCAGCGCATTGGCCAAAAGTATGGTAGAATTGGGCTATAAAATAATTTCAGGGGGAACAGATAACCATCTAATGTTAATTGATTTGCGGCCAAAAGGCGATATAATTACTGGTAAATTGGCTGAAAACACATTGGTTAAATGTGATATTACCATCAATAAAAATACTGTGCCTTTCGAAACCAGGTCTCCGTTTGTTACCTCAGGAATACGCTTAGGTACGCCGGCAATAACATCACGAGGCATGAAAGAAGAGGATATGTCTAAAATAGCAGGCTTAATAGACAAAGCACTTATGAATCATGACAATCCAGATGTTTTAATGGATATCAAACTTGAAGTAAATAACTGGATGAAACAATTTCCGTTGTATAGTTAAAATTATGCGCCAATTTTGGAGGCATAGATGGTATTAAAAAATTAACATAAAAAAAGGGGTGCATTAAATGCACCCCTTTTCTGTTATTATTTAAATCTTATTGCAGAACCACACGCTTTGTGATTACTTGACCGTCTGCAATTAATTTGATGGTATAAATACCACTTGCATTTCCGTTTAAGTTAATCTCAAATTTGCTGTTTGACTCAGTGTAGTTATTTACCAATACTAATTGACCCATCGCATTGTATACTTCGATACTTGCATTTTTAGCTAATAAGCCTTGCAAGTCAACATTTACAATACCATTACTTGGATTAGGGTATACACTAACTGTTTCTTCAATAGATTTAACATCGTTTACTGATAGGGTGCTGTTGAAGCATCTTGGCCAGTAAGTCATGTAAACATATCTAGTATAATCATCTGAAGTATTGTTGCTTGGGTCTGTCACTCTATAGGTAATATTATATACACCCTCTTCCCAAATATTTACATTTTGACTAACTATTTCAACCAAAGGTTTTAAATCACTAGGACTATAATAGTTATCAGAAGTAGATAATCCCCACATTGGCCATATGTTTTCTCCTACACAACCGTGGATGATTTCTCCCCAAATACTTGGAGCTACTTTATCTTCTACCTTAACGGTGCGCGTTCTTTGGGAGGTGTTACCAGAACCATCTATAGCTTCATAAACTTCAGTATAAACACCAACAATATTTTCATTTACATTGTCAAATATTTTAACCAAACTAACTTGACCAGGGCCATAATAATTGTCAGTAACTGAAGGCGCTATTGAGTTATAAACTGTTCTAACTTTATGGTTTACAACTTCAAAAGTATTTAAAATAATTGTTGGAGCTATATAATCATCGACAACATAATTACGGCTTAACGTTGCTGAATTACCTGTAGAATCTTTTGCGGTGTAAACAACTGGGTAAGTCCTTTTCAATAGCGTATTTACAGGACCATTAAAGCCCCAATTTTTGATCAACATTGGATTGTTATCATAGCCATCTTCAACTGTTGTTTGGTCGAACCAAACACTTGCAATTTGAATTTTGTCATCACCACCAGCAGTAAAGAATGGAGCAATTGTATCAACTACGCAAATGTCTCTAGTTTTCATTACCATATTTCCAGAAACATCTTTAACAGTATAAGTCAATACATAATTACCAACCACTTTTGAATCAACAAAACCTGTAGTTACAATTGCTGAAGTTAAATTAAATGGCGCTTTATTGTCAGTTGCTGTTGCACCTGGATCAACATAAGGCGCATTGGTTCTATCTGCCTGTAAACATTTCGTGCTGCCTGGATTTAATGTTAAAATTGGCTTCGTTAAATCATTTACAACAATTATAACCCTTGACACTGGTTGGGCTTTATTGCCCGATTTATCTGTTACATTAAATTCAGAAGTGTACATACCTGTAACATTCACATCCAAATCTGTTGTCATTACAATATCAGATGTGATATCACCTTCTGAAGCATCATAAGCAGTTGCTAGAGCATCGGTATAAGAAGCACCAATTTCCATTCTTACGGTATCACTACCTTTAAGGGTAATAACCGGGCGTTGGTTATCATTAGCTAAGACGATGCTATAGTCTTCATATTCTCCTGCTGTAATTGGACCGCAAGGCGTAGTAGATTCATTGTTGTAATTAATAGCAACACGCAATTTGGTTTTACCTTCAAATGATTGAGACAAAGCAGGAACGGTAATCACAAGAGATTTTGTTTGGTTGTATGTGCTGGTTTCGTAGAATAATTCTTCACCTGCATCATCAAAATCACCATCTATGTTCCAGTCAATCCAAGCTTTTCTATTGGCAGGGTCAACATTGCTATTTCTAGAAACTTCAAGCGTGTATTTTTTACCGTAAGTTAAGTTAGCGCTGATTTGATCACTGTAATCAGTATAAGGATTTATGCCTGAAGTGGTGTAGTTGTTAATTAAATCAACATTATTGTCAGTTAATTTAACCCTGTTGATACCAACATCAGTAGAAAGTATGTATGATGACGGCGCACAATAGTCTAAGGCACAAACGAATTTATTTTTAACAATTGTTTTAGAAGTATTTGTTGGATCTAATGAGTTATAACCCTTCAAACTAATTGTATAACAACCAGGAGAAGTAAACTTAATGATTGGCATTGGAATGCTATCGCCAGGCGTAGCATTGTATTTAATGAAACCTGGTCCGTAAGTTGAAGGACTAGCAGGGGCATTCATTAAAGTATAAGTCGTTGGGAAAATACCCCATTCAAATCTATTGGCTTTATCGCTAATTGCCTTGAACGTAACTAAATCATTATTTACCTTTGGTCTACGGTTAGATACAACCGCATCAAGCTCAGTTGAAGTACTAGGCGTTACAACATCGATAGTGGTACATGATTTATTGTTGCCAACACAAGATTTCATTTCAAGACATACTTTGTACTGACCATCGGTGTAGAAGGTATATCTAAAATCTTTTTTGGAATTGTTAGAAACTTGGTTGTCATCAATAGTCCACTCCCAGGTAGGAACTCCAACAATATTTTGAGTCTTATTGGTGAATAATGCTGGGGTAGCATTGTAATTCGGAATTGTATTTGAACTAAATGCAGGCGTTGGCAAAGTAGCAGGACCAAGCTCTGAAACATAAGAACCAGCATAACCAGAATCTACTCCAGCGCCATCTGATTCAAATAAAATATACATACTTCCGCTTTTCGCAACAACCGAAGCTGGAGCCTTAGCGCCTTTTGTCCATGAAGCCAAAAGCGTTGTTCCAACTCCACCTGGAGTTTTACCATCCCAAACACTTAATTTATCTGCAGCATCTGCAAATTTTAAGCGGGTCATGGTTAATGTAATTTTCTTCGCATTACAAGGCGTAATCTGCAAGTAAGAGCGGGAACCTAAACCTTGGTTGTTGCCGTATTTTAAGTTTGGACCGCCATCGTCAAATATTGTTCCACCCGGACTTCCAACGACGTTATCACTATTAGGTCCATAAGTGCCGTAGCCTAAGTTATATTGTGTTGGCAGGGTAACAGTAATATAACAGGTCTTTTTCAGAGGTGCAGAAGGTCCAACATCATTCTTAGACGTTAAGGTTACGGTATAACAGCCTGGTATATCAAAGGCAAATTGAGGATTTTGGGTAAACTCGTTGTTTCCATTGCCAAAAGGATCTGAATAAACTTCACCTGTAGCCAAGCAAGGATAAAAACCAGATGACGCATAGGTGGTTGAATCGTATACATCCCAAGTCCAATCGTAAGGACCATTTGAAGACAAATCGAAAAGTTGTGTAAACTCATATTGCTCAACAGTCAATCTGTTGGCAACAAAATCAGCAACTGGTATAGCGGTTGGCGTATTTAAAGTCAAACATTTGACAATTGAATCGCTACCCAAACAATTGGTGCTTTTCAATTTAACACACTGGGTTCCGCCAGCGTTCCAAGTGTAATTAAAATTAACACTGTTGGGTGCCTCTATAGAACCATCATTGTTAGCATCCCATTCGTGAGAGATATAACCAGTTTGGTTGTTGTTCAAAAATTTTACAACTGTTTTAACCCAAGCGCTAGAGGGTGCAATAAAGTTAGCGCTTACAGATGAAGGCAACTGAAGATTAACTGTGTAATCTTCTGTCTCGCCCCAGGTATAAGTGCCGCAAGATGATCCTGGATTATTTACAGCTCCCTCAATCATAACAACACGCATTCTGGTATTACCGGGTGTGATGTTACATGGTACTGACCACGTGTAGGTAAAGGTAGCGCCTGCGCCATTCTTGCTTTGAGAGGTTGCTGCAACTGCCTCAGCCTTCTGAAAAGTACCATCTTTGTTGTAGTCAATCCAAGCATTGCATGCATAGGTATAATGACCATTACATGTGCTTTCAACAATAGTGATCGTATAAGAACGGCCAGCAGATAAATCAACAGGCGTCAAACCTGTCCAATCTGTATAAAGTTGACATGTAGGAGTAGAAGATACATTGTTTAATGTAACAGTATTACCTTTTAGGTATACCGATGCGATATCTTCGTCTGCAGTTGATACTGCACCTGAAGAACAATACTGTGCAGACACAGAATTAATTCCAAGAATAAATAGACACAATAGACCGATTAGTCTATTTAGTTCTTTTCTTCCGTTGATTATTTTAGTAAGCTTATCCATATAAATATTAATTGGTTTGCAATTTAAGGTGTTTTTTACAATAATTTAATCTTGTGGAATAAATTTTAAATAGTAATTGTATGTTTTACAGTGCTTTAAAAAAGAAGAAAGACAATTTAAAATATTAACTAGCTTATATTCAATATTATATAAATTTAAAATAAGTTAAGTCAAAGAAACATTATTTGACAATTAATTGACAATTAATTGACAAAAAACAAAGTTGAAATCCAAAAAAAATATGTTCAGCATTGCCTTAACATAAAAAAAGGGGTGCATTAAATGCACCCCTTTTTAGAATAATTATTAAAATCTTATTGTAAAACCACGCGTTTGGTAATCACTTGACCGTCTGCAATTAATTTGATGGTATAAATACCACTTGCATTGCCGCTTAAGTTGATTTCAAATTTGCTGTTAGACTCAGTATAATTATTTACTAGTATTAATTGACCCATTGCATTATATACTTCGATACTAGCGTTTTGGGCAATTAAACCTTGTAAATCAACATTTACAATACCATTACTTGGATTAGGGTAAACGCTAACTGTTTCTTCAATAGATTTAACATCATTTACTGAAACAGTGCTGTTAAAGCATTTTGGCCAGTAAGTGAAATAAACCAATCTAGTAAACTCATTAGAAGTATTATTACTTGGATCAGTTACTCTGTAAGTAATTGAATAAATACCTTCTTCCCAAATGTTAACATTTTGATTAACGATCTCAACCAATGGCTTCAAATCAGCAGGGCTATAGTAGTTGTCGGTAGTTGAAATACCGAACATTGGCCATATATTTTCGCCTACACAACCATGGATGATTTCTCCCCAAATTCTTGGAGCTTGAGTGTCAACCACTTTTACAGTTCTGATTTTTTGAGTTTTGTTTCCAGAACCATCTACAGCTTCATATACTTCTGTATAGGTACCAAGTTTTGTTGCATCAACATCGCTGAAGATTTTAACCAAACTTACTTGACCTGGTCCATAGTAGTTATCAGATACAGATGCTGCAACTGAGTTGTAAGCAGTTCTTACTTCATGGTAAACAACATCAAATGTGTTCAAACTGATCATTGGAGCGATAAAGTCATCTACTCTGTAATTTCTAGCAACCGCAGTCGATTGATTCGAGCTTTGATCGTAAGCAGTATAAACTACTGGATAAGTTCTTCTCAATAAAGTATTAACTGAGCCATTGAAGCCCCATGTTTTAACCAATACTGGAGAATTATCATAAGCATCTATTGCAGTTGTTTGGTCAAACCAAACACTTCCAATTTGAATTCTATTGTCACCTAAAGTATCAATAGCAGGCGCTTTTGTATCAACAACACAAACTGTTCTAGTTTTGCTAATCATATTACCAGCTACGTCTTTAACAGAGTAGGTAATAACATAGCTTCCAATAGTACGTGAGTCAACAGAACCACTTGTAAGAATTGATGAAGTTAAGTTGAAAGGCGCTTTGTTGTCAGTTGCCGTAGCACCTGGATCAACATAAGGAGCGTTGTCTCTTCTTGCTTCAATACAACCAGCATTTCCAGGATTTAAAGTTAAAACCGGCTTGGTTAAATCGTTAACTACAATTATTGTGCGAATAGCTGGAGCAGCTTTGTTGCCAGATTTATCTGTAACGTTATATTCATAAGTATATAAACCTGTAACAGCAGCATCAAGGTCATTTGCACTTGTCATAGCTGAAGTGATATCACCTTCTGAAGCATCATATGCAGTTGCACCAGCATCAGTATAAGAAGAACCAACTTCAATTCTTACAGTATCATTGCCTTTCAAAGTAATTACTGGAGGGTTATTGTCATTGAATAATACAATGCCGTAGTCTTCGTATTCACCAGCGGTGATAGGACCACAAGTGGTGGTGCTTTCATTGTTGTAGTTAGCGGCTACTCTTAATTTGGTTAACCCTTCGAAAGATTGCGCTAAAGCTGGAACTGTAAATGAAACATTTACCGCTGAATTATAAGTACTGCTCTCAGTAAGTATTTGCTCGCCAGCGTCATCAAAGTCACCATCAATGTTCCAGTCAATCCAAGCTTTTCTATTTGCAGGATCTACTGTACCAACTCTTGATACTTCTAAATTGTAAGATCTACCGTAAGTTAGATTGGCTTTGACTTTATCACTGTAATCAGTGTAAGAAGCAACACCAGAAGTAGTATAATTGTTAATTAGCTCTGAAGAACCATCCAATACCTTTACTCTGTTAATTCCCACATCACTACTTAAAATGTAAGATGAAGGTAAGCAATAATCCAATGCACAAATATATTTGTTCTTAACAACTGTTTTAGTTGTGTTGGTTGGATCTAAAGAATTGTATGCTTTTAAAGTGATAGTATAACAGCCAGAGCCAGAAAATTTCACCCTTGGGGTTGGAATACTATCGCCAGGGGTTGCATTGTACTTAACAAAACCTGTTCCGTATGTAGACGGGCTTGCAGGTGGGTTCATTAAGGTGTAGGTTGCAGGGAAAATAGTCCATTCGAATCTATTTGCTTTGTCGCTTATTGCTCTCAATGTAGTGATATCAACATTGATGTTCGGACGACGGTTAGAAGCAATAAAATCTAAGGTAGTTTGAGTGCTTGGAGTTACAACATCAATAGTGGTACAAGATTTATTGTTACCTACGCAAGATTTAATTTCTAAACACACTTTATATTGACCATCAGTATAGAAAGTATATCTAAAGTCTTTGTTTGCATTTCTTGCAACTTGATTGTCATCAATTGTCCATTCCCAAGTTGGCACACCTACTAATTTACTTGTAGTATTTGTAAATAAGATTGGGGTTGCGTTATAACTAGGAACAGTGTTGGTGCTGAATTGTGGAACTGGCAATGTAGCAGGTCCAAGTTCAGACGTGTACGAACCAGCATATCCAGAGTCAGAACCAGCATTATCTGATTCAAATAACAAATACATGCTACCACTCTTTGCAGTAACAGTTTGTGGAGCTTTGGAGTTCATACCCCATTTAGCCAACAAAGTAGTACCTGGGCCACCTGGTGTTTTACCATCCCATACACTTAAATTATCACCAGCATCTTTAAACTTCAATCTTGTCATTTTTAACACAATTTTAGAAGCGTTACATGGAGTGATTTGCAAGTAAGAACGGGTTCCTAAGCCTTGACCGCCACCATAGTTTAAATTTGGACCACCATCATCGAAAATAGTTCCACTTGGGCTACCAACAACGTTGTCGTTATTTGGACCATAAGTACCATAGCCTAAGTTGTATTGGGTAGGTAGAGTTACTGTGATGTAACATACTTTTCTTTTAGGCGCAGAAGGACCAACATCATTTTTAGCTGTTAGCACAACTGTGTAACATCCTGGGATATCAAAAGCAAACTCTGGGTTTTGTGTGAACTCATTGTTGCCAGTTCCCCATGGATCTGAATACAAATCACCATCGGTAAGGTTCGGATAGTATCCAGATGAAGCATAAGTTGTAGAGTCATATACATCCCAAGTCCATTCGAAAGGACCATTAGATGACAAATCAAAAACTTGCATTGATTCGTATTGTTCAATTGAAACCCTGTCAGCAACAAAGTCTACAACTGGTATAGCAGTTGGAGCAACAACACTGAAGCATTTTACAATACTATCTCTTCCAAGACAGTTTGTGCTTCTTAATTTAACACATTTATTTCCTGGAGTTGACCAGAAGAGTTGGGTGTTGCTGTAGTTTGGAGTAACACCTATTTGTTCCCAAGTTCCATCGTTGTTTGCATCCCATGCATGTTCAGTGTAACCTGATTGGTTGCTGTTGATGAATTTGTTAACCGTTTTTACCCAAACATTGCTTGGGGCTATAAAATTAGCTGAAACGCTTGTAGGCAATACTAGGTTGATGCTAAAGTCTATGGTTTCTCCGTAATAAGGAGGACCTGAACAAGTTGAACAACCATAAGAAGCATTCATCGGATAGCCTGCGTAGTTACCAACTACCCTCATACGGGTTGCACTTGGCGTAACATTACAAGGTATTTTGAAAGTTCTTGAACCTAAAGTTGAAGGCGTTTGAACAGTACCAGGAACAGAAAAACTACCTAAAT
>Ga0209107_10001316_pt1 | contig 13902 bp, 23 predicted proteins | sample LakErihyJuly2011_2_FD_187460 | JGI IMG/M metagenome (GOLD analysis project Ga0209107, IMG submission 187460) | Freshwater microbial communities from dead zone in Lake Erie, Canada - CCB hypolimnion July 2011 (SPAdes) (version 2) | ecosystem: Environmental > Aquatic > Freshwater > Lentic >... | reverse complement strand
CTACAGTGGACGGAACTTGTGTGCGTGATTATGTGCATGTGGCTGATATTGCAAGGGCTCACGCCTTGGCATTGCATTATGACATTCCTGCAGGGGTCTATAACCTTGGGTCAAATGAAGGCACAACTGTCAAACAAGTAATAGAGCAGGCAAGAATTATCATTGGTAAAATGCCCGACATCGGCACAGAAGCTCGCCGAGCAGGTGATCCGCCTGAACTAACTGCAAATCCTGCCAAGTTTGGCATGGTTGCAGGGGCATGGCGTCATCATGATTTAGATGACATGATACAACACGCATGGGCATGGTATGTTTGACAAGATAAAAAAGTTTGAAGAAGAACTAGCAGAGTTCACAGGAGCACCGTATGCAATCATGACTGATTGCTGTACACATGCCATTGAACTTTGTTTAAGATATGATCAGGTAAAGGAAGTTGTAATGACTCCGTATACCTATCTCAGTATACCTATGACCATGCATAAGTTAGGCATCAAGTATTCTTACAATGATGAAGAATGGACAGGAGAATATTCGTTTGGGCTAACACGCATTTGGGATAGTGCTCGTAGAATGGAAAAGGACATGTATCGACCAGGCATCATGCAGTGTTTGAGTTTTGGACATGACAAGCCTTTACATATAGGCCGTGGTGGTGCTATAATACTTGATGACAAAGCAGCATATGACACAATGATTTGTATGCGCTACGACGGTAGAGATCTAAATATCTCACCATGGCAAAGTCAGAAAGAGTTTCAAGTTGGATACCATTACAAGCCCACACCAGAAGAAGCCATACAAGGACTAGCATTGTTACAAGGCCTTAGAGAATTTTGTCCAAAGTCCAAATATGTCAAGTATCCAGATTTAAGAAACATAACTATCAAAGAGTAATATGACAGAAAAAAACTTATCACAAGTACTTCGTGAACGCATGCAGACAGACAACAAACGATTCTGGGCAGGTGACAACATTAGTGAGTACATTGACGAAGATATCAAAGAAGGATTGATCAACGAAGCTACTGACATATTTGAACAGGTGCTTGATGTATTGTTAATCGATAGAGAAAATGATCCAAACTCAAAAGGTACCGCAAAACGTCTTGCCAAAATGTACTTTGATGAAATTATGGCTGGCAGATACGAGGCAAGCCCTAATGCTACAGCTTTCCCAAATGACACAGACGGAGCATACGAAGGCATGTTGGTGGTGCGTTCAGAGCTTAAGAGCATGTGCAGCCACCATCACCAACCTGTTACGGGTGTGGCTTACATTGGAATCATTGCTGGTCCTAAACTCATCGGTCTATCCAAGTATACCAGGATTGCACAATGGTGTGCCCGCCGGGGCACTCTCCAAGAAGAGCTATGTATGGATATTGCTCGCGAGATCATGGCAGCGACTAATAGCAGAGACGTAGCAGTTTATATTGAGGCAGAGCACGGATGTTGTACCAATCGAGGCATTATGGCACATTCAAGTCTTACTCAGACTACTGTGTTAAAGGGTGCATTCGGAACTGATGCAAGCACCAAGAAAGAGTTCTTCGACAACATTAAGTTGCAGTCAAGAAATGGTAAGTAAATCTCTTCCTGAGTAAGTATGGCGTTGTGTTAAAATGTCGCGATGCTGCTCCTATAGTAGAAAAGGTTATCTCCTCAACTACTATAGGACGCACGTTAGGGTTATTGTTTTTTAGGCTCATACGCTGTCTTTGCTCAGGTTCTTTCATAGGATTGTTTTCAATCATACGTTTGCGAACTTGTTCAACGATTGCTGGGGTAGAAAAAATGTTATCCTTGCCCCGTTTGTAAGAACCGTTGGCTTTTCTAGCGTTGGACATTTTGATGTATGATTCAGGTGTGCAATAGATTTGAGGTGATGGCAAATGTAAGTTATCGTATTTGGCATTGAACAGTTTGTAAGCATACATCATTTTGTATTTGCTTGCACCGGTAGTCATACCTATTAGCAAACGATGACAAACCCTATGTTCTTTGTAAGTAAGCACAGTAAGGTTAGAGGAATCATCTGTTCCGCCAAAACAGCGTGGAATGATATGATGTGTTTGATACCCGTCATTGCGTTCTTTAACATGGCTACGTTCGTAAGAACGGGTGATTATTTTGTAATAAACTTTGGTATATTTGTTATCTAAAAACATTGACTTAATCCTGCTGCTATGTTAAACTTACATATTATTTATCAAAATGGATGCTGCGACAAATGAACGAACGAATTCGACAACTTGCTGAACAGGCTGGATACACAAAGGATATGTTTGGTATCGGGCACTGGGATATGCCAGAGTGTAAAAAGTTCGCCGAGTTGATTGTGTTTGAATGTGTCAAGGCTGCAATGGATGGCACCAAAGAAGGCGACCATTATGCCCAGCGTATTGAACAACACTTTGACAACGGCACAGGTGGTGTATTACATTTCGGAGTTGAAGAATGACCCAAACAACGGTACTACACGGAGCTTTTAAAACAGACCAAAGCGTGAAGAAAGAGTTCTTTGACAACATCAAACTACAGCAGGACTTTGCACCACGATGATAATTATTACCAATCGCGCTGGCGACATTCAGATGCCAGCAGAAGAAGGATTGTTGGAATGGTTGCAGACCAACTATCCCTATTCCCAATACCACCTGGAGGAAATTTAAATGGGAAAAAAGAGACCCAAGATGTCTAAAGCAGACTCAGACGCACTCGAGGCGTTGAAACAGGAATTTGAAACATTAACCACAGAGGAAAATCAAATGGCAAAATCAAAAGCAAAAGTAAAGACCCCAGGGTCAGTTAACCGACTTAGCGACAAGCTGGTCAAGGTCAATGAAAACTTTACCATCAACATGTATGACAATGGCTACATGATTGAAGTTGGCGGTAGAGACGACGAAGACAACTGGAAAACTTCCAAGATCATTGTTGACACTGTGGACGAACTGTTGGTGTTGGTGCGCGAAGCAACCGAAATTGAAAGGGCAGAATAATGGCTAAGATTGTACCTTACGAACAAGCGCCTTATCAACAAGGCTACGAGCAGGCCAAGGCCGGCGAAAAATGCAATAACCCGTATCTGAAACTGCAAGATGCCGAAGCAGATGCTGACGACTTCCAACGTGGATACGATAATGCTATCGAGGCACTGGAACAGCAATGATAGACTATGCAGATCTGTTCACAGGTCTTGCATTGGTTGTGGCAGGATTTGCTGCCATTATTGGATTTTTAAAAATTGTAGGACTATTAATTAGCAAGGATTAACCAATGACGATATTGAATACTGGTTTTACAGCAAACTGGAACAAGAATGACTGATTTAGAAATTGCATATCAACAAGACATTGCACCCTGGGATGACCGTGTGGAAGAACTGTCAGACTATCATGTAGCAGTATTTCGTGATCGTTATCCTGTTACGCCTGGTCATTTGTTATTTGTTCCACAGTACAATACTGATGACGTGATCATAGACTGTTTTCAATCAGCCATGCGGCATGGTCGGCGCATGGTAGCTGATGGCAAGTGTGATGCTTTTAACATCGGCATCAACATGGGGCGCGAAGCAGGTCAAACTGTAATGTATCCGCATGTGCATTTGATTCCACGGCGTGTGGGCGATTGTGCTGATCCTGTTGGTGGTGTGCGTGGTGTGATAGCCGGTCAGGCCAACTACAAAACAGCAGGCTATCAGAAACCTGCATAAGTATTTCTCTAAGCGGCCTGTCCGGCATCATTCCCGCTATACAAACTCTGCTGCCTGTGCTATAATACATAGGAGGACAATATGGCAACACATCAACCTGTACAATACATGTACACCAGCACCAAAGAGTATCACGATGCTTTTCCCTGCGCATACCGTCAATGGCGTGCCGACAGTCACTGCAATTTGATTCACGGTTACTCATTCTCAATGAAGTTTTACTTTGGCACAAACCATTTGGACGTGCGGAACTGGGCTGCCGACTACGGCGGCCTCAAAGAACTCAAGCAAACATTAGAAGATCAATTTGATCACACCTTGCTGGTATCTGCAGATGACCCAGAGCTAGAAACATACAAGTTATTACAAGAAAAGAAAATGGCCAAACTCACAATCCTACCTCGACTGGGTTGTGAAGGCCTAGCAGACATGCTGTACAAGTATGTGAACGGTGTTTACATTCCAGACCATTGGGGTCCGGGTGAAGCAGAGCGTCTCTGGTGCTATCGTGTGGAAGTACGTGAAACCCAGAGCAATATGGCCTGTAGAGAAGGCCATCGCGAGTGGATGGAAGATCTGTTCGCTTAATATAACAAGGAAAAATCATGTTAGATCGAATCTTAAACGGCGTTGACCGTGCATTGGCCTACAAGCTCATGCTGGCACATATCATTATTATTGCTATCAGCAACTACATTGTGCAGTACAAATTTTCAGTGTTTGGTGCACCATTGGCAGCAGCCGCGTTTACATTCCCATTGGTGGTTGTGTTGACCGACTTGACTGTGCGAATGTTGGGCAAACAAACTGGTCGTGCTGTGATTGCATTAGCATTTATTCCTGCTATCATTGTGTCAATGGCAGTGGTCAAGCTAGGCGGTGCACCTGATTCAGTGGCCTTTCGTATTGGCCTCGGTAGTGGTTGTGCATATTTTATCAGTAACTTGTTGGATGTGTATGTGTTCCAATACATTCGTGAGAAGTATGCCACTTGGTGGATTGCACCTGCGTTGAGTTCAATTGTGAGCACATTCTTTGATACCTATGTGTTCTTCTTTACTGCATTTGCATATGGTGCTAATGAGTTTATGGCTGCCAACTGGCACATTGTTGCAACCAACAATTCAATCAGCAAAGTTATTGTGAGTCTCTTGGTTATCCTGCCTGCTTACGGCTTGTTATTGAATCATTTGCAGAAGCGCATAGCAGAAAACACAGAACACGGATAATTTCAAAATATGAGCACAGATATTTCAATCTTGTTGCCCACACGTGGTAGGTCAGACATGCTCATGCGTAGTCTGGCCAGCCTGCGTGATTTGGCCACTGACTTTTCTACCATTGAAATTTTGTTCGGTATGGACAAAGATGATGCCGTGGGACTTGAAAACATGTTGCATCATGTGACACCTTGGATTAAGACACACAACATAGCACACAAAATTGTGATATTTGAGCCCATGGGCTATCACAATCTACATCGTTATATAAATGGTCTAGCTGAAAATAAAAATAGCCAAAGCAATTGGTTGTTCTTTTGGACAGATCTTGGTATAATGAAAACACAGGGCTGGGACACTTATATACGTGCCAAGACCGGCGAATTTAAATTGTTAAGTGTGATAACACACAATGAACATCCGTATTCAATCTTTCCTATTATTCCTTGTGAATGGTATGAAACTCTGGGTCATATCAGTCAACACAGCCTTAATGATGCTTGGGTTAGTTCTATTGCTTATGCCTTGGATATTTTTGAAAGATTACCTGTTTATTGCGATCATGAACGCTTCGATCTTACTGGCACCAACAATGATGACACCTATCAGCGCAGAACTGTACTAGAAGGTGACCCGAGCAATCCTCTAGACTTTAACTATCCAGAAATTGTACAATCAAGAATGAATGATGCGATTAAATTAGCACAATGGTTGCAGGATGTAAAAAATCAAGATATGAGTTTCTTTGGAGAATGTTGCAACGGCACACGTGATCCTTGGGTTAAAATGCGGGCCAATGACCCCAATCAACAAGTAACAGCTACCTTGAAGACTGATTAAATAAAGCATGACCAAAAGAACTATAAGTTTTGTGCAGCCCAACTTTCAACAAGGGCCTAAAGAATTCAACGCCTACTACTTGCCATATTCAGCAGGTGTGATATTAAGCTATGCCTTTGGGTTTGAGCACATAAAAAATGCCTGGGAGATTGACGAGTTAATTTGGCGTAGAGAGCCTATTGAGGAAATTGCCACAAGATTGCAACACAATGATATTGTGGCATTCAGTGCTTATGTGTGGAATCATAGATACAATTACAAACTGGCTGAACGAATCAAAGAACTCAATCCTCGAGTAAAAATTATTTTTGGTGGTCCCGAGCCTGCTATCACAGATCCCAAGTTGTTTGAAAAAGAACCGTTTATGGATCTTGTGAGCAAGATGGAAGGTGAAATCACCTTCAAACGCATCTTGGAAGACTTTGACACTGACTTCACACATATTCCCGGCTTGTTGATTAACACTCCAGCAGGACTAGTAGACACTGGTGATTGTGCAAGGATTGACAACTTGGATCAAATTCCCAGTCCATACCTTGCTGGTATTTTTGACAAGATAATGGCGCAGAATCCTGATGTGATCTGGAATGCCACACTAGAAACCAACCGTGGATGTCCCTACCAGTGTACCTTTTGTGACTGGGGCAGTCTCACTTACAACAAGGTCAAGAAGTTTGAACTTACCAGAGTGTTTCACGAGTTAGAATGGATTGGCGAGCACTGCGGATTTGTCACAATCACAGACGCCAACTTTGGCATGTTCATTGAGCGTGATAACATGATTGTGGACAAGCTGATTGAAGTGCAAAAACGTTGGGCTAAACTGGCATCCTTCTCCATGACATGGGCTAAGAATCAAAAGAACGAAGTTGTGGGTATAGTTAAAAAACTTATTGATGAAAGCCCTAACTTTGGTCAAGGTCTTACTGTGAGTGTGCAGAGCATGGACCACGATGTGCTGGAAAACATCAAGCGTAGAAATCTTGATCAACACAAGATTGACGAAATCTTTGCATTGTGTGATCGTAGCAACATTCCAGTATACACAGAAGTTATTTTGGGATTGCCTGGTGAAACAGTGGCCACCTGGAAGGATGCCTTTTGGCAAATCTTCCGTGCAGGCAATCATACAGGCGTGAACATTCTCCAGGCACAGTTGTTGGAAAATGCCGAAATGAATCTCTTGCAAAAGAGAATGTGGAAGCTGGATTCAGTTCCAGTGTACGACTACATGAGTGGTAGCTACGGCGATGTGGATCTAAGCGAGTGTGTGGATGTTGTGGTAGGCACCAAAGACATTCCAAGAGAAATGATGCTAGACACTTTGGTATGGAATAGCTTTATACAAACATTCCATATCAATGGGTTGACCACTTACATTGCTAGATACCTGGCCAAGGCACACGGAATTGACTACAGTGAGTTCTACGACGACTTGTACAAATATATTCAAAGTGATGTGTGGTTTCAACAACAGTTTGCTGAAACACGCAATTATTTTGAAAACTGGACCACAGACGGTCGTATCAATCATCCACGAATTGGCAATATTGAAGTGTTTGGATGGAATCTTGTGCATCGTACAACCTTGTACATGCAACAGCATCAAAAGATCAATCATGTGTTCAATATTATTGACAACTTTGTGAGATCCACGTATACTATTGACAGCAACATACTAAATCAGTTGTTGCAGTTTCAACGAAAGTATGTGATTGATTACAAAGATTTACCTGCATTGCCAATCCAACAAAAGTTTGATTATGACTTCCTTGGATACTTGTTGGATGACGCCAACATCAATACACCATGTGTGTATAGATTTGATAGTGTAGAAGATAAAACCATGGGCATGGATCGATTCTTAGAGAACATGTACTTTGCTCGCAAGCGGAATTTTGGAAAAACAACAATAACAAAAACTAATTTGGCTACCTTACCTGAAATAGAATATGACAACAGAGAACTTATTACCCCCTGACAATCCCATCGACATCAGTATTTTATTGCCCACCCGTGGCAGACCAAAACCACTAGAACAATGCTTGCACACTTTATTCGACCAGGCCAAAGACCCCAGTCGAATCGAAGTGATGTTGGCATTTGACAATGATGATGCCGAAAACATTGCATACTTTGTAAAAGTTATACAGCCCTATCTTGATGATCTTGGTGTAGAATACAGCGCCATACAGTTTGAAAGATTGGGATACACACGGTTAAATGAGTATCTTAATGAACTGGCCCAGCACAGTCAAGGCTCTTGGCTGTTCTTTTGGAATGACGATGCTGTGATGAAAACACAGGATTGGGACCAAGTGATTCGAGACAATGCTCAAGAGTTTTACTTGCTACGTGCCGAAACCAATCACGAACATCCTTATGCTATCTTTCCTATCCTGCCAAAGAAATGGGTAGAACTCACAGGACACTTGAGCCCACATCAAATTAACGATGCATGGACTAGCCAAGTGGCTTGGATGTTAGATATTGTAAAAAATATTCCAGTAATGATTCATCATGAACGATACGATCTTACTGGTGAAAATTTAGATAACACCTTTAAAGACCGTATTATGTTTGAAAACATGTCCGGTAATGATCCTAGAGACTTCAATCACAGTACCTGGAGAAATCGACGAATTGCCGAAACAGAAAAGATTGCCAAGTATCTTGAAAGCATTGGACGAGACACGTCATGGTGGAGAAATTCCATAATAGGCAAAAATAAAGATGTTTGGTCTCGCATGGCAGCAACTGATAAACACAAACGACTAAGACAATGGAAGATTGAACATTTTGAGTAACGCACTATTAGACAAAATTGTACAGTACTGGGATCGCCAGCCCTGTAATATTAACCACAGCGTCAGCGAAGTTGGCACCGAACAATTCTTTAACGAGAATAGTGAAAAACGTTACTTTGTTGAACCACACCTTAAAGACCTAGCACAGTTTCATTTGTATGCTGGCAAGCGTGTGTTAGAAATTGGATGCGGCCTTGGAGCAGATGCAACTGAATTTGCCAAGCATGGTGCTGAGTATGTGGGTATTGATCTCAGTGGCGAAAGCATTGCATTGTCTAAAAAAAGGTTCGAAGTGTTTGGACTAGAAGGTCAATTTATTCAAGCCAGTGGCGACGATAACCTATCACACCTAGGTAAATTTGATTTGGTTTACAGTTGTGGTGTGTTACATCACTATCCTGCAATTGACCGAGTTATTGATAACATACACGGACTAACAGTAGACGGTGGCGAACTGAAGTTTTTGGTATATGCCCGCAACAGTTGGAAGTATGCAATGATCCAAAAAGGCCTAGATCAATACGAAGCACAAGCTGGTTGTCCGTATGCCAAAGCCTATACAAAAGAAGAAATCTATCAGTTGCTAGAGGGCAAATTCCAGGTAGGTCGCATTAGACAAGCGCATTGTTTCATGTATAATGTATCTAAGTACAAGCAAGGTATCTATGAACTAGAGCCTTGGTTTGAAGCAATGAGCGAAGAAATGCGTCAAGCAGTTCGCGAATACTTGGGTTGGCATCTACTGGTTAAAGCAACAAAGATATGAAATTAAAAGTCAGTGAGTTATTTTATTCTGCACAGGGCGAAGGACGCTTTGTTGGCGTTCCTTCAGTGTTCTTACGCACATACGGGTGCAATTTCACTTGCTCGGGCTTTGGCTGCGCTCCGGGTGTACAGTCTACCGAAGCAGATGAAGTGGCAAAGAACATACACCTGTACACAGATTTTCTTGAACTGCCGCTTGTGAACACCGGATGTGATAGCTATGCTTCATGGCATCCTGCATTTAAGGACTTGAGCCACACACTCACACATGATGAACTGATTAAAAAGATGTTGGCTCTTACTCCTAACAAACAGTGGGAACAAGACAACGGCAATGATGTGCATCTTGTGATCACAGGTGGTGAACCGTTGTTGGGTTGGCAGCGTGGTTACGAAGAACTGCTGTCGCAAGGCGGCATGAGTGATTTGAAGAACATTACATTTGAAACCAATGGTACTCAAAAGCTACAGCCTAAATTTAAAGAGTATTTGACAGACTGGGCATTTGGTAGCGACGAGAGAGAAATTACTTTTTCAGTAAGTCCCAAGCTGTCAGCATCAGGTGAATCATGGTCGGATGCCATCAAACCTGAGATTGTGATAGACTATCAAACGTATGGCACAGTGTATTTGAAGTTTGTGGTAGAAACACTGGCACACTTTGAAGAAGTTGATCGTGCTGTGGTTGCATATCGTGCGGCAGGCTTCCGTGGTGTTACCTATGTGATGCCACAAGGTGGTGTGGTCACTCCATACGAACGCAACCGAGTGAATGTGGCTGATTGGGCACTTGCTCGTGGTTACAACTACAGTCCAAGATTGCACGTGGATCTATGGGGCAATGGATGGGGGAAGTAAATGTTTGATAAACTCAAAGGTTGGTTTGGCAAAGATGCCAAAGTAAATCAAAAGCCAACTGAGGCTCCTCTGACGCCCCCAGTACGAAAAGCACGAGAGTCCGAAAAAACTACAAAACAAATAGCCACAGAAAAAGGCGAACCTTACGTGGCTATTCTCAGCATGGATGTAGATCCCAACAACTTGCATCAAGGTGCATTTGAACTGGACTGGAATGAAATCTTTATTGCTCGACTGGTCAAAGCAGGTTACATGATGAAGCCTACAGACACAGACGGCGATGTGGTAGATCGGTGGTTCCAAAATGTATGCAGACATGTGGTAATGGAGACATGGGAACAAGAACAAGCAATGACAAATCCAAGTCGATTTATCAAAGAACGAGACATTGGTGACGGGCGTAGCGAGGTATCGTGATTCTTTATGTAAATGGCGATAGTCACACTGCGGCAGCTGAAGCAGTTAATTCATGTTGCTTTGCCGAAGATGATAGTAGTTATCTCAATCTTGGTCGCAGACCACATCCGTTTAATTTAGAAGTTAGTTGGGGATTTCAACTGGCCAAACTGTTAAATAGAGAATTTTATTGTAATGCCGAGTCAGCATCAAGCAATGATCGAATTATCCGCACCACTCAGGAATGGATCAGAAACAACTACAACAAATTAGATCGTGTGTTAATGGTCATACAGTGGAGCACCTGGGAAAGAGAAGAGTGGGAGTATGGTGGACAGACCTGGCAGGTCAATGCATCCGGCATTGACCAAGTTCCTCCAGAATTGCAAACACGTTACAAACAATTTGTGGCCAACGTGGATTGGAAAACAGCCACTCAGCAGGCTCACAATAAAATTTGGCATTTTCATAACGAATTAAAAAACAAAAAAATCCGTCATGTATTCTTCAATGGCAACAACCATTTTGCCGATCAACCAAATCATCATGCATGGGGACCAGAGTACATGGCCCCATACATGCCCATGTTAACATACGACTGTGTGCTAAAAGCCAACGGATTTTGTACTGTTACACCCAAAAGTTGGCATTTTGGCCCAGCAGCACATGACTTTTGGGCCAGTTATGTGCTACAATACATGCATCAACATCAACTATTGGAACCCGATGCGTTATCTGTTAATTGACACCAGCAACATGTTTTTCCGTGCCAGGCATTCGGCACACAGAGCCAGTGACACATGGACCAAGTTGGGGTTTGCACTACAAGTCACTATGATGAGTGCTAACAAAGTTGCTCGCAAGTTTGGTGCAGACCATGTGGTGTTTGCACTGGAAGGTCGTAGCTGGCGCAAAGATCACTACAAGCCTTACAAAGCCAACCGTGCTGTAGCCCGTGGTGCCATGAGCGAAACAGAAGCAGAAGAAGACAAGTTGTTTTGGGAAACGTATGATGAGCTGACTAAATATCTGTCCGAGAAAACAAATTGTAGCGTGATCCGCTGCCCTACAGCAGAAGCGGACGATATCATAGGCCGCTGGATTGCACTACACCCCCAAGATGAACATATTATTGTCAGCAGTGATTCAGACTTTGTGCAATTGGTTGCGCCAAATGTGCAATTGTATAATGGCATAAACGATCACTTGTTCACAGTAAATGGTGTGGTTGACAACAAAGGCAAGCAATTGGCGTTTAGTGTTGAAAGCAATTCAAAGATCAAAGTTGGCAAGGCTGATGCCAGCTTTGTTGCACCTGTGGACTATCACAAGTGGGTGCTGTTCTTGAAATGTGTGCGCGGTGATCCCGGCGACAATGTTTTCTCGGCGTACCCTGGTGCACCAGTTAAAGGCACAAAGAATCGTGTGGGAATCACTGAAGCATTTGAAGATCGCAACAAAAAAGGCTATTCTTGGAACAATCTCATGCTTCAGCGTTGGACCGACCACGAAGAAAAAGAACACAAGGTGCTTGACGACTATGAACGCAATGTCACACTGATTGATCTCACAGCACAGCCACAATCTATCAAAGATACAATAGATGCAGATATTCGTGAACAAGTCAGTAACAAAGAGGTTGCTATGGTAGGCGCACACTTTTTAAGGTTCTGTGGCAAGTACGAGCTGCTCAAACTCAGTGAGCAAGCAGAACCAATTGGGCGTTGGCTCAACGAAACATACAAAGGAGTATTAGATGGTAATAAAAGCTAAACCAGTAGTGGACAATCACTTCTGGATTTTAAAACAAAATGATCGCAAGGTAGGCAATATTGAAGCTACTGGTGATGGGTTTTCAGTTAAGATTGATAATCAAGTCACCAACTTCAAAACTATCAGCTTGATTCGACAACGAGCAAACATTGAGTTTGAACAACTCGAAAAACTAAATGTCAGCAAGTCAGCTGTTAATCACGTGCATGATTATCCAGCAGGATCAAAGGTTTACAATCCCATTTGGAATGTGCAGTACCGATTGCCATTGTATACCAAAACAGACAAGTCCAAAAGCTGGTTTGCCGCTGGGTGGTATCGCGTGTGTCAACACAAAACTTGGAAGACTGTGCAGAGTCCCAAATTAATCACGTTGGAACGTTACAAGTATCAAGGACCATTTTATACCAAGGAGCAGGCTAATGAATCCCTTTCGTGACCAAGAAGAATTTATGCAGGCTTGTGATCAAACTGTAGGTGAGTTTAACGAAGGGCAATTTGCATTGTATACTAATCTTATTATTGAAGAACAACAAGAACTGTTAGAGGCAACACTATCAGATAACCGTGTAGAACAGTTGGATGCATTAATAGATATTTTAGTTGTTACCATTGGTGCTATTCACTCAATGGGCGCAGATGGCGAAGGTGCCTGGAAAGAAGTCATGAGTACTAATTTTGCCAAGGTTGATCAAGAAACCGGCAAGATTCGCAAACGTGAAGATGGCAAAGTACTCAAGCCAGTGGGATGGACTCCGCCTGATCTCAACCCATACGTTAAAAAATGAGCATACACATAAATCGGTTTGTTGACAATGTCAAGGCACACGAATCTCGTGGTGCTAAAGACTTTGTTATTCCCATGCGTGATGCCAAAGATCTACATGCAGATATTACCAAATTATTGTTGGTAATAACACAGCTTCAACAAGACTCACAAAAAGAACAAGTTATCACAGTGGAACTGAGCGGAAAAACTTTCTAAAACTGCATATATTTTAGATAAATAAATGTAGGAGTTTAATTAATGAGTCGTCCAAAACCTCAGGTGTTGATCGAGCATACCGACAAACAAACATACAAAACTGAGCAAGTTCTTGCGGCTACAGGAGTGTGGGCAGTGTTTTACAACAACCAACCTATCAATCTCAAAACAGCCAACATGCTCACGCAATATCCGGGACCCAAGTATAAAAAAGTCAGTTTCTCCAACAGCGGACATGCCATCAATTTGGCTCGTAAACTCAACACTCAGTTCAAAACGGACAAATTTACTGTGGTGCTACTCAAGTCCGGGGATAAGATCTATCCCCATGCACGATAAATTTTCAATCACTCGCCGGATACTTGAACATCTTCCTGAAGACGATCGTCCTACCTATGACGAAGCCTGCAAATCATGGTGGATGAACTTTAGAGAAGGTGGGGGCATGCGATTGACCACAGCTGGTTACATGGCCCTAAGTACCGGGGACTTTGAGACCTACTCATTTGCTGTTCCGACCAAGTTGGTTGCTATTGC
>Ga0209107_10001315_pt1 | contig 13904 bp, 12 predicted proteins | sample LakErihyJuly2011_2_FD_187460 | JGI IMG/M metagenome (GOLD analysis project Ga0209107, IMG submission 187460) | Freshwater microbial communities from dead zone in Lake Erie, Canada - CCB hypolimnion July 2011 (SPAdes) (version 2) | ecosystem: Environmental > Aquatic > Freshwater > Lentic >... | reverse complement strand
ATGGTTTACCATGTATTTCAAAGGGAGATTAACACTTCCGACAGCATTGTGCAAAAAGAACTGGTTAATACCAGCCAGTATTATGCAATGGAATATAATTCATATATTGATGCAGCCTGGAACTTGGTGAGAAATATAAAAATCAATGCAGGTTTGCATTGCGTGCAATACCGGATAAGCGGTAAGCAATTTAATTTTACGCAGCCACGTTTTTCTTTCAATTATAAACCAATTAAAAACATACTCTTGCACGCAGCATTTCAACGCACTGCTCAATTTTTACATTTGCTCACCAGCAATACCATTGGTATTCCCATTGATTTGTGGCTGCCTTCTACGAGTGTTGCAAGGCCAGAGACAGCCAATACCTACAGCGGTGGAATAAGCTATTCTAAAGGGGGGTATGCTTTTAATGCAGAGGCATTTCACAAGGAGATGTCAAATGTTATTGACTATAAAGAGCAGGCAAATTATATTGGTTCAGACAATAATTGGGAAGAAAAAGTAACCGTGGGCAGAGGCCGCTCGCATGGGTACGAATTTTTAGCTGAAAAGAGAAATGGAAAAACCAAAGGTTGGGTGAGTTATACCTTGAGTTGGAATTACCGGCAGTTTGACAAAATAAATGCAGGCAAAGAGTTTCCTTATAAGTATGATAGACGCAACAATTTGGCGGTATTGATTAACCATGAATTTACACCTCGGCTAGATGCCTCTCTTACTTGGGTGTATAGCACTGGCGCTAACTATACCTTACCCGAGCAGGTGTATTTTGTTAATTCTGGATTACAAAAAGGCAATGCTATCTATGTGTATGGCGATCGGAATAATTATAAATTTCCTTCCTATCACCGTCTAGATTTTGGGTTTAATTTTAAAAAGTTCAAAAAGAATTATACCAGAATTTTGAGCCTTGGTGTTTACAATGCCTACAACCGCCCCAATCCCTTTTATGTCAATCTCGCATACAATTCAGAAGGCAAACGTGTGTTCGAAGCGGTAAGTTTGTTTCCCGTCTTGCCGAGTGTCAATTATAAAATTATTTTTTGAGAAAATTAGTCATCTATACCGCTTTTATTTTGATGGTTTCTTGCAAGAAAGAAATTGAAGTCAATATTGTCGATAGACCTGCAATGCTGGTCGTAAATGCGGACTTGCTATGCGACAGTTTTGTAGAAATAAACCTTTCAATGACTCAGAAAATTACAGACAATACCGACCAGAAGAAAGTAGACGATGCGGTTATTGAAGTATTTAGCAAAGACACCACGATATTAGATGTTTTAACATCGCAAGGAAATGGGGTTTATAAATCAGCTGTTGTTAAACCGCGGGCTGCCATGAATTATCTTTTCAAAATTTCACAACAGAATAAAGTTTATTGGGTTAACGAAATGATGCCGGATACATTTGAACTCAATGTTGTAGATACTTCAAGGGTTATTTTTCAAGGTCAAAACAATTTTTTTCAATTCACATGTGATCTTGTCAATGATTTGTTCAAAGACAATTTTTTCAGCTTCAGACTTAAGAAAATATCAAAGAAAGTTCAGGGAACCGACACCATTCTTGTTGAGGAATGGAGTGACATTAGCAGCGTTGATTTTATTTTAACTGAGAATTCTCAATCACGGTTTTCGAAAAAACATCTTTTGTTTACCGATCAGTACTTTAGAGGCAATAAGCAGGAATTTAAATTTGGCACTTCACTCAGCGATAAGGCCAATTTAAAAACGGTAAAATTAATCTTATTTGTATCAAGCCACTCTAAGAGCGGGTACAATTTTTATACCTCAGTGAATGAGCATATGTTTTATCAAAACGATCCATTCTCTCAACCGACGCTTTTAAAAGGCAATGTTCCCAATGCTTATGGTGCTGCAGTTGGTCAAATCACCAAGGTATTTGAAGTTCAATTTAAATAATTATTCACTGAGCGTGGTCATTATGTTAAATGGGATATTCTGTTTTTTTAATTAAAGAAATAAGTCCATTTTTGCACCTTATTATGAGTTTATTAGTTACAGGCACAGTAGCCTTCGATGCCATTGAAACCCCATTTGGTAAAACAGACAAAATTATTGGTGGAGCTGCTACCTATGTAAGTTTGGCAGCCTCTTATTTTACCAAAGATGTTGCGCTTGTTGCAGTGGTGGGCGATGACTTTCCTCAAGAATACATCGACTTGTTAAACAATAAGGGAATTAACACCAAAGGTTTGCAAGTAAAGGCTGGAGAAAAATCGTTTTTCTGGAGTGGCCGTTATTTCAATGACATGAACAGCAGAGAAACTTTAATAACTGAATTAAATGTATTGGCTGATTTTGATCCGATAGTGCCAGAAGGATTAGAAAGTCCAGACTATTTGATGTTGGGTAATTTGGCCCCTATTGTACAAAGTACTTTGATTTCTAGACTTAAAAACAGACCCAAATTGATTGTAATGGACACCATGAATTTTTGGATGGACATTGCGATGGACGATTTAATGAAGACCATCAGCATGGTTGATGTATTAAGCATCAACGATGAAGAAGCCAGGCAATTGTCTGGAGAATACAGTTTGAGAAAAGCGGCAAGAAAAATATTGACCATGGGCCCTAAATATTTAATTATTAAAAAGGGTGAACACGGTGCCTTGTTGTTTTTTGAAGAGGAAGTGTATTTTGCTCCTGCAATGTTGTTGGAAGACGTGTTTGATCCAACAGGAGCGGGCGATACCTTTGCTGGTGGTTTTATTGGATGGATAGCCAGCACCAATGATATCAGTTTTGAAAACATGAAACGCGCCCTTATTTATGGCAGTGCTTTGGCAAGTTTTTGTGTTGAAAAATTTGGTACAGAAAACATATTGGACATAGATGCCAATAAATTAAGGGATAGGGTAAGCGATTTTCGCCGCTTGTCTTATGTCGATTTTTTAACAGACTAAAATTATGCTTACGGCGCATCAGGTTTTAGATGGATACACCCAGGGGATTTTCCCTATGGCTGATCCGGATGAAGGCGATGCAATTTACTGGTATGAGCCGACCATGCGTGGCATTATTTTGCCCGATGAATTTCATATCCCGAAGAACCTTAAAAAACTGTATTTAAAACACCCGTTTGAATTGCGCATTAACAGCAATTTTCGATTGTGCATGGAGAATTGTTCAAAGCGCGATGAAACATGGATTTCTGAGGAAATTGTTGAGGTGTATTCTGGCTTGAATAAAATGGGCTTTGGATTTAGTTTTGAAGCTTGGTTGGACGGAGAAATGGTGGGTGGTTTGTACGGCATAGCCATGGGCAAAGTATTTTTTGGTGAAAGCATGTTTCACACCGCCACCAATGCCAGTAAGATAGCTTTGGTGTTTTTAGTCGATTGGTTAAAGATGCACGGTTTTATCTTGCTCGATTGCCAGTTTATCAACAACCACCTTTTGCAATTTGGCGCCAAGGAAATTCCGCAAAAGGAATTCTTGGAGTTGTTGGATAATGCTTTGGCGCAGGGGTGAGAAATGGGGCCTTAAAACTCTATAAATTTCCTAATAAAAATTCATTAAGTTTGCAACATAAACCATGATTCGTTCAATTAAAAAACTATTGGTAGCTAACCGCGGAGAAATTGCCATTCGTGTAATGCGCACTTGCCGTGAGTTGGGTATAAAAACAGTGGCTGTTTATAGCGATGCCGACCGCAATGCGCTGCATGTTCGTTATGCGGATGAGGCCTACAGACTAGGTCCACCGCCTTCGCGCGAAAGTTATTTATTGGCCGATAAAATTATTGAGATATGCAAAACCCACAACGTAGATGCTGTGCATCCTGGTTATGGATTTTTAAGTGAACGGTCTGAATTTGCCATTAAATTGGCCGAAGCAGGCATCATTTTCGTAGGGCCATCTGCTGAAAGCATGGATTTGATGGGAAGTAAAATTGCCAGCAAGCAAGCGGTCGAAAAATTTGGGGTTCCTTTGGTTCCAGGATTGAAAGAAGCCATTACAGATATAGAAGCAGCCAAGCTAGTTGCGGTTGAAATTGGATTTCCTGTTTTGATTAAAGCAAGTGCTGGCGGGGGAGGAAAGGGCATGAGAATTGTCAATGGGGTTGACGAGTTTGAACCACAAATGCACATGGCCCAAAGTGAAGCTTTGAGTTCTTTTGGCGACGACAGTGTGTTTATTGAAAAATATGTTGCTGCACCAAGGCATATAGAAATTCAATTGATGGCCGATAACCATGGCAATGTGTGTTATTTGTTTGAGCGCGATTGTAGCATTCAAAGAAGACATCAAAAATTGGTTGAAGAAGCGCCGAGCGCTGTGTTGACTCCTGAAATGCGCAAGCAAATGGGAGAAGCAGCTGTGAATGTTGCTAGAGCAGCTAATTACAGTGGAGCTGGAACGGTTGAGTTTTTATTGGATGAAAAATTGAATTTCTATTTTCTAGAAATGAATACCCGTTTGCAAGTTGAACATCCTGTAACAGAATTGATAACAGGTTTGGACTTAGTAAAAGAACAAATACGTGTGGCTGAAGGCCATCCTTTGAGTTTTACCCAAGACGATTTGAAAATCAATGGACATGCTTTGGAACTGCGCGTTTGTGCTGAAGATCCGATGAATAATTTCTTGCCAGATATTGGTACTTTAAGCACTTACCGAGTGCCACAAGGACCTGGTATCAGGGTGGATGATTGTATGGAAGAAGGCATGGAAATTCCGATTCATTACGACAACATGGTTGCTAAGCTTATTGTGTGGGCAGATACCCGCGACAATGCCATTGACAAAATGAAACGCGCCATTAGCGAATACAGAATTTCTGGGGTAGCCAATACCTTACAATTTGGTCATTGGGTAATGGAAAACGAGCATTTTATCAACGGGAATTTTGACACCAAATTTATTGACAATTATTTCAAACCAGAATATTTGCAATCAAAAGAAGACCAAACGCTCGAAGAAGCTTTGGGTTTGATCGCTTCTCATGTTTTCTCTAATAAGGTAGCAAGTACTCAGGCTTCTAATGGTGCCAATTCTGCAGAGTCTGATTGGTATAAGAAACGAAGAAGCATGCTTAATTAGTTCTTGTATTGATATTTTATGCCACTTAGCAGTATAAAGCAGTAAAATTGGAAATAGTTTATCTGGATTAATTGACCTTTGGGAGCGGATATCCCCATTCTTGAGATTTAGGGCAATTTTAGTTTCTCCAATAAAATAATTATTCTTCACTTTTATTGAGGGTGCAACAGTTGTTAAGTCCTTGTTTTTATGCTATAAGATTCTCCCATTTTTTCTTTAATTTTGCACCTTTATGTCGAAAGTCAGAGTAAGATTCGCTCCTAGTCCAACAGGACCCTTACACATTGGGGGTGTTAGAACCGCATTGTTCAATTATTTGTTTGCAAAACAACAAGGAGGAGATATGATTTTGAGGGTAGAAGATACCGATCAAGGTCGTTTTGTTCCAGGAGCTGAGCAATACATTATCGACTCCTTGACCTGGGCTGGAATTAAATTTGATGAAGGTACCCACGTGGGTGGACCACATGAGCCATACCGCCAAAGCGACAGAAAGGCCATGTACCGTCAGTATGCCGACCAATTGCTTGAAGCTGGTAATGCATACTACGCATTCGATACCACTGAAGATTTGGATGAAATGCGCGAGAAGTTAAAGGCGGGTGGCATGGCTCCTCAGTACGATGCCGTTAGCCGCATGAACATGAAAAACTCTTTGACGCTTGGTGAAGACGAAGTAAAAAGACGTTTGGAAGCTGGCGAGCCTTATGTTATCCGCATTAAGTTGCCAAGAAAAGAAGAAGTAAGATTCCACGATTTAATTCGCGGTTGGGTGCTGGTGCAAACCGCTGCCATGGACGATAAAGTTTTGTTTAAAAGCGACGGCATGCCTACTTACCATTTGGCCAATGTGGTTGACGATTACACCATGAAAATCACCCACGTTATCCGTGGTGAAGAGTGGTTGCCTTCTGCACCTTTGCATGTGATGTTGTACAAGTTTTTTGGTTGGGAAGACGTGATGCCCAAATTCGCCCACCTGCCTTTAATCCTTAAGCCAGATGGCAATGGAAAATTGAGCAAACGCGATGGCGACCGTTTGGGCTTCCCGGTGTTCCCATTGGAATGGACCGACCCAACAACTGGCGACATCAGCAGTGGTTACAGAGAAAAAGGCTACGAACCAGAAGCGGTGGTGAACATGTTGGCCCTATTGGGTTGGCATACTTCAGACAACCGTGAGTTGTTTAGCATGGACGAATTAATACAGTTGTTCAGCATAGAAAAGATAAGCAAGAACGGGGCGAAATTTGACCCTGAAAAAGCCAAATGGTTTAACCACCAACACCTCATGCTTAAAGACCCCAGAGAAATCGCTGAGAGCATCTTGTTTGATGTGGATGAGAAAGGTTACGGAACCACATTGGATTACTTAACCCAAGTGGTGCAACTCATCCGTGAGAAAGTAAATTTCAAACACGAGATTATAGAAAAGTCGGCATTCTTTTTTGAATTGCCTAAGGCATACGATGAACAGGTAGTGGCTAAAAAATGGAACCCACAAGTGTCTGCATTTTTAGATGGATTTGCTGATAGTTTGACGAATATGCAGAATGCAAGTGCTACAGAAATCGAAGCAGCAATGAAGCAAATGGCTACCGAGCAAGGCATAAACCCTGGTTCTTTGATGCAACCTCTTAGGGTTTGTTTGAGCGGAGAAGCGGGTGGACCGCCGTTATACGAAATGCTTGTGCTTATTGGTGTTCAAGCTTCTGCTGAGCGTATTAAAATTGCCATTCAAAAAATACCACAAACTGCATAGTATGAAAAAAGGTTTTGCCTACATAAGTTTTTTGGTTTTACTCAGTGCCTGTCAATTGGCGAGCTTTACGGCCCGTCCAGGTGTTGTAGTTAAAACATTTCCAGAAAGCATTTACGGCAAATACCAATTCATAGAAAAACACAAAGGCTACAAAGACACCCATGTAATTTCCATAGGGGCAAGTGGCGTTGTTAGCAATGATCCTTTGGTGTCGGGCATATTGGCTCAAAACGACAGCAACAATACCTTAAGCCATTTGGGCGATTTTTACTACATCAACGTGCACCATACCGACAGCCTAGGCAAGCACGCTTGGTTTGTTTACCCTTTCGAGTTCGACCACAACAATTTGTATGTTTACAAATTGGTGTTGACCAAGAAAAGCACCAAACGCATGAAACGCGCAGGCTTAGAATTAACAGGAAAAGAAAGTGGTGAATACACCATGGACAACCAAGCATTCAAATCGTATTGTGAGAAATTCATGAAACGCCGCGATGCCATAAAATTTAAACGCATTCAATAATGAGTACTATCAATAGACCAATTCGTGTATTAATCGCAAAAGTGGGACTCGACGGGCACGACCGCGGCGCAAAAGTTATTGCCACAGCCCTAAGAGACGCTGGTATGGAAGTTATTTACACAGGACTGAGACAAACCCCTGAAATGGTGGTTAACGCAGCCTTGCAAGAGGATGTTGACGTCATTGGCGTAAGCATATTATCGGGTGCACACAACACCGTATTTCCAAAAATCATTCAGGTGATGAAGGAAAAAGAATTGAAAGATGTATTGCTGATTGGCGGTGGTATTATACCAGACGACGACATGCTAAGCTTAAATGCACAAGGCGTAGCGCGTTTGTTTGCCCCAGGCACCTCTACCGTCGATATTGTTTCGTACATCAACGAGTGGGTTGCTGCGAATAGACAGTTTTAATTTTCTCTTAAATTCTCTCGAATTTTTGTGACGGATTTGGGCCCATTTCCTGCTGTCCGCTTTAGCTTATTTTACAAACTTGTTTTTTGCTACTTGCGCTATGGCTTGCTGCCGCGCCGCCCAGCCCTAAGTGCAAAAAAAACAATTTGTATGCATAAGGCTGTCGCTACCATCAGGGGCGGAAAGGGGCAGGAGAGTGGGAGTGAATGCGGTATTCATTCAAATTGTATCATTTTATATAGAAGTATGAGAGTTTCATTTTGAATTAGAATCATTGTAAACAACCCCGTGGTAGAGAATTCCGCTTCGCTCCATTCACCCCACAGGGCAAGCTACGGCATCATTTTTTTTATGGCGTTGTTGGCAGGGAACTAAGCGAAACGAAGTGTAGCGTTCTCACGACCAAAGGGAGTATTCCAACAACATGTTTCACTTACTTTAGGATGATTCATTTTCAAAAAAACTAAATCTTAGCCCCTAACCCCTTGGCTCTACAACCCACTCGCTCTGTACCATTTTTCTGGTACTTCGCCCTGTTCTGCAACCTGGTGGTCGTTCTCCGAGCAACCGATAAATTTAGGTGCAGTTTTTTTCTTCTTGTCTAATTGTGGTGCTTGCATCCACCATCTGCCACTTAATTCGCTGTATAAAAACAACATGTCTTCACCGCTGTGGGCATGGCATTTGTAAACCGTAAAATTGCGGTTGTTAAGCATTGGCATGTCGTTGAATCGTCCAGCTATGCCATCCAATGTGTACCATATCATTTGTGCAATTTGTTGGGCATCGGTGGCATGTGTTCCATTTAATTCAAAATGATTGAACAGATACAATCCTATGGTGTTAGAAATGCCGGCATAACGGCAAATGGCACAGGCTTCTTGGTTGCTCAATCCGCTTGGTAAATGTGCACTAGCAGAATTGAAATTGCTGTATTTAATGGCGCGTAAATCGAATTCAAATAAATCGGCTTGTCTCAACAATGGCTCCACTTGTCCGATGTTGGAACGCAAGTCACCCAAACGGATTTGTTCTGAAAAGATATCGCTCGATAATTGTATGGTTGTTTGCGAATTAAGGAAGTTCTGTATGCCAATGAAAGAGGTGTGAAACAATTTCTTTTTTTGTTCCAATTTCCAAGCCAATTCATCTGGATTGTAGGCAATGTATGGAGACACCAAAGCAATGTCTGTTTTTTGGTAATTGATGCTTTTGTACAAAGCCTCGCTGTAATTGAAGTTTTCCCCAATAAAAATTGGAATGATGTTTTCTTCACGCAGGGCAAAAATGCATTCTCGCATGCCGTCGAGTAAATTTTTATCGCTGCCATCGTGGTTTAGATTGCCAAAATCGGCCACTTCTATCCCTGAAAAATGGTATTGTAAAGCATACAATTCTTTGCGGCAATGGTCCGCATTTTTGCCCAAGCCGATAATGGCAACATCAATGTTTTTCGTGCTTGGGAATTTATTTGAATGTATTTTTAATTCAGAACCCAGTACGCCACTTGCTTTGGCGTATTGCTTGGTAATTGATTTTTCAACGGGGGTAAAAAATGCCTCTAACATGATGCTTCAATATTGAGATAAAAAACCGAATATTGCCACATCAATCTTTCAACATGCTGATCGTAACTGGTGCCAATGGTTTTTTAGGTTCTTATTTGGTTTGTACCCTCCTAAAACAGGGGCATAAAGTAATGGGTTTAAAGCGCAGCAGCTCTAGCTTAGATGAGTTTGGTCAAATCTCTAGTTTACTATTCCCAACAGACCGTGAAACTGCATTAAGCAACTTGGTTTGGGAGGATGCAGATTTGTTGGATGTCTTGCGTTTAGATCAATTGTTTGAAGGTGCCGAAATGGTTTTTCACGCGGCAGCCAAAGTGAGTTTTAATGGCAATAGAGTTGAACTGTTTAAAGTTAACGGCGAAGGCACGGCCAATGTGGTGAATGCTTGTTTAAAAGCCGGGGTTAAAAAACTAATTTACGCCAGCAGCACAGCCGCTTTAGGTCGTGTTGATGGTATTGGCCTGATTGACGAAGAAACCCAGTGGGTGGATGACCTTAACAATACCATGTATGCCGAAAGCAAGCACTTGGCTGAATTGGAAGTGTGGCGTGGGGTAGAAGAGGGTTTAGATGCTGTGGTTGTCAATCCTGGAATAATACTCGGCGTAGGTGCATGGAAAAAAGGCTCTTGCCGTTTGTTTGACAACATAAGCCGTGGACTAAAATTTTACACCAATGGCGTAAATGGTTTTATTGGGGTCGAAAACCTAGCGGATATTATGGTCTCACTTGCGTTTTCTGATGTTAAAAACGAACGCTTTGTGTTGGTGGCTGAAAACTTGACATACAAAGAATTATTCGATACCATGGCTGAAGGCTTGGGCGTTAAAGCCCCAAGTGTTGAAATGAAAGCAAGATATTTGCCTTGGGCTAGCATCTTATTCAAAATCAATGGGCTCTTGTTTAAGAACACCAATCTAAGTCCTGAGACCCTTAGGACTTCTGTTAAAATTCACCGCTACAACAGCCAAAAAATTATCTCTAAGGGTTATGAGTTGCATCCCATCAAAGACATTGTATTAAAAGCCTGTGAGGCTTACAAACAAAAATAAACGATTTACCTTTGCTTCATTATTGGTATTAAGGGCATGCGGATTTTACTTTTCATCGTTTTTGCATTTTGTCATCACTTCTTACTGGGTCAAAATGGTTTTATCTTATGGAAAAATGGCGGTTACCATTCTTTAGGGGCTTTTCACCAACGCTATTTAATTGAAGCTAGTTCTAAAAAACATTACAATTCTGCAGGCGGATACATTCCTTTAATTATAAAAGACACCTTTGTGTTTGAGAATACCGGAACGGAAGATTTAATCATCAATAAAATTCATGTGCGCAAACCAGACCGTTTTACCTTTACAAAACGCACCAAGCCCAAACATTTGGGGTATATTTATTTTTCAGATACCATTAACCCGTATCAATCTGAGAACATTGAATTGGTTCAAGTAAACATCAATGTAATGACCAATTACAGCCCATGGAATGACATCAAATTGGAATACATTGTTTTGCGCTATGCTTATGTTCAGAATGGAAACAACATTCATGTGGAGCATCCTGAAGGGAAGCAATATTTGAAATTGCAAAATGGACGCTTGCCCCAATGCATGGGCATAGTAGGGGCCAACAATCAGAAATTATACACTTGGAAGTATTGGGATAATAAAGGCATGCCAATCCCTGATACCACTTGGAGTAAATTGATTACCATCGCATATTTTAATGACGATTATAACAACCCAATTAACGCAGATATTACAGCCTTTGCGCATGGACTGTATTACAAACCAATAGTAAAGAATGCGCTTCAAGTGTGTTCTTTGCATGTAAAAGAAGGCACCGACACGGTTGTTTTGAAATGCAATAGGGGAAAAGCTTTGATTGCCTATCCTTACCAGCAAATTGGGTCGCAAATGCATTTTTATAACCTTGATTTTTTACAACCTTTGGATGCATTTTATTGGGATTATGGTCAGCAGAAAAAATTGATCTATAGCAATGTTTATGTTTTTACCTTTAAAAAAGATTGGAGACCCGAGGAGCAATTGGTCAATGATTTGGAAACGCGCTACCCCAATTTTGAATTTGCAAAACAGAGACATTATTCAAATAATTACTGGGCTGTTAGATTCCCGAAAGGCAATGCCTACAACGATTCGTTCTACTTGAAGCTTTTGAAAAAAGAAAATGGCATTGATAAAATTTCTCAGTGTTTAATGCCAAGAAATGAGAAAACCGAATTGGGGAATTATGGTTTTCTTGGCTTTGGGATGTACACCACTTTTTATCCGGGATGCAATGCAGACAGTATCAATAGGGTTTTACAAAAATACGGCTTTACAAAAGGCAGTGCTGATATGGCTGGCTTGACTGAAATTATGTATAAAGGCAGTTTTATCGGTTCTGAATTCTTAAAACTCTACAACCAAATGCTGAGAGAAAAAGTCTTTATGAATTTAAGGTTGCAAATCTTTAACGAGTGGGTGTATTTAAGAGGACTTGAACTACCTGAAGAATATTTAAAGCGTTAAAAAGTATCCTGTTTGATAAAACGGATAACCTCTGCATTGAAAATTAAAGGCTGTTCCACATTCACCACATGCCCACATGAGGGAATCACGTATAGTTGTGAAGATAAATGGTTTTTAACCAATTTGCTGATAGACGGCAAGAACATGTGGTCTTCGGCCCCCATAATGTAAAGGGTTGGAATGCCACAATCTTTAATTCTAAAAAAGTTGAGCAAAGGGTTCACTTCTGCCACTAATGTAAACCAGCGTTTGAATTCTTTTTGGTACAATTTTTTAGCTTCGCCAATAAACAAGTTTCTCGATTCGCGGTGCTTCTTACGCGGCATAATGGTCCAAGCCAAGAAACGGTAGAGTATCAAATAGGGAACCACCGATTTGAGCATATTGCCAAGACGCATTAAAAATTGACCGCGCAAATTAAGTTTCATTACTGCCCCGCCCATTATCATGCTTTTGGTGTATTGCGGATAGCGCTCTGAAATTTCTCTGATGATAATGGTGCCTAATGAAATGCCAATAAAATGGGTTTTCTTTATTTGCAGGTGCTTAAGCACTTCAATAACCTCGTCGCCAATAACGTCAAAACTGTATTGTTTCAGCTTTTCGTAGATTGGTTTTTTCGACTGGCCGTGGCCGCGCAGGTCGATTAAAACCAAGTTAAAATGTTTGCTAAAATCGCGTATTTGTTTGAACCAAATAGAACTGCTGCCACCCGCACCATGCACGAAGGTTACCCATTCGGCATCAGGACTGTGGTTGTAGGTTGTATAATGCAGCACTTTGAATGAACAAAGGTATGCAATTAAAGTTTGTGTTGTTTTTTCTTGAAAAAGATTAGCATGTTTATGGATTAATTACGATAATTTATCTTTACGAGAAACTGCCCCAAGTTGAAACGGTAGCCCAGATGCTAAAACGGCATGTTGAACAAAGCTTGTATGCATGGCGAGCGGCAGTAAGCCCATGTATATGTTCTTAAGAATGTAGAAGCACTAAGCAGCTGGCTAAAGTGTAAGCTTGGAAATGGCAGACTAAATATAAACAAAACACTATCCCCTAGACCCTAGCGATTACCCTCTCTTCGCCTTGAAAAAATCCTGCATCAAAGCGCGTGCTTCGTCTTCTAGCATGCCGGTAATCATTTCGGTTTTGGAGTTGAAGTCTTCAGACACAAATTTACTAAAGCCGGTTTTAGGTTCGGAAGCACCAATAACAATTTTTCCAAAGCGTGCATTCTTTATGGCACCAGCACACATTACGCAAGGTTCGATGGTTACATACAAGGTGCACTCGTCTAAATACTTGCTGCCAAGATGGGCCGATGCGGCGGTAATGGCCAACATTTCGGCGTGGGCTGTTATGTCTTTGAGGCGTTCGGTTTGGTTGTAACCTTTGCCAATTATTTTGTTGTTACACGTAACCACAGCACCAATAGGAACCTCGTCTTCTTCGAATGCCATTTGCGCTTGGTCGAGCGCCTTGCTCATAAATAATTTGTCGTAGTCCAGAACATCCATGCTGCAAACTTAAGCATGCTGGGTCACAAGTGCAATATTAAACGTATACGCCTACTTGTATTCATTATTAGGGGAATATTTTGCTGTTTATAAATCTAGGATTAAATGCCGTAATTAATTTATATTTTCGCGTATTCAATGAATTCTAAAGATAAAAACGCTTATTTACAGCTGCACATTGCAGTTTTTATATTTGGATTTACAGCCATATTAGGCGCCTTGATAAGCGCCGATCATTTTACCTTGGTTTGGCACCGCATGTGGCTTGCTGCCTTAGGGTTTTTCTTAGTGCCTGGATTTGTTAAGGCGCTGCGTAGCACGGATAAAATGCAATTGCTCAAACTTGCGGGCATTGGGGTTATGGTGGCCATTCATTGGTTGACTTTCTATGGCTCCATTAAAATTGGTAAAAGCGCCTCACTTACTTTGGGTTGTTTTGGACTAACCAGCACTTTTACTTCTGTTCTCGAGCCGATAATCTACCGCAAGCGCTTTGTGCTTATGGATG
>Ga0209107_10001314_pt1 | contig 13905 bp, 10 predicted proteins | sample LakErihyJuly2011_2_FD_187460 | JGI IMG/M metagenome (GOLD analysis project Ga0209107, IMG submission 187460) | Freshwater microbial communities from dead zone in Lake Erie, Canada - CCB hypolimnion July 2011 (SPAdes) (version 2) | ecosystem: Environmental > Aquatic > Freshwater > Lentic >... | reverse complement strand
TATTTTTTTGCGTGCCAGCACGCCTTGCAAAACATCCTACGCCGACAAAAACGGCAAATATCAAAACCAAATTGGCGTTGTTTTGCCTAGGGTGTAGTTTTGTATTCTTTTTATTTATATTATTTAAGTTCTATGCAGCCAAAAAATCCCAACGTAACACAACTAAATCCCAACGTAACACAACTAAATCTCAACATAACATCACCCATTATTGCTGAGAGAGAAAATATTAGCTCTCAAAACGAAGCGTCTAAAGCAAACATAACAAATTTGAAAAAAGATGAGCAACCTACGGACAACACTCCCCCTCAGGAAAGTGTGCGTCAAAAAAAATTATTTATAGAAGATGTTAAAATAAAATTTTTATCGCACTATCTCAACCCTGTTTTTATACATTCCATCCCTAGCTACGCCCATGTTCGTACAATACTTTGTCTTTTTTGTAATACTCCACTCAGCCCATTCATAATGAATCAGATGGATTGTTGCCTTAAAATTTATTCAATTGCATCCGATATTATAACTAGATACGAAAATATTATTGGCAGAGACCCTAACAAAGAAGAGAAATTTACCTCTTTTTTGTTAGGCGTTTCACGGGAAGCTAAAATTGTAAAGGATCAGATAGATACTATTTTGTCCGACCGTGGATTAAAAATAAATACTGAAGTTGATCATGAGTCTCTTGAAATAAAATATAAATTTAGCGAACCTAACGAGGAAGATATAAAGAAAATAGATGGCGATGAACTTGAGGATATTGCAAATAATATTTCTATTTTTTGTGAGAAATTAGTTGAATTTACTAAGAAAAACTTTGAAATACAGAGCTGCACATTGATTTAAAGCACTCCTCACTATGACCTTCCACAAAATCCTCCTCAACTGCAACATTGGGCTTTATACATATAGGCACAATGAAACGCTTGAGGTGGGACGGGTTGTAGAGGTGGATTTTGCCGGCAAGTGTGTCATTGGCATTGTTTTTGCCGTTGATTACGCCTTTTACGAACACGAGGACGAAACAAAAAACATCATAAATTTTTACGATATTTTGCTACCAAAGCAAACCCTTGAAATGATAGATTTTGTTGCAAATTACACTCTTGCACGGCATAATCAGGTTTTAAAAATGTGTCTACCATTTAAAACAATAAAAACAACCAAGGCCCGAAAAACCAAGGAAAAACCCATTACAGAGCAAAAAATTTACCCTCTTTCGCCCCATCAACAACAAGTTGTTGATGCTTTGCAAAATGATGGCTTTGGCGTTAGCTTAATTGAGGGCAAAACCGGCTCGGGAAAAACTCAGGTTTATATTAGCCAAATCGCAAAAATTTTACAAAATGATGCCTCGGCACAAATTTTGGTTTTAATACCCGAAATTGGACTAAGCGAGGGAGTTTTTAAAAAACTATCCCTAGCATTTGGCGAGACAAATATTGCACTTTGGAACTCCTCCGTCTACGAAGGCACAAAGCAAAAATACTACAAACAAGTCTACGAAGGGGAAAGTAATATTGTGCTGGGAACCCGCTCCGCACTTTTTTTGCCATTTAAAAATTTAAAATATATCGTGGTGGACGAAGAGCACGACCAAAGCTACAAACAGGAGGAGCAGGTTTTATATCACGCAAGGGATATGGCAATTTATCGGGCAAAGCTGGCAAATTGCGCCATTTTGCTGCTTTCGGCAACTCCCTCGGTTGAAAGCCAATACAATGCCCGCATTGGCAAATACACAAAATTTGAGCTAAACGAGCGGTTTTTTGATGTTGAAATGCCCCAGATTCATCTAACCGATTTGCGAAATGAAAAACTACAAAACACCAAGCAAATTGCCACCAGCACCATTGAGGCAATTGATAAAGTTTTAAAAAATGGCAAACAGGTGCTGGTTTTTATACAGCGGCGTGGGTATAGCCCCTTACTTATGTGCCCCTCTTGTTGGTATAAATTTACCTGCCCCAATTGCGATGTTTATTTAACTTATCATCAAAAACAGGGATGTGTTAAGTGCCATCAATGTGGGCATAAGAGGTCTAATCCCAAAATTTGTCCCTCTTGTGGTGTTGAGCCGCGAAAGCTAAAAACTGCCGTCAACGATTTTTTAAAAATTGGCTTTGGCATTGAACGAATAGAACAGGAGCTTAAAGACCAATTTATGTTTGAGCCAATAATTACTATCAGTAGTGATACAATGAGCACCCCAAAAAAACTCCGCGAAGCCGTGGAGCAAATTAACAACAGGCAAGTTAGCATTATTATTGGCACGCAGCTAATATCTAAGGGGTTTCACTTTAAGCATGTTGACCTTGTTTGTGTTCTAGACGCCGATTTAGGCACCAACAACATTGATTTTAGAGGCAAGGAGCGAACATATCAGCTAATAACCCAAGTGGCTGGCCGAACGGGGCGCGAAATTAACAAGGGAAATGTTATAATTCAAACCTACAACGCAAAGGACAAAGTTTTGCAGGCAATTGCTTTTTACGATGCAAAACAATTTTACGACACCCAAATAGAAGAGCGGCAAAAAAACGAGCTTCCCCCCTTCACAAAGCAAATTGCAATTGTTGTTAGTGGGGGTGATAAAAACCAAACCCTGCAGGCGGCAAATATACTAAAAAAACATTTGGAGCAGGCCGCCCAACACATTTTAGACGGCGGTTTTAGCAAAGATTTGGAAGAAGGTATTGAAACCTTTGTGCAAGTGTTGGGCCCCGCCGAGGCACATATTTTTTACATCAAAAAAAAGTTTCGCTATCGCTTGCTAATTGTTAGTAGTAAAAATATTTCCATGCAACCTCCTATCAAAAAAGTTCTCAAAGGCCTTGACCTCAAAAACTCCTCCATCACTATCAAAACCGACACTACCCCCTTCAACTTTTTTTGAGAAAATTTTTCGCAACTATATACAAATTTATACAAACATACCTTTCTTAGCTAGCTTTTTCATTCAACCCAACTTCGTCATTCCCGCTTTTTTTATCATTTCCATCTCTTTATTTTGTCATTCCCGCGAAGGTGGAAGTCTAGGGTGATATTACATTGTTTTTAAAAGACCCCACCAACCTCCCCTTGAAGGGAAGGGTTTTTTTGCGATACTTATCCTCCTCTTTAGGGGGGAAGGCGACGAAGTCGGCAGGTGGGTTCAGTTCCCTTCTCCTTGCCATTAGAGAGGGTTAGGGTGAGGGCTTTTAAAAACCCAACATCAATCATGTCATCCTGACGAAAATCAGGATATTATAAACACAAATGTAATTTTAATTAGATCCCGTGTCAAGCACGGGATGACAAATTGTGGGTTGGATTCCCACCTTCGCGGGAATAAGAAAGGAGGGTGGGAATGCCAACGATATAATTACAGCACCTTAAACCTTAGGCCGGCTATGATGGATTCGTATTTTATTTTGGGGGCGATGTTGGTTGCGGGGTCGAGGGATTGGGCACTTTCGTAGTTTAGCTCTTCGCGGGCGATGAAAAAAATTGTGTTGCCAAAGTCGTAGCCGGCTTCTATGCGATTTTTTGGAAGAAAAATATCTTTTGCATACATTGCATAAAGCCCCGCGTAAAAGTGCATACCGATACCAACAATATTTGTGTATTTTAACCCATCGTATTTGTATTTGGAGCTTATATTGTTGAATGTCATCATATTCGCACCGCTTTTAGAATACCCAACTTCCTTATTGCCTTCAATTTTGAGCGGCTTAATTGTGTTGTAGCCAAATTCGGCAAAGGCGAAGGGCCTCATAACATTTTCGTCGTTAATGCCAATAAAGGACGGCATTTTTAATTTTAAGGCAAAGGCAATACTACCAAATGTTAGTTTAGAATTTAATTTTTGATCGTTTGCAATATTTTGATAGGTTTGATTAAGCCCCGAGGAGGTATTAAAGCTAGAATTTTGCGAGCCTGTAATATCTGGGCTAACGCTATAAACATTCCACCCGTTGCCAACTTGAAAATCGTATTTTCCACTTCCCCCACCCACAACACTATAACCGCTTAGCTCAAAACCGCCACTCATTTTGGCAATAAAACTTTTTAAGGAAGGCGGCTGATTTTTCTTTGCTGCTTGCTGCTTTTCGTCCTTAGTTTTTGAAGGCAGTAATGGATTAATGTTTTGAGGATTGCCTTGCTGATTGCCTTGTTGATTGGCCTGCAAATTGTTTTGCTGAGCACTTTCGCCCTGTTGTTTTACACCTTGTTTGTAGGGGTTAAAAAAACTCACACCAAATGGATTACTTCTACCCCCGCTATTTAAAGGATTATTTGCATTTATGCTATCGGTATTATTTTGCATTACACTGCCATGAGCGCGAAGATTTTGCGCACCACCTTGGGTAAATTGCCCACTGGAGGGATTTAATTGCGGATATTGTTGTTGCGCTTGCTGCTGATTATAGACGCTAAATTTGTTTTTATAGTCCATATATTTAGATGGTCTAACAGCCCCACCAGCGGCGGAATTTGTCTGTGTTTTTGTTGCCGCCCCATTTACCGCTCCATAATATCCACCGGCAAAACAATTTGCCGAGAAAATATTTACCGAAAAAAGCCCTAGCAACAAACCAAGAGCTATATTTAATAAATTAAAAACACGCATAATGTTAAATACTTTTTATATCTAATAAAGTTTAAATAAATTATTCAATAAATTCTCCCAAGCTCACAAATACTTGACCCCCCCACCTGCAAGCTAAAGCTTACCCTCCTCCCCTTAAAGGGTAGGAGGGGTGGGGTCTTTTTAAAAACATTGCAATATTTTTACAACCCCGCCACTTCCATAAAGGCCCGCAAGGGGAGAGGGGCGCCAAACGAAACAAAATTAATTAAAAATTTTTATGTAATTTAATTATACACATTTTTAAAATATTTGCAACAACTTTTTTGTTGAATTTTAAAAATGTATGTTTTATATAATAAATATTATATAAATATTATTATGGCGGATAATTTAATTATTGTAGAATCCCCCTCTAAGTGCAAAACTATTGAAAAATATCTTGGTAGTGGCTATAAAGTTTTGGCATCGTTTGGTCATATTCGCGAGCTTGTGCCAAAGGATGGCTCCGTTGACACCGAAAACAATTTTGATGGCAAATACCAAATGATTGACCGCTCCTCTGCTAATTTTAAAAAAATTGTGGACGAAGTAAAATCTAGCTCTACAATATACATAGCAACCGACCCAGATAGAGAGGGAGAAGCCATTGGGTGGCATATTTTGCAGGCCCTGAAGGACAAAAAAGTTAGCCTTTCAACAAAAACAATTCATCGTATTGCATTTAACGAAATTACAAAATCGGCCGTTGTGGAGGCCCTAAAACATCCACGGCAAATTGACCAAAACCTTGTGGATGCTCAGCAAAGCCGCCAGTTTTTGGATTATCTGGTGGGTTTTAATCTCTCCCCTGTTTTGTGGCGAAAATTACCCGGCAGCAAATCGGCCGGTAGGGTGCAATCAGTTGCTCTTCGCATTGTTGTTGAGAGGGAATTTGAAATTAGAGACTTTAAACCTCAGGACTACTGGACTGTTGAAATGGCAACAAAAAATGCAATTTCTGCAAATCTTTCGGTTTTGGGCGGCAAAAAGCTGGATAAATTTGATATAAAAAATCAAAAGGATGCGGATGAAATTACAAAAAAATTGCTTGAAAAAAGTTACTCGGTTGAGGATGTTGAAAAAAAAGTTACAAAACGCAAGCCCTACGCCCCCTTTACAACTTCTACCTTACAGCAGGACGCCTCAACAAAACTGGGCTTTGGTGCAAAAAAAACTATGACGCTCGCACAACATTTATACGAAAAAGGGCTAATTACTTACATGCGAACGGATTCCATCTCACTTTCTAAGGAGGGAATGGGTAAAATTCGTGATGCAATTGGTGATGTTTACGGCAAGCAATATTTGTCGCCAAAGGAAATAATTTACACATCAAAGCAAAAAAATGCACAGGAGGCCCATGAGGCAATTCGCCCAACTAACCCAAGCGTTGAGCCAACTCACACCCAAAAGCTAGATACCGATGAGCAACGCCTATACGAGCTAATTTGGAAGCGGGCAATGGCCTCGCAAGCTAGCGATGCCGAGTTTAACTCAACAAAAATACAAATTGCAAGTGATGACAATAAGGATATTTTTACCGCAAACGGTTCAATTTTAAAGTTTGATGGGTTTTTAAAAATCTACGATTTTAACGACTCCAAGGACAACATAATGCCAAATGTTGAAAAGGGCGACAAAATTGATGTAAAAAGTATTAAAAATACAATTCATTCCACCGAGCCACCGCCACGCTTTAACGAGGCAAGTTTAGTTAAAAAACTGGAGGAGCTTGGCATTGGACGGCCATCTACTTACGCCAATATTGTAAGTGTAATTCAAGAGCGGGAGTATGTTGAGCTAAAAAATAAGCGGTTTTTTTCAACAAAAAAAGGAGAGGTAGTGACCGAATTTTTGAAGGCTTTTTTCCCCCGTTATGTTGAATACACCTTCACCGCAAAACTTGAGGAACAGCTAGATGAAATTTCGGCAGGCGAGCTTGAAAAACTTAAATTTTTGAAAGGTTTTTGGAAGGATTTTAAATTTAATGTAGATGAGATTCAGGCAAAAAAGAATCAGGAAATTGTTGAGGTAATAAAGGAGCGTCTTGAATATATTATTTTGGAAAGCACGCAGGACGGCAAAATAGCAAAGGACTGTCCAAAATGCAGCTCTCCAATTGCTATAAAAATTGGCAAGTTTGGCCCCTTTGCCTCTTGCTCCAACTATCCCGAGTGTAAATATATTGTTAAAACAAACTTTGGCAATGGCAAGGAAGGGGAGGACGGCTTTGTTGAAATTGAAAATCAAACCCTGCAAATTGAAGGCTACGGCGAAGTATTACTTAAAAAAGGCCCTTACGGATTTTATTACGAATACGAGGTGGATGGCAAAAAAAAGCGGGCCGGCGTGCCAAAGGGTAAAAAACCTGAGGACATGAAACCCGAGGAAATCAAGCAGCTACTCTCCCTGCCTCGCCTTGTGGCAACCCATCCTGAAACAAAGCTTGATATTAAAGCAAATATTGGTATGTATGGGCCTTATTTGCAGTATAATTCTAAGTTTTATTCTCTGCCAAATTTGGATTTGGTTTTTACAATTGGCGTTAATCACGCGGTTGAAATTATCGCAAAAAAGGACGCCCAACCCCCAAGTGAGCGAAAAGGCCGCTTTGCTAAAAAGCCAGATACTAAAAAGCCCGCGGCTTCGGTTTCTGCTACCGCTTCTGAAGCCTCTGACAAAAAATCTGCCTCCTCTGGGTCTTCGGCTAAAAAAACCACTTCTTCGGTGGCCAAAAAACCCACCGCCAAAAAACCCACCGCTTCAAAATAAATGCGGTCAAGCCCTTCTCCCTTCGGGAGGCGGGCTTGATTCAACCCAATGTTATCCCGTGCTTGACACAGGATCTTATTAAAATTACATTGTTTTACAAGATCCTGACTTTCCTCAGGATGACAAGAATTTGGACTTGTTTTTATAAAGCCCTCACCCCAGCCCTCTCTCGCAGGGGACGAGAACGCTACCTTTTTGTATATAATTACCGACTTGTTTATCATTGTAACTCAAATTTGCAAAAAACTTTAAAAAAAACTAGAAAAATATAATTGTGTTATTATACTTATTGCAAAAATTGTTTTGAAAGATATTTAAAAGTGAATTGTTATTAGTAAAAATGGGCAATATACCGCAGTCTTGCAGGGTTCATGCAAGTTCAATAATTGGCAATGGGGTTGTGCTTGGCGAGGGGGTGGAGGTTGGTCCTTTTTGCCATATTGATGGCAATATTGTTATTGAGGAAGGGACAAAATTTATATCTCATACCTGTGTTTATAGCGGGTTTGGTAAAACAACAATTGGTAAAAACAATGTTTTTCATCCATTCGCCTGTATTGGCAATGCTCCGCAGGATTTAAAATTTGCAAAGGAGGAAAGTTTTGTTGAAATTGGGGATAACAACACCTTTCGCGAGAGCGTTACGGTGCATTTAGGCACCGAAGTTGGGGGGTTTTTAACCAAAATTGGCTCGGGAAATTTGTTTATGGTGGGGGCACATGTTGCTCACGATGTAATAATTGGCGATAGCAACATTTTTGCAAACAATGTTGGGCTTGCAGGGCATGTAAAAGTTGGTAGTAGAGTTGTAGTTGGCGGAATGAGCGGGGTGCATCAATTTTGCACAATTGGCGATGTAGCAATGATAGGCGGGGGCTCAATGATAAGGGGGGATGTTCCACCCTTTGCAATGATAATGGGAGATGTAATAAGGGGCGTGAATATTATAGGAATGACCCGCAAAGGCTACACAAAGCAGGACACAAACATTATGATAAAAATTTATCGGGACTTATTTAGTGAGGGATCCAATTTTGACAAACGCCTTGCCGAAGCAAAAAAAAATTATGCCGCAGCCGAGTGCGCTCAATTTTTGTTTAGCTTTATAGACCAAAGCCAGCAGGGTAAAATGGGTCTGTGTAAAGGGCAAAAATAATTTATATTATTTTATTGATGCATAAAAAATCTGGTGTTTTATCGCCGCAAAAAAACGAGTTAACAAACGAGGAGCATCTTACAAATCGTCCGCAAAGTTTAGTTTCTTTTGTGGGGCAGGAGCAGTTAAAAAACAATCTTGCGGTTTTTATTGAGGCAAGTAAAAAAAAAGCGAAAAATATGGATCATGTTTTGTTTTATGGCCCTCCTGGGCTTGGCAAAACAACGCTGGCAAAAATTGTTGCAAACGAAATGGGTGTAGATTGCAAGTCCACCTCTGGGCCAATGCTTACAAAAACTGGGGACTTAGTTGCTATTTTAACAAATTTAAAAAAAAATGATGTATTATTTATTGACGAAATTCACCGCCTATCCATTACAATTGAGGAGGTTTTGTATCAGGCAATGGAGGATTTTTGTGTTGATATTATAATAGGCGAGGGTGCTTCGGCCCGCAGCATAAAAATTGACTTGCAGCCATTTACGCTAATTGGGGCAACGACTCGTTTTGGGTTAATTTCGGCCCCGCTTCGCTCGCGATTTGGCATTCCATTTAACCTGAACTTTTACACTCACGATGAGCTTGCCGATATCATAACCCACAATGCCAACAAAGACAAGATAAAAATTGAGAGGGACTCTGCCCTCAAAATTGCATCTAGGGCGCGTTTTACTCCGCGAATTGCCATTCGCTTATTGAGGCGAGTTGCCGATTTTGCGATTGTATTTTCAGCAAATAACACAATAAATCAGGCAATTGTTGATAAGGCCTTTGAAAGCCTAAACATTGATGCCCATGGCCTAGACGAGCTAGACCGCCGATATATTCGCTACATTGCTGAAAATTATAACGGCGGCCCCGTTGGCATTGACACAATTTCGGCGGGCCTATCCGAAGAGTCAGATTCCATTGAGGATACAATTGAGCCATTCCTCCTCGCCTTAGGTTTTGTTGCCCGAACCCCCCGCGGCCGTGTTTTAACTAACAAGGCATTGGAGCATTTGGGTTTCTCTCATCTCTCCAAAATCACCCCGCCCCCTGTAGAGAATTTGTTTTAATAGATCTTTTCTAACACCTATTTTTTAAAACATTTTGATGAGCCGAAGCAACTTTATTCTTGTAAAACTGACAATGCGAAGAAAGATTTTTTAAAATCAAAATGAAGGAGAGGTCTAATTGCCCAGCACCCCCCTGCGACTGGTTTTTTAAAGGACTCTGTTGTTTGTGGAGATTTGTTTGCGAAAGTTTGAAGATTATTTTTTAAATTTTCCTCCGTTTGTTTTTATAATCTGCTTGCATAAATCAAAAATTTTGTTTATAGCGTAAGAACCTATCCGCAAATAATTAAAAGAATAGCGATTGAGCACTCAATTGGAAAAATAAAAAAATTCAAAATCATCGCCGAAAAATACCGAGGAAACGGCAAAATCAAAAAACTTTCAATGAGAATAAAAAACATCGCAGGCCCAGTAAATCTCTCCAACCCCTCATAAAATCACCACCAAATCACTAAATCACTCCACATCTCAAATCCCACCCATTTTCATTTCGCAGCGGGTTTAATTTTTAAAAAGCTCTGTAAAAGGATGTAAGGTAAAAAGTGGGTTATGGGATTGGTGTAATAAAAGATGGATGATTGGTAATGATGGGGGAGTAATTTTGCAAAATGTAGCTTAGCTGAAAGTTGTAGGTTTCCTGATTTTTTGGCTGCAATTTTGGCTGCAATGCCGTATTTAAAAGTGGGTCTACAAAGCTTGCAAAATGCGGCGGTAGGTAGTAGATAATTTTTACATTGCAACACTTTGCTAAGATGCAAATTTTTTCAATGGCGTCAAAATTGTGGGGGTTGCAAAACAATAGGCCATCAATTACGAGAGTCTTGGAATTTTCAATTGTTTTTATTACATCTAGCGATAGGCTATCAAAATCTATAAAATTTAGCTCATCAACACAAAGGCAAATAGTGTTGCCAATGGTTATTGATCTTGAAGTTTGCGATTTTTTGCGAAGCCTAATTGCAAAATCGTCCTTCAAATTTTTAACATAATTAAAACCCAGCTCGTCGCTTCCAATACAGGAGGCAAACAAAAATTTATTCTCCGTTTTATTATTAAAGTCATCCACAAGTGAGGCAAGTGGCCCTGAGATATTTTTTGTAAAATTTGCATATCCACCGCAATTGGCAATAATTTGCTCAAAAACTTGCTCCGAAACAACGTTCACCCCTCCTTTTTGTAAGTTAAATTGAGTGAAAATTTCATCCCCTATTTCGTTAATATTAGTAAAATTAACAATTAAAACCCCCAAGCCAACCGCATTAAAATTATATGTTTGACTATTGTTTTCGTGCCTATTTTGGTGCTCAATCGTTTTTTTTGCAAAGCTAAATTTGTTAATAAATTTTTCAATTATTTTTTTCATAAAAACTACAAGCATTTTTTACTTTACTTTTATAATGTTGTTTTGTAAATATCAAATATAAAATAAAATTTTTATAAATTACAATGAAAGTTATTGCAAAATCGCCTCTGCGTATTAGCTTTGCTGGAGGGGGAACGGATGTTTCGCCTTACTGCGATATTTACGGGGGCTATGTTATAAATTCTACAATCCATCTTTACACTTGGGCAATAATTACAAAAAATACAAGTAACACAATTACTTTTTATGCAAAAGATGTTGGGCTTGAATTTACCTCTCAGGCAGTAGGTGAAATATCCTTGCAAGGCGATTTAGTTTTACACAAGGGCATTTATAATTACATGGTAAAACACTATAATAACGGCCAGCCGCTAAGTATTGATATCGTTACTTATAGCGAATGCCCGCTTGGCTCGGGCCTTGGGGGGTCGTCCTCGCTTTCGGTTTCGTTAATTAATGCCATTGGTCGGTTTTTGGGTTTTGAATTTAACGAATATGAACTTGCCTCACTTGCCTATAAAATTGAGCGAGAAAATCTTGGGCTAAAAGGTGGGCTGCAAGACCAATGTGCCGCAAGTTTTGGCGGCTTTAACTTTATGGAATTTGGCAAAGGCTGCCCCGATGGCAAATTTTTGGTGACTCCCTTGCGAATGAAGGAGGGCGTTACAGCAATGTTGCAGGCTAGTATTGTTATGTTTTACACGGGGCAATCACGGTTTTCGGGTGATATTGTTGACCAGCAATCAAAAAACATTGCCGACAAAAACTCTTCTGCCTTGCAGCAAACTCACAAAATTAAGGAGCTTGCACTTGAATACCGCCAAGCCCTTTTAAAAGGAGACATAAAACAAATGGGTCATCTTTTGCACGCCAGCTGGGAGGCAAAAAAACTTACCGCAACAAAAATTACAAACCATCAAATTGACGAAATATACACAAAAGCGCAGCAAATTGGCATTTATGGCGGTAAAATTAGTGGGGCTGGTGGCGGTGGCTACATGATGTTTATTGTTAGCCCTGAAAAACGCTTTGACTTAATAAAATACCTAAAAACCATCAACCCCGATGGAGTTCTCTATACCGACTTTTCCCCCAAGGGCTCCCAAGCTTGGGTTTTTTAGCGTTGGGTGGAAAAGTGTTTGAAGTGTATTGTATTGGTCTTGGCTGTCATTCCTGCTAAAGCGGGAATCCATAAGCTCTCTCCTTGAGGGAGGGGGCTAGGGTGGGGGCTTTGTAAAATATTGCAATATTTTACTGGATTCCCGCCTCCGCGGGAGTGACAAAAAAAGGGGGTGTAGAATGGCAAAGCAAACAAATTATTTATAATTTAATTTATGGCTAGGTCTATTAACAAAATTAAGGCACTTTACGATAAGGGCGAAAAAATTGTTGCAATTACATCATACACGGCTCCAATGGCAAAAGTGGCGGACGAATTTTCTGATATAGTTCTAGTGGGGGACTCGGTTCAAATGGTTCTTTACGGCAAGCCCGACACTACCTCGCTTGATATTGAATGTATTATAAACCACGCAAGGGCGGTGAGCGAAAATGTAAAAAATGCTTTTGTTGTCTGTGATATTCCGTTTTCGTATTACGAGCAAAGCCCGCAGGAAGCATTTAAAAACATCTCCCACATTATAAAAAAAACTGGGACAGATGCCATAAAAATTGAAGGCGGAGCCGAGATGGCTGATACAATTAACTTTTTAACTCAGCGTGGAATTGTTGTTATGGCTCACATTGGGCTTATGCCGCAGAGGGTGCGCTTTCATGGTAGCTACAAAACCGTGAAGGATGAAGCAGATGAGTTATTACAAAACGCAAAAGCCCTTCAACAAGCTGGGGCATTTAGCATTGTGCTTGAAAATACAAATCACGAGTCGGCAAGCTTTGTAACGGCAAATTTGCAAATACCAACAATTGGAATTGGAAGCGGAAGCGAGTGCAGCGGGCAAATTGCCGTTTTTGAGGATATTTGCGGGCTATCGCTCTATCAGCCTCCGTTTGCCAAAAAATATGCAAACTTACTTGAAAACATAAAACAAGTTGCCAAAAGCTACACTGAAGATGTTAAGGGCACCGCAAAATGATAGTTATGGGAATCGACCCCTCGCTAGCTTCCAGCGGGTGGGCCGTTGTGCAAAAAAATGGCAATAGCTTTAAATACATTGCCTCGGGAGTTGTAAAAACAAATGCAAAACAAAATTTGTATAATCGCCTTGCATTTATAAAAAACAAATTTAACGAGGCAATTGCCCTTCACAAGCCCCAACAATTTATTATAGAAGTTGGTTTTGTAATGGAAAACTCCGCCTCCTCCCTCAAGCTTGCCGTTGCACGGGGCGTAATTATTGCCTCAATTGTCGACTACCTTAATAGCGAAGATGTTTCAGGTGCAATACACGAAGTAACCCCCACTTTCGTAAAAAAATCCATCACCGGCAGCGGCACCGCCGATAAAATACAGGTAGATAAAATGGTAAAAATTATCCTCAGCAACATTGCCACCACAACCTTTACAAACAACGATGAAACCGATGCCATCGCCATCTCACTCTTCCCTACAGCAACCGTTATATAAATCAAACTTTTTATTTATCAATTATTTTTGCAAATTTTAACAATTTGCTTCCTGAGATGATAAATTTTGTTTATAGTATTTGTAGGTATATTTTTATTTGTAATTTTTTGTATGTTTTTTGGTTCTGTATTGGGTTTGATTGGTATGCCAAATCCGCTTGCGCCTTCAAGTGAGCTGGGGGGGATGTATGTGATGTATAGCTCAATGTCTCGCGCTGTTGATGCAATTAAGGCAATGAAAAACTTTGACCAGCTAACTTTTTTGGATAATAAACTAAACGATAAATCTATTGAAAATAAAATAATTCCCTCCGTCTACGGGCTTTGCATTGTGGATGGCAAGGTTTTGTGGGCAAGCGAT
>Ga0209107_10001313_pt1 | contig 13912 bp, 11 predicted proteins | sample LakErihyJuly2011_2_FD_187460 | JGI IMG/M metagenome (GOLD analysis project Ga0209107, IMG submission 187460) | Freshwater microbial communities from dead zone in Lake Erie, Canada - CCB hypolimnion July 2011 (SPAdes) (version 2) | ecosystem: Environmental > Aquatic > Freshwater > Lentic >... | reverse complement strand
ACATTTCCTAACATGATAAGTCTTATTAGACTTCCTGAGAACATTTGCCTCGGCGTGATGTGGAAAATTGTTATAACTTTTGTAGACAATGTCACGCCTATTGCGAAGCAAAATTGCACCATGCTTAATTTTCATACTAGACTTTGAACTAATTTCACACGCCTCTTCTATCAAATCAAGAATCCTAAGATCCATACTAACGTATCTATTTTCAGTTTTTTTAAATTTTATATATTATATCTTCTTCACTCAACTTCTTCGACAATTGGTCCGGTACCTTGCTTGTCATCGGCGAAGGTACCCTCGGTATTACTTTGTCCCTTTTCTGTGGATGGACTCATTTCACTAGCCATCTTGGAAACATTAGTCATATAATCCTTGTTGCGTTCTGTAAGTTCTTCGGTTGTGGCAGAGTCGCTATTTTCTTCAAACCACTTCAACTCCGTTTCAGTATACTCCAGAACAGCTGTCTTTAAAGGACTGTCTTCTTGCTCACTATACATCTGCTTGGTACTGTACAACACATTCTCAAACTGATTCTTGGCAGCAGACTGTTCCCGAATCTTGGCGTCCTCCTCGGCATGTCGTTCTGCTTCTTCAACCATTCGTTCAACGTCTTCCTTTGAAAGTCGTCCGGTATCATTCGTAATTGTAATAGACTCTGTCTTTTCAGAAGAACTGTCCTTTGCGGTAACAGTCACCATTCCATTTGCATCGATATCAAACGACACCTCAATCTGTGGTACACCTCGCGGCTTTGGTTCAATACCACTTAGGTCAAATTTACCAAGGAGATTACAATCCCGAGCCATTACTCGTTCTCCTTCAAACACATTGATACTAACCGTTGTCTGATTATCAGAGTAGGTACTGAATGTCTGCGTCTTCTTGCATGGAATAGTAGTATTCCTAGGGATAAGTGGAGTCATGATATCACCACTAGTCATAATTCCGAGAGACAATGGAGTAACATCTAGTAGTAGGATGTCATTTGTAGAGGAATCTTTTACCCCACTTCCAAGCATATTAGCCATAACAGCAGCACCCATAGCAACAACTTCATCTGGATTGATATTTTGACAGAGTTCCTTCCCCTTGAAGAATTCTGAAAGTAGTGTTCGAACCTTTGGAATACGAGTAGTTCCTCCGACTAGAACAATGTCATGAATATCGGTAAGGCGAAGACCAGAATCTGCCAGAACCTTTGGTACTGGTTCCATACAACGCTTGAAAAGATTAGAACAAAGACTTTCAAACTTGCTTCGTGTAATTGAGCAATTAAAGTCGATACCATCGTGAAATGAATCTAACTCCACGGTTGCTTGCAGAGAACTACTGAGAGTCTTCTTGACAGTTTCACATTGTGTCCGTAGCCTGGAAATACTTCGCAGACTGATGTCCTTCTTATCAACCTTTGTCTTCTTTACAAATTCGGATAAAAAGTAATCTGCAAGGGTATTATCAAAATCTTCGCCTCCGAGATGGCTGTTACCATTAACAGCCTTTACTTCAAAAACACCATCACATAGAGTGAGGATACTAACATCTAGGGTTCCACCACCATTGTCATAGACCAAAATGTTATAATCGTCAGTATTCTTACGGTCTAGACCAAATGCTAGAGCAGCACTAGTTGGTTCATTGATAATACGAAGGCACTTCATTCCAGCAATTACACAAGCATCCTTTGTGGCATTCCTTTGGGAGTCATTAAAGTATGCCGGGACTGTGATTACCGCTTCTGTTACAGGTTCACCAAGGAAATCCTCGGCAGTCTTCTTTAGATGACTAAGAATCATTGCGCTAATTTCTTCTGGACGGTAAGTGAGGTCACCAATCTTGACACAAGGACCCCCGTCTACGTTTACAGGTTCAAAAGTAAAATCCTTAAGGTCGTTCTGGATATCAGAGTCAGACCACTTCTTTCCCATAAGCCTCTTAATAGTATAAACAGTGTTCTTAGGATTCCTGCTTCGTTGATTTTTCGCCGCATCGCCTACAAGACGCTCAGTATCAACAAATGCGACAATAGATGGTGTCGTTCGATTTCCGGCAGTGTTAGGGATAATTTCAGAAGTTCCGTTTCGGAAAACACTAACGGCGCTGTTGCACGTCCCTAAATCGATACCAATCGCATAAGTCATTTGTTGAAAAATCATTTTCAGTTTTTTTAAAAATGATTTGTCTAGATGTTTATCGTTTCTTAAGTGCCTTTTGTAGCTGATATTCAAGGTCTTCTTCGATACGAAGTTTTTCTAGATATGCTGCATACGCACTTTCTGTTAATCCGAGATTATTCCTGAGCGCCTTTTCATAACCAGAATAGTCTGTAATAATTTTTGTCAATTCTATTATTCGTGGAATATAAAAGCCACTAAATTCATTTTTATAAGTAAATTCACGCACTCGCTCAAGTTCTTTTACGTATTTTAATGAAAATTTTGCGGCTTTTACAATAGCAAATACATGTCCTGGATCATTGTTTCTATCTGGAATACAATTTGCTTTATATTCTATTCTGAGTATAGCACACATTCTTGCTTGATCTGCCACGCCTGATATAAAATGGATATAATCCATAATACCTTGTACTGTTAATTTATCTAAATCTGCAAATAAAAACGTATTGAAATATTCGTCATATACTATAGCGCACATTGCTTTATATTTTCCTATTTTAGAATAACAATTTCTGTCCATTATTATAAATGAATAAATTTTTATTGTCTAAGATAAATGGAGGACAGTGCTGTGAACTCTATACTAAATATGAAGTCTGGCCAAGTCAAGAAGAAATATGCGGCAAAGCCCGAAGATCTTCAACTTCATGAAGATAAGGTAGCCAAAGTGGTAGAGAAACTATTAAAAGCCCTTGATCTTGAACATGCAGACAAGAATGAAATGAACAAGATAAAAGGTCTTATTAAAGCAGTAAATTATCCACCAGAAGTTTATATAGCCTTGAAGAAGTATTACAAAAACGATAAATCATGCGGATATGCACCAAATTGTGGTAATATCGATAAGTGTTTATTTATCCAACAACTTATGTGGTTTGTTTTACAAAATGGCAATAGCTATCCTATTATAGACCCAACATACAACACTTTACCAGATGACGATAAACTAAGCCTACAGTATGGCGCGCTTAGTAAATTAGAAATTCTTGCAAAGGATTGTGGTGGCGAAGAAATTGAAAAGTTGCGAGCTATGAAAAAGGATCTCGAACTTAAAAATACCGATTTAGAATCAAAGTTATCTCAACTATTGGCTGAGAACAATACAAAAATTATAGAATTGCAAGCAATTATATCAGAATCTAGTAATGAAACCAGTAAATTGAAAATAGAATTGGAATTATGTAATAAACTAAATGATACTATTCTATCAAATAAGGAATCGGAACTAACGGTTCTGAAATTAGAGTTAGATGCTGCAAAAGCACTTTCGAATAGTCTATCGGAAAATAACAAAGAATTGTCTGAACGTTTCTCCAAGGAAACCGATGATGCTGCTAAACGCTTCGACGAAGCTTCAACACAACACCTTCGGTTCCAGACAGAAGCTCGTGACGCTTCTCTCATTATAGAACAAAAATTACGTGACACCCTTTTATCAGAAGCCGTCGCATCTGCCAAGATTTCAGAACTACAGAAAACTGTGGATACCTTAACCAAAGAACTCTCGGAATTAAAAGGACAATTAGACACTACTATTTCAATTGCTGGAAAGTATTCCGTTCTCGAATCTGAAAATACAGCATTACTTGCTAAGGTCTCTTCTGGCGAAGACGCTGTAAATAAGTTAAATGAAACTCAGAGAGACCTCATCTCAGCTCATGCAAAGGAACTTGAAAAGATAGCTCTCGAAGACGCTGCTAAATTGGAACAAGCTGAAAAGAAGGTTACCGATTTATATAACAAATGTTTGTTAGATGGAAAGACTAACTTGGATAATGTTGCCAATGAACTACAGAAGGACAAGAATGCGCTTCAAAACGAACTATCCAAGACAATTGAAATTAAGACAACATTAGCTACAGAACTTGCCGACGCCAAGGAAGCAATAAAGAACTCTGAGGGCGTCGTTTCAGAATTAAATAATAAAATCCTAGACCATTCTACAAAGACTACTGCGTTATCTGTAGAAATTAGTTCATTGAATAAGGACCTCGAGGCCAAGACCAAAGAAGCCGATACAAAAGAAGCCGAAATAGTTCGTATCACAGAACAATTTGTACAATCAGATGGTCTAGCAAAGTCATCGCAGCTAGAAATAAAGGACTTGAATAAGAAGATTTCAGAACAAGACCTTTCATTTTCTAAGCAATCCGAAGAATTATCCGCAGCAAGAGCAGAAATCACGAAGTTACTTGGGGAATCGTCCGAACTTAAACAGTCTGTATCAGACCTTAAGGCATCTCTCGTAGAAAAGACTAGCGAGTTCGATCTTCAAGCAAAATTACTTGCAGGTGCCACTTTGAGAGGCGAGGAATTGGACAAGAATTTGACAAATGCATTAAATGTTGGTGCCGAACTAACTCTAAAGGTCAATACATTAGAACCCCAACTAGCCGAAACTTTGGCAGAATTGAACAAGTGTAAAGAAACTTTATCAAAGACTATCACAGACCTTGAAATCAAGACAACGGAATCTGCATCCCAAGCAGAACAAATTAAACAACACCTAGCATCCATTTCTGAATTACAGAAGAAGTCCGACGTATGCGACGACTCGCTCTCAAAGGTTACCACCAAGTTTGATGACACATTAGTTCAGAAGAACAAGTTGGACGAAGAGCTCTCCACACTTTCAGCAAAGTCTAAGCAACAAGAATTGGACCAAAGTATATTACAGAAGAAGTCCGATGTATGTGACGACTCTCTTTCAAAGGTTACAGCCAAGTTCGACGATATCCTTGGGCAGAAGAACAAGTTAGACGAAGAGCTCTCTGTACTTTCGGCAAAGTCTAAGCAACAAGAAGCCGATTCGGTTATTTTACAGAAGAAGTCTGATGTATGTGACGACTCTCTTTCAAAGGTTACAGCCAAGTTTGATGACACATTAGTTCAGAAGAACAAGTTGGACGAAGACCTAGGAGCTCTCCGTAATAAGAATGACGCTGACAACAAAACACTCGAACAAAAAATCAAAGCTCTCGACGACTGCAATGTCAAGGACGTAAAGTTATCTGCCGAAATAGTTCAATTCAAAGAGGAACTTGAACAAAAGAACTTGTCTGCCACGGAACTCGAACGTAAATTTAATATTCTCATGAAACGTATTAAATCTTTCCAGAAGGCCAAATTGCCAGAGATGAAATTAAAGAAGCACTACACGCCATCTAAATTGGTAAAAATGTCAGTTGTATCTCTTAAGTTAGTTGCTAGAAGTATGAACATACCAAGCAGTGGAACTAAGGATGCACTCATCAAGAGAATTCTTAAACATAAGTAAGAAGGTTCATTAAATCTGTTTGGTAAAGTTCCGATGGAGACTTTGCAAATAATTTATTTCGTTCCGATTGTGTATCAACCAATTTGTTCTTTAATTTCGTTTGATGTTCTTTTGTCAAACTAATCATATTCATCTTGTAAAGATATTCGTATGTGTTGTCACGCTTATCAAACTTCTTTGATTGCAGATATTCAGTTAACTCGGCGACGGATATATCGGACATCTTAATTTTCTTGTTAGTAATTTCATCAATAAATCTAATCCTATTACTAAGGTCCTTAATAATTTCATCTAATTCTGCAAGTAAAACTCGCTTTCGTTTAGAGTAATACGCTAATCGAACGTCGAAGAAATATTCAATTATCGTTTCTGGAGAACTGAAATTCATAATTCTAGAATCTATATCGAAAGCATTCATATTTGAATAACTAACTTTAGACACCAATTTTAAAGTGTTAACGATATCTTTAATTTCGTTCCGCTTAGTTAATTTAATACAGATTTCAGTATCTGTAGATAGATTAATCACTTGTTTAAAGTTATCAGAATGTTTAATATTCAGGTATTCAAGGTAATCATTAACAGAAGTGGATATAGGCAATTCCGTAATAACAATTTCCTTTTTGGTCTCTGTAAAGACTCCGTATGTCATATAAGTTCCGTCGGATACCTTAAGTACAGTTCCGGCAAAGTTTCGATACCAAGGTATCAATTCTTTTCCAGTTTCACCTTTTAATTTTGATAAAAGCACCTGGATGATGTCCTTTGGATTGAAACACGGCATCTTTGTTGAGAAGCCTGTTCCAATACCTACAGCACCATTTACCAAAATCATAGGAATGATTGGAAGATACCACCAAGGTTCCACGGAGGTGCCATCATCATTTTTGTAATCAATGATACCAAAGTCTCGTTGATCAAAAATCAACTTTGTAATTTTAGATAAGTGTGTGAAGATGTAACGAGCAGATGCTGCATCTTTCCCATTATTTAATCGACTACCAAATTGTCCAATTGGTTCTAGAAGATTGATATTATTGGATCCAGTAAAGTTTTGTGCTAAACCGACGATAGCATCCTCTAAACTTTTTTCGCCGTGATGGTATCCAGAATGCTCCGAGACATAACCAGCGAGCTGTGCTACTTTGATTTCTGAAGTAAGTCCCCTCTTGAAAGCACTGAATAGAATTTTTCGCTGTGAAACTTTCAAACCATCCAATACATTTGGGATACTGCGTGATAAGTCGTCGTTACTGAAATGAATAAAGTCGTTATTTATAAAAGAATCTAGTCTAATTTTTGACCCAGCACTTTGTGAGTTGCGATCATATTTAGATAACCATTGCTTTCTGTCATCCGCTCGTGTTTTGTTGAATACTTTATCAAATGCTTCATTAGTAATATCTGAATGTTGGTATTCATCAGAGTTACTGGCCAAATTCTTAAAGTATTCCACAGCCTCTTGTTTAGAACTCGTACCAAGACCCTTATAATATTTGATTTTCCATCCAGACTCGTTCTTATTCTTGAACGTCATGTAATCGGCTTCGGTAAAAAATGACAAAACTTTATTTCCCTTTGTAGCCTTTACAATAGGAGTTTTGAACGAGCATAAAAAGTTTGGCATTTCAAACAGACTTGGCCAAAGGTTCTTGATCATATTAAAAAGAAGAGCTTTGATATGAAGTCCGTCATGGTCTGCGTCGGTAGCAATCATAATCCTTCCATATCTTAACTCGGATACATCGGTGTATTTCTTCCCACTTTCTAATCCCATAATCTTCTTTATGTTGATAAGTTCTGTATTTTCTTGAAGTTGTTTTGCAGTTGCATTACAAATATTAAGACCCTTACCTTTCAGAGGCATTACTCCGAAATACTTTCGTTGTTCTTGTGAAAGGCCGGCAAGCATAAGTGTAGCAGCCGAATCTCCTTCTGTAAGTAACAGAGTGCAATCCTTTGACTTGCTAGTTCCAGAATATTCTGCGCTGATATATTTTTCAACACGGACAGTATTCTTCTTCTTGCCATCAGTCTTCTTTAAGTCGCTAGCAACTTTTTGATTGTTCTGAAGCATCACTAGTTCGTATAATCCAAGTTTTCCAAGGGAGTCTATTAGTTTTGCAGGTACCTCGAATTTACTTCCGAATTTTTCAACAGGAGTATTCATGTAATCCTTTGTTTGTGAATTAAATCCTGGACAATTAATATTACACCGAATAAATAAAAATAGATTATTTTTAATAACATTTTTCTTAATAGTCACTCCTTTGTTCTTTTTACAGAGTGATTTATGAACATTATCAACAAATTGTTTTGTGATGTAATCAACATGTTTTCCACCATCTTTGGTATATATTCCATTCACAAAACTAACTGCCGTAAATGTATCTGCCAGACCAACTGCTACCTCCCAATAACCGTCAGTTGAAGTACCTCCAAATGTTGAAACACCGTACAGCTTTGCATAATCTTGAAATTTATTAATCTTGATAAGTTCACCATTGAATTTAATTTTGACCCATCCAATACATCCAGCAATATCATAAACACGTCTAGAAATTAATGCAATGAAATCATAAGAAAAATTAGTACATTCAAACTTTGGAAAATCCGGAAATGTTGTAATTTTTGTATAATTCTTTTTGCACTTAGTAATCTTTGGTGTAGTTCTTTTAGACATATTATCAGAATACTCTTGACAAAACTTCAATTCGTTTGTAGCATCCCCAACCTCTACTATGAACCTTTTTGAAAAAATATTCGTGGCTTTTGAACCCATACCATTCATTCCACCAACCATTCGAATTTTAGTATCGTCAAAATTTTCAGAACTTCTTAAGTGCCCAAAGACTAATTCTGGGTAGTATACACCATGCTTCTCTGAACGGATTACTTCAATTGGTAGTCCATTATTTTGAACGGACAAACTGTCATTATCTAGATTAACTATAATTTCTGTGACTGGACAGTCTGTCCCTTTTGTACGAACCGCATGATCCATCGCATTTACCAGAATTTCGTCCAGAATTTTATAAAGTCCGGGCGAATATTTAATAGATTTGCGTTCAATAATTCCCTTTTCGGCATTAAATACATATTGTTCTGATGTTTCTTGAGATACTCCGCCAATATACATACCAGGTCGTAAGAGTACATGTTCTATCCCCGAGGCTTTACCATATTTTTCTACAGTAGTCATCTTATACTTTACAATTCAGTTTTTTTGAAATTTAAAAAAACTGAATCCAATTATTCAACAAATGCTATCGACTGTTTACAATACACTTTTCTCGTCTAATGAAACTCTTACCAACACAACACAACCATCTAGTCACACATCAAATTGTGTTTGTAAGTCCACAGAGAACTTAGTTCAGTTTCTGACAAATCGGGTAGCAGCACTAGAACGGCGACTACTAGAAGTAGAAGACAAAACTAAGTATATGACAAATCTACCGGAACTAGAGTCCGAAACGGATGACGAAGATCTTCCCGAGGTAGTTACTTATTCTGAATCTGAAGTGGAGGACGAAGACCTCCCAGAGTTAGTTCTTTCAGACTTCGAAGACGAAGAATATCTACCAGAAAATTGTGAATGTGATTGCGAGGATTGTGATGAATATGAATGTGATGCCGAAACCTGTGATTGTCCCTGGAATGTGAATGTTTAAACTGAGTGTTTTCTTAAAATTTAAAAAACTGAATCCAATTATTCAACAAATGCTATCAACTGTTTACAATACACTTTTCTCGTCTAATGAAACTCTTACCAACACAACACAACCATCTAGTCACACGCCACTATCAAATTGTGTTTGTAAGTCCACAGAGAACTTAGTTCAGTTTCTGACAAATCGGGTAGCAGCACTAGAACGGCGACTACTAGAAGTAGAAGACAAAACTAAGTATATGACAAATCCGGATGACGAAGATCTTCCAGAGCTAGTTACAGATTCTGAGTCTGAAGTGGATGACGAAGATCTTCCCGAGTTAGTTCTTTCAGACTTTGAAGACGAAGAATATCTACCAGAAAATTATGATTGTGAATGCGATGATTGGGATTGTGATTGTGATTGTGATGGTGATGGATATGAATGTGATGCCGAAACTTGTGAGTGTCCCTGGAATGTAACAGTTTGTGGCTCGACGACTACAATTACTCGGTCATGTTTAAACTGAGTGTTTTCTTAAAGTATCTTTCTTTTTATTTCTAACAGTTTCTGCTCTACGTTTAACTACTTTTGGTACTTTTGGTGTTACCGGAATCGATATACGTAAGTTTGGTTTTGCTCTAGGAGTAGCCTTTTTGGACGTTTGTACCTTTGGTGTCTTTGGTGATTTAATTACCTTTGGTGTCTTTGGTGTCTTTGGTGTCTTTGGTGATTTAATTACCTTTGGTGTCTTTGGTGTCTTTGGTGTCTTTGGTGTCTTTGGTGATTTAGGTGTTACGTGAAAGTTCTTAAAAATACTCGCCCCTCGAGGAATTCCAAATATTTTGTTCTGCTTCTTGATGGCCATTACGAGTGCTGGCAAGCTCCTTGTAATTAATACAGAATTTTTATCGAAGTGTGACTTAAGTGATGTGTACTTAGATGAAAGTTTGTATTCTGTGATTACATTTGTACCGAATTTAGTCTTGATATTAAATACTATATGCCCCCAATCAGATGATATATAACTCTGATCCGAGTGTTTACCTATTCTTATATTACGATAGTTATTCAATGGAAGGAATGGAAAATCAGTCATCAACATGTACATTACACGAATAGATGGGTCTTCTATTGCTGGTATCTTTGTCTTTAATTCGGCCAAGGAAAATGGAAGCACTGGTTTGTTTCCTTTTTGTCTAATTTCTTCGGCACGTAAAAGTGGTGAAATTGCCTTTGAATATTCTTTATTTCCTGTATATTTACTGAGAATATTATACATCTTTGTTCTAGAACTTACTCCCAATTTTTCAAGATAATACTTTATATTATCAACTGTATCGCTCTTGGGGTCCCGCTCGCCATAGACTTTGCGAAACATATTGATATATGCTATATACACTTTTTTCGTTGGCAAAGTTATGTCGGTCCGTTCCTTTACCCAGTTCTCCATTACTATACACCAGTAAATAAATTTATTTCATATGGGCCAAGTATTTAGTGCGTTAAATCGTTACTGAGGTCTAGGTCTCGGATACGGAGGTCTTAGGGGCCCCGGAAGTTACTTTAAAATTTAAAACATCATTTTATAAAAATTATAAATGGATGTTTTTAGTATTGTGATTATTTACTTCTTCGCTGGGCGAAGGACGTAAACCTTCTTCTTGTTGCCGTTCTTATCCTTGACAATCTTTGGCATGTAACGAGGGTTACCAATTTTGGGGGCACCACGGGCACGCTCCCAGGGCTGCTTGGACCGACGGGCTTGGTCGAGTTTTAGAGAGTGAGAACTTCGTTTGGCTGCTGGCATGGTGTTATATTAATACAAGAAAATTAATTTCAATGACCATTTCGTAATTCTTGAATCACTGATGCTATATGGTCCAACTTTCCAAGAATTGTACTAAAACAGAACGTAAGTATTTCATACATTGGAAAATGTTTGGAAATTATATCTCTCGTTGTTTCTAAAAACCTAGTAGTATCTGTGTCTTCTGCCGGAGCCTGAATAGTGAATAATGCTGAAATCATAGATTCTAGGACACTCTTAAGGTCATCATAATTAAACGCATTATTTGTTACCATTTGTGTGATAAGCTGGATATCAATATTCAGATTTGCCCCAAGTAACCTGAATTTTTCAACAGTTTCTGAAAGGATGGTTACAACTTGTTGAAAATTTCCATTCTTTATTTCGGTTAAGAAGTCTTTCCAGAATCTATTTTGAAACCCAACAATGATATCTTCGCGCCAATCTATCGTACCATTATTTTCAGAGTAATTCTGTATTAATTGATCTGCGTCAGTAACTATCAAACTCTGGATTTGTGTCTTGAGTTTTCCCAGGGGACCTCCTACTCGTTCTTCTGGTGTAAGCATTTCGTACATTAATAGATATTGTTTAATCATTGGTTCTAGGATAACTTGTAAGTCAGAATGTATCCATCTCATAAACGCACTGCGGTATTCTTCGGTACCTTCGATAAAGTAGTTCCACGCAGTCTTAGATGGTTCTTGAACAAATTTAACAAACTTGTCGTACATATCATTGGCAAAATGTTTTAGGTAATAATCCAAAATTCCATTATTTAATACTATGTCTGGGTAGTGTTTAATAACAAAAATGGATAGTAACTCCCGGTCTGAATTAAATAATTTAAGTACATTACTGTCTCTCATAAGTCCAGTCAATGTTTCAAATGACCCCGGTGACAATAACGTACCGCTTATCTTTAACACGTTTTTTAGTTTGATGTACTCGGTCAACAACACTTTTAGTCCTTTCATTACATTAATATGTGAATATTTATTTAAGTGACTCGAAAGAAATTGGATCCTTGATAGTCTTTAAAACACTTTGGACTGTCAAGATACTATTTGGCATAAGCTTATCATCACGGATACCCATCAATTTCCATTCACCTGATTCGTAGTAGATTTCTACGATTTTATCATCATATTTCTTATCAAGTGACATCTTTACATCCGGAACTACGACCAATGTTTTCCCAGATCTTGCATAAACATTCCCATCGTTTCGGTACAATACATCAATAGTATCAACACGTTTCCATTTGAAAACCGTGTCAGAGTACTTCCCGTCAACATTGGTAAATATAATTCCCTCTTCACATTTTGATAATTTTTTAATGTCCTTCATTGGTATCATCGTTTTCAATTCTATATTACCAATTCCTTGTAATATTTCCAGTCGCTGTGAGAATGGTAACATCTGAACATTTCTAAATTTGTGAAACAATATGTCAAAGACGAGTAATTTCCCAGAAATAAGTTCACAGTCAAGAAGACATCCACTGGAAATTTGGAGTGGATGATGTTCCCATTCCAACATTCTAGAAAATAGTACTGCACCAAAAGATGTCGTCAGGCAGAATTTCCGCTCTCCATTGGATTTTTCTGTTACAAGATAATTTCCTTTAGTTAGAGTTTGTAGGTCCTTTCGTTCCAAAGTATGCGGCATATTTGGTCTAAAGTTGTCTTTACTAAGATCGTCCAATAACACTATTGGATAATATTTATAAAATAACTCTACTAGACTTCTGAAAATATCTTTTCCGGAACTATCATTGTTCAATTCAAATTCTAGCTCATATGAACAACAACCGTCGTCGATTACCTTTGTCAAATCGATAGTCCAATCGTCAAACTTCTTGGAATACCTTTCTTTATTCCTAGTATTTCGTTTTCTAAATATAACACCTTCCGGAAATCCAGACATAACAATTTCCGAACCAAGTGAAGCTCTTGTCCCAAGGCGATACACCTTTATAAAATCTAACCGTTCTTTCTTTAGAAAAATCGGAAGATCGTCGTTTACAGTTCTTTTCTTGTAAGAATCTAAACTAAAATCCAGTATGTCACTTCTAATGGCATCCGGTCCGAGGGATTTTTTAATTAATTCGAAATGTTCTTTTGAGCGAAGTTCGAATCTAATTTCTAGTTCTCGGTCACTCGTTAATTGTTTAGAATTGTTTTGTATAAATCTACGAAGTTGTTCCATGATATCGTTATAAATTCAGTTTTTATTAAAACGAAGTTATTGGCACGATAGTTTATTTTTTCGGTAATTTTATATGCGCCCATAGAGTTTCATTAAAGCCATAGTCTATTGTCTTCTTAAGAATCTCTGATAAGTTTTTAAAATCATTGCAATCAATTGATTCATTAATAAAATTATTCGACATCTCATCATCTATCATTATATTGACAATTTTTTTGATCTTATTGCCATTATCAGTGATAAATTTATTTATCTTTTGTTTTGGCCAATTACTACCAATATATTCTTCATCGTCAATCTTATCATTAATTGCTATTTTTATAGCATTAACGATTTCTTTGTGTAAGCGTTTCTGTAGTTTTATTATAGTCTTTGGTGTAGACAACTGATCCATTTTATTAGGTAAATAAAATAAAATTCAGTTGTTATTAAAACGAAGTTACTGCTGTTATCGTCAAATTACTAAAGCGAGCTGATACATTTCCCTGTATACCAATTCTAAAATATATCTCTGCGTTTCGTGTAGTTCCATTGCGGAGACTAACATCTCTCGTATCGTTATCAGAAGTAGATTGATTGAGACACCCGGTCCCATTTGCTCCGTATTGTAATCCGATTGGAGATATGACGTTGCATGCATCTAACCATCCCAACGTTGTAGTGTCATTTATTCCGGTTCCATCGCCGACATCTACTACCCGCACTTGGAATCTATGATTTTCTGTATTGGGGGTGGACATATTTACTGTAAGACCTGACATTGAATTGATAGTAACTCTAA
>Ga0209107_10001312_pt1 | contig 13914 bp, 23 predicted proteins | sample LakErihyJuly2011_2_FD_187460 | JGI IMG/M metagenome (GOLD analysis project Ga0209107, IMG submission 187460) | Freshwater microbial communities from dead zone in Lake Erie, Canada - CCB hypolimnion July 2011 (SPAdes) (version 2) | ecosystem: Environmental > Aquatic > Freshwater > Lentic >... | reverse complement strand
TCAAATGCCTTAAACGAACTAGGAAGGGGTTCCCCTCCGATAGAGGCTCGTCCTACTGAACGTACTAGAGTTCTCATCGGCTCCCTTTCTAGTTAGTTTAAAATGGAAATGGTTCTTGTTCTAGTTGACTGGCTTGCATTGGTCCGCGCCCTGAGGCATCGGACAGACCCACATTGCGTAAGGATTTCCCGTCTTGCTGGAGATTCCCGACTTGTACTTCCGTGGGCCGTGCTGACAAGTTGGTCCACCCTGTACTGGAGCCGCTGCCGAAGCGGACGGAGCCTGAGCCTGGGGCGGTAGTGAGTAAGGCGGAGGCGTTGTGCTTGTAGTGGAAGCGGTAGTCGACAGGGGGGCTAGGGTACCTGCTGACGCTAGCATCCGCTGTGTTGCGTGAATCTGTGTTGCGTAATCTCCGATACCTTCTAAGAGAACACTTAACTCATCCGCGCTGTTAGCACGAATGTTGATTAGGTCTCCAGTAGGTAACTTATAGTTGACCTGTAACTTCCAGTCTTCAGCCATATTATTTATCCTTCTTGATAGAGAATTGACAGTACTCGGTTAGACCGCACATATACTGGCAACTGTTTGTGTTGGGCAAGAATAGCGCAGCCTTACGTGATTTGTCAAATGTTTCGATAAGGTACTCCATCTTCTCCCGAGTGTACTCAGATAGGTCTACCATCTCAGAAATGTTATTCCCGCGAGACATATAGTACGTACCCCATTTGACGTCGATACCAAAGGTTTCTTGAATACCTAGTCGGTAAAAAGCAAGTTGTAAGTTGCTGGTGGGCGTAGACTGTGAGGTCTTGAGGTCGACAATAACCAGTTCGCCATTGACCTCAAAGACGCGGTCGATAATCATCTTGACGGCTACGTCCTTGATGACTGGGGTAAGGGCTAGTTCTATGCCTGGGTTGCCATCTGGTGCTGACCAGATTTTCCAGGAAGGGTTAGCCTTACGCCAGTTGATGTAACCATCGACCCACATAGGACCTTTGGTATTCCAGAAGACAACGTCTTCCTTGTTAGGGTTAGCCTTGGTCTCACGACCGCCAACGCGTGCGTTGGTTAGGTCGGTGTCACCCTTAGATGATAGCCAAGCGTCTTCCCATAGTTTTTGGGCTATCACATATTCTCCTTGTCATAGTTTTCACAGGCAAGGTGAAAGGCTGAGCCTCCGACTGACCAGACAGATGGGGACTCCTGCTTGTTGAGCAGTCGCCCGAGATAGTACTGGTACCCACACGTAAGGTAGGTTGTGAACGCAGAGTAGGATATATGCTCTGGTAGAGTATATTCTTCTAGTTTGATTGACATACAGACAGTATAGGCCTACAGTTGGTGATTTGTCAATTATTTAAAGATTTGACTTTTAGCAAAAAGCCTGTATACTTAGTTATGTAAGTAATTATATATAATATAAAGGCCTTCGGCCTTATATAATATATAGATAATATAATACATTATACACACTAGGAGAAATATGTCAAACTTTACGGAGACGTTCGTAGCATCGCTTGCTGGTATCACAGTATTTTACCTACTGGAGGCGCTGTATTACGAAGTCAAGGCTCGTATCAATGGAAACAATTTCATCAAGTTCGTCGAAGACCTAGAAGACGAACATTGGGATAAATAACCCTTAGAAACGACAAAAGACCCCCTCGCCCTAGTATAATCACTAAGGTAAGGGGGTTTCTTGTCTCTATGGGGCTGCTAAGGCCCTATATGAGGGTAATTACTTGGTCTTGCCGAACTCTGGAGCCTTGGGGTCTAGGGCTTTCCAGATTGGCGCTATCACAGAGGTGATGAAAGCGTATGCTAGTACCTTTGGGTCTGTCACACCAGACATATACATAGCAAGGATTGTTGGGACTGCCGCACGTGCGTAAGTTGTAGCAACTGCGATGACTTTATCTTTGTTCATTTTGTCTCCTTCTTTGGCAATGGTTTTACCGCTGCCTTTACTTTGTTGACTGTGCTTGCTTTACCCAACCAAGGGAACCAAGGAGAAGTGTCATTTCCGCAGTTATCCTCGATTGAAATGTGGACGTGCTTGTTATGCTGATTAGAACCCGTATAACGAAGTTCTCCTTTTTCGGCACTCCAAATAAGTCCCTTAAAAATTAAATACTTTACACGCTTGTCAGCCTGGAGTTTCATATAGACTTCGTGACCGTCGATACCGTTAGCGGAGTCGTGGGTAAGGTCTACCGCATAGCCAGTATTGTGGTCTGAGTTAGGACTCTGTGTTATATGAGCAGCAGAAGGAAGAAGCCCATCTGATGCCTTGTTGCGAGTTGGACGCAGAGCCGTTGCTTGACGCAGAACAGCAATTGCAGCAGGTGTGGCTTTCTTGGCTACAGGTTTCATTCATCACTTGCCTTTCTGGATAAGAATCTGATATAGGATTTCTACTTTTTCTTCGAGTCTAATGACCGAATCTTTAAGGCTTGAGCCTGAATTGGGCTTAAGTTCATATAGGTAATGCTTGACTAGCCAGCGAACTGAACCCGCAAATGCAGAGACTATTGCTATTACAGATACGATTAGTCCAGCCCAATTTGCTGTGGTCATTACATTGCACTCCTAGAGTTATACGGTACGGATAGTTATGTTTATTACGCCACCAAAGCCATCAAAGCGCCTATCTGGTGGGGTCATACGGGTGAATGTTATCTGTTCGATAACTGCCTGACGGGACTCGCCTGTGGTTAAGTCCTGCCAAGTTAGCACGTCGCCATCTTCTTCGATGTCTTCAAGTGCAAGAATTTTCTCAAAGGCTTTGCCTTCGTAGCCAATCATTGAGTTGTATCTATCTGTTTCTAAGTCGAAGCAGTAAACAGGGAACTGGATTATGCGCTGACGCGGGGTAGCAATGGTGGCCTTAGCCTGATAACCCTTAAAGGTTGGACCCTTGGTGGCATCTGTACCGTCGCGGTATATAATAAATTTATAGGCTACATATTCTTGAGCCGTAGCGGGAGATGACGTACCCACCTCAATTGATGGAATCGATGAGTCATATGAGATGTGGTCGTACTCTACGCCATTTTTATCTACAGTCTCAAGAGTCATCGAGCCGTATACAAAGTCACCGCGTCCAAGTAAACGCTTGAAGTTTTTAGGCTCAAGGGTTCCATAACGAATATTACCCGTAGTTAGATACCCGCTGGTGGTTAAAGTTGTTGCTGATTGAACAGCAATACCATTGCTTCCAGATGTGGTAAAGGCTAGTTGGTTACTGTTGCCGATAAAGTCTACGCTAGTAGCATATCCAGAAACCCCATCAAGGTAGGCATCTGTTGCGTAAGCAAACCGAAGATTTTCTAACTCATTTGCTAGGTTAATTCTGTATAGACCAGGATATCCATCAATGCTTCCTGTTACCCATACGTATGTATCTCTAAACGCAAAGTCTAGGCCAGTATTTTCTGCTTCAATGATAAGCGGACCGTAGATTATATCTCCATTGGTATCTGATATTGATGCTACTCGGATGCCTTTATTAGTACCAATTACAAGATAGCCCAAGTAGGATTCAATTTTATTTACATACTCACCAATAGGAAGTTGCGCTGCAATTACTCCTGATGTGAGTACAGGCATAGAACCATTTGATGCTAAAGTAAACTTATAAATTGCTGAGGTTGTTCCAGCGTAACCAGCAGCGTAGATAGCAGAGCCACCCTCAGATATAGATGTCCATTCCCAACCAGAGTTAGGGTGAGTGTATGTAGGTGTGGCAGGTAATGTGTGGTGAGTACCCTTAGCGCCAGTCAATTCATAAATAGATGTACCAATACCAGCAACAAGGCGTTGTTTAACCCAACCTAGTACTATTTTTTCGCTACCAGTATCGTAGTAACGAGAATAGCCAGCAGTTGGGGTAGATATCGGACCTGTGTAGATATGGTCATTATCAGCAATAAATAAGTTGGTTCCATCTGTTGCAACAGCAAGGATAGCAGTATCTAATGGTTGTGCTATACTAGTTACGTCTGTATAGGTAACAGCGGTTCCACTAGCAGTATAATTGTTAATAGTTGTACCCGACGGTGTCCAGGCAATAATTTTATTAGTTGAACCGTCAACAGCAGAAATAAGTTTATAGGTGCCGCTATTTACTCCAGTCATATTGGCTGTTTCTTTAAGAAGAGTCGCTTGCCCTTTAGTCCAGACGTCGACACCCCTGCTATCAGCAAAGCGATAGTGTCCATTCTCATCCGTAGTTGCTGGGTCATAGAACTTAATGCCAGTACCAGAGTGGAAGGATGCCTGACTTCTAATCCACCAACCAGTTAGAGATTGCTCTCCTGGCTCAGATGAATTATCAAATTGCTCCTTGCGATAGGTGGCAGTTTGACGCGTGTATGGGCGTGTGTCATTAATTGCATAGAAAAAAGGAAGACCACCAATTGCTACGTCGTAAGACATATCGGTGTTCTGCCATATAGCAGTAGACGCGTTAACGCCAATCTCTGTTATACCTCTAGCAATAGGCGTTCCGTCGCTTGCTAACGCCCAGACATTGCCATCACCCTCGGTTATATCTCTACCTGCCAAGGTACACCTCCACTATTAGAAAAATTAGTTGAGCAGTTTTAATCCATACTCAGGGATAAGTAATTAGGCTATTTTCTTAATTAGAAGATGCTGTTCTGTCTGGTTAACTACAGCGTATTGACCATTGATTGCAGCCAAGAAAGCATTCATACCAGGAGCAGAGTTCCAGTTTTCTTCTAGTACACAGAAATCCATATCATCGCGGACCAACAAGCCGTTTGGCTTAAGTGTTTGCCACGCAGCCATAGCATCTGCATAGACACCATCTTCTGACTTGTCACCATCTAGATAAATAAAGTCATATGACTCTGAGTTCTGAGCAAAAAATGTAGCACTAGGCATTTTATGCTTAATGATGTTAGTGTAGTCTTTTACCTTATCATCATAGACTGCCTCGGTATCTGCAAACCAATCGTGTGATGCTTGAGTTGCACTAGCGTCTAGTTCCCATCGCTCAACATCGGTTAGGGTGCAACCCTGACCAGTAAGTAGGTTATCAAGAAGCCATACGCTACCGTCACCAGTAAAGACTCCAATTTGCAGGAATTTAAGATTTTCTTTGCCCTTAAAGTCTTGAAGATGTTGAGTAAAATAATCTTCTGATTTATGGTTAAACCAATTTGGATAGTCAATCATTAGATTGTCACCGTTCCACTTCCTGCTGTAAAGCGATAAACACGATAGCCTGCGCGACTTGGCTGTGTGTAGGTTAATGTACCAGGGATTGTTGTAAGCGCAGGGGCTGAATCTGGATATGCAATAATTACAACTCCACTACCACCTGTCAATGGAGTACCACCAGAACCAGAACCAGCGCCAGCGCCAGCGCCAGTATTTGATGATGCAACAGTGCCACGAGAAGTTCCACCTAAGCCTGCTGAACCAGAACTTGTGTATTGGCCACCAGCACCGCCGCCTGCGTAGTAAGTTGATGTTCCAGTAATGCTAGATGCAACTCCATTTCCAGAACTCCAACCTGACGCATTACCACCTGCTCCACCACCACCACCTGATGAACCGTAAGTAGGGTTAGGACTTGGTGTATTACCACCATTACCACCATCAGTACCAGTACCACCATTATAAACTGTACTGTTTCCTACTGAGTAACCACCACCACCAGATGCACCGCTAAAACCGTCACCAGCATCGGTGCGCCCACGCGCACCACCAGTAGCAGTAATAGTTGTTGAAGCATAAGTAAATGTAGATGAACTACCATCAGTATTTGTGGCAGTTTGCGCAGCAACGTTAACAGTAAATGAAGCACCAATAGCAGTGTTAGATAAAGTAGTAGAAGTTTTTACCGCACCACCACCGCCACCTGATGCAAAGGTTCCACCACTAGCACCACCAGCGCCAACAACTAGGTATTCATAATTGAATGGATAAGGAGTGGCAGGCATAGTGTATGAAACTACGGCACCAGTACCGTATGCTCCAGATGAGTTTTTAAATGCAATAATAAAATTGTTTACCGCATTAGGCGTAGTGTTTGCTTCGGTAACAGTAACTGTTGCACCTGATGTCGTAGAACTAAAGTCAAGAATAGCACCAGTTGTTGTAAGAAGATGAGCGCTTACTGCACCTGTTGGCACGGTTCCCCAAGTTCCAGTCATAACTCCACTTGTGCCAAGAGACAATGCGCCACTTGTAGGAGCAGCCAGTTGGATTACAGAAATAGGTGTTATCTCAATACCAAATGGGTATGTGAGGCTACCAGGAATTGTAATTTGAGTAACAGCAATAGGCAATGAAATAAAGCCTGAACCACCACGAATAGTGCCAGTAAAATTATGTCCTGCTGCACTCTTTAAAGTAATTGTCATTGTCTGGGTTGTATCTGTTTTAATAAGATAAGTTCCAGCAGCCAATGTACTAGATAAATCAAATGTGCCAGCAACGCCAGCAGTCCATCCCGTAGGGGTTACTGCAGCAGATGATGGGATAGGAAATACATTAATAGCCATTAGGAAATCTCCACTCCGCTGATGTGAAAGTCTACAGTTACTGCAGATGCTAAAGCCTTGATGGTCTTTGTTGTAGCAAGAACTTGCTTTAGGTCAATATATACTGTTGAGTTTGCTGCAAGTGCAGTATCCTTATGCAACTCAATATCATCTAACAAGATGGTAAATGTGGCAGCAGATGCTGCGTTGTTGCATACAGCGATATTAGTTACAACCGTAGTGGTTGATGCTGGTACTGTGTATAGGGTTGTGCTTGATGTTGCTGCTGCTGTACGAGACAGAGCCTTTGATGTTGTAGCCATTAGTTACTACCTTTTCTGTTAGATTGCGCCCATAAGAGCGAGTATATAGTTGTCGTCAATTGCGCTTACATTTACTGCAGCCCAAGAAGAAGTTGTTCCATCTGTGGTTAGATACTTACCTGAGTTACCAGTCTGGCTGGGTACTACATATTGAGTAGAGTCCGTAGCCACAAGAGTCTTGCTTGATGGGATTGTTGTTCCATTGATAGATGTAGCAGTAGCCACACCAAGAACAGGAGTAATAAGTGTTGGAGTGTTATCCATTACAAACTTAGTACCAGTACCAGTCTGCGATGCAATGGAAGTTGCAGAACCAACAGACGTAATTGGACCAGTTAGATTGCTAGGAGCAAGAACTACGTTATCAAGGTAGTACTTAGTAACTGCATCCTGTGCATTTGTTGGGTCACCAAGACCTGTAATCTTATTAGTTCCCATAGCAATAGCACCAGACATAGTGCCACCAGTCACTGGCAACTTAGTAGCCAGTGAGTTAGTAACGGTAGTTGAGAACGCTGCATCATTACCTAGAGCAGAAGCCAACTCGTTAAGAGTGTCAAGTGCGCCAGGGGCTGCTGCAATTAAGTCTGTAATTTCTGTTTGAACGTAGGCAGTTGTAGCAATTTGTGTTGTATTAGTGTTTGCCGCTGCCGTTGGAGCAGTAGGTACACCAGTCAACGCTGGGCTTGCCAGTGGAGCATATGTGCTTGATGCTGTGGCTGTAGCCAACTTAGCATCTAATTGAGTCTGGATAGCAGAAGTAACTCCGTCAAGATATCCAAGTTCTGTTGCAGATACTGTAGATGATGGAGCAATCTTTGTCCAAGCAATAGCAGCAGACGCATTAACGTCAGCGTCTACAATGCTATTAGTTAAATTAGTTTTGCTGTAAGCAATCTGAGCAGATGAATTAACATCAGCATTAACAATAGCCCCAGTACCAATTACGGTTGTAAGGCTTACATTGCCAGTTCCATCAAATGTAACTCCGCTTGCTTCTACATCTCCAGTTAGTTGGAATGTGCGAGCAGTTGCCAAGGCTGTAGCCGTAGCAGCATTACCTGTTGTAGAGCCAGAAGAACCAGTTACGTTACCTGTAACGTTACCTGTAAATGTTCCTGCAATAGTTCCAGTACCAGTAATAGTTGGGCTAGCAATTGTTGGGCTAGTTCCAAATACTGCTGCACCAGAACCAGTCTCATCTGTTAAAGCGGCAGCAAGATTGGCACTTGACGGGGTTCCAAGGAATGTAGCAATACCAGTTCCAAGAGCAGTAATACCAGTTCCACCGTTGGCTACTGGAAGAGTTCCAGTTACACCTGTTGTTAGAGGTAGTCCAGTTGCATTGGTGAGTACACCAGAGGCTGGAGTGCCAAGTGCTGGAGTTACAAGAGTAGGGGATGTAGCAAATACTAGGGAGCCAGAACCAGTCTCATCGGAGATTAGCGTCTTAAGTTCTAAAGAGGTAGTTGTTGCGTGCTGAGCAAGTGTTCCATTGATATGGTCATTGGCTTCTTGGTAATCTCTACCGATAGCCATATGACGAACTACTGCACCAGCAGAGTGAGCCACGCCAGTGCCAGGTGTTGGTCCATCAATACCTCGGGCAATAGTTAATGAGTTACCACTTGCATAGACCGTAACATCTACAATCTCTTCAAGGGCAGTATCTGGGTCAATAACAACTGTATATGTTGTTGTGCCAGTTACTGTCTTTCCGCCCATAACAGCAGAACCAGAAATGACGTTCATAGTTGTTGCTGTTGATGTTATAGGTGCAGATAGTGTAGTCTGCTGCGCTCTGGATGAATATTTTCTGGCTGTCATTGCTGGTCCTTATCGACGGGAGTAGTGGACTTTAGGTGGATAATTTTGTTGCTGTGCTTTTGTCTCTTCGCTAAGGCGTTGGCTATAAAGAGCATAAAGTTGTTTAGTTGCACTCTGACTAGCACCGAACGGACGCTTAGAGTCTGTTTCATCTGCCTGTGGGCTAACCTGAGAGGCACGTGCTGGGTCAAGGAATGATAGCAAACGGTAGGCTGCTCCCAGAACTACTACATCCCGTGTAGACTCTGGTAGACCAGTTAGTGTTGTATATACTTGCGCCCCAGTAAGGGCAATGGTTGATAGTTCGGCAAAGGGGCTAGGGTCTGTTGCGTAAACAACCTTGACCGTGCGACCTGAGATAGGCGCTTCACCTAGAGTAATTGTTTGAACCTGTTCAGTTGTATAACCAAATGCTGCTGCGTTAGCAGATGAGTCAAAGTCCCAACGACGAATTGGAACCCATTCTTTGCTAGGACCAATACTCTGCCAACTAATTGTTAAGATGTTTTTAATATCTAGATTAGAAAATGCATATGTGGATATTGCGGCGTTGAAAGTAAATGTTGTTGACTTTACGGCAAAGATGTTTGCCCCAAGAGAACGGATGGTGTCGTTAATCGCACGCTTGACCGTAAAACGTGGGAACGTAGGGGAGATAGTTACCTTTGCGTCAGCAGCGTGGGTTGCCGCAGTTGTACCTAGGTATCCGCGTCCATAAGGTGCAATCGTTGCCGTATTGGATATGCGGTCAAATGAATCAACCCAGAGCAATTCTTCGTCAACCTCAAGGATACCCTTACCAACTGAGTCAGTAGACCCAAGTGAAAGAGTAGTTGGTGATGCACTAGAACTGGTCGTAGTTGATACGGCTGTCTTAAGATAAGTGCTACGGTCTTGCTGGAATGTATATCCTGCAAGATTGATAAGCACTTCATCAATCATATTGGCTAAAGTTGTCACGCGTCTATGCTCCTTAAGGCTGCAGGGGCTGCAAGCCCAGTAGTACTAGCGAGTTCATTGCACACTCCATCGATGTCTTTAAACTTATCACGTGTGCGTGCTGCAGATACCTTAATATTTAAGGCGCCTACGGTTGCAAGTCCAGTTGTTCCAGCCCAGGCATTAGCGGCGCCCTGTTCATCAAGTCCAGTAGTTCCTGCCAGCCTATTAAGTTCTGCCGTTAGACTACTTCCTGCTATGCCTAGTGCCATAGTTAACCTTTCTTAGCGTTTTGGTAAAATTAAATTTGACTTCTCTTTAGGCTTATTGCCACCAAAGAATGCCTTATAGTAATGCTCATCAAATGAGAATCGTTTCATATGTGGTACTACCGCACCTGTGTGACAATAGACTGGAACGTCGGCCTTACCAACTAGTGCGAAGAAGTAGATATCTTCACCCATAAATGTCTTGCCTGTTCCAATTTCATTGAAGATGGCAACATCGTTGCCAACTGCTTCAATAATCTTGTCAATTACACTCTTGTGCATAAGAACAAATCCCATACCCGCTGCCTCAACTTTGATAAGTTTATTCTCTGGCATTGGGTGAACTCTCTTGATGCCGACTACACCATCTTCTGCTTCCGCAAAGTTAAAGATGGTTGGCATTGGAATCATTAAAGGTTCTTCTGGCGTATCTGTTGTAAAATAAACTCCAGTTACGACAGGGCGCTCTATGGCGTCCTTGTTGTCCCACAAGAGTCTGAACTTCTCTGGGCTAATAACAACATCTGAGTCAACCCATAGGAGCCACTCAGAGGTGTTGTTTTCATACCAGTAACGAATTATCTTTTCGCGCTGCCTTGCAATCTGGTTGCCTTGACTTCTTAGTGTGGTGGTAAATTTGACGTCAGATTTAAGCATAACGTCCGTAACGCCTTGCATAAACTTGCCGTCAACCATACCGTTGTCACACCAAGCGATTGATACTGTTTCTTGTTCCATTGTCCCCACCTTTTCTGATTACTTCTTTTTTGGTGCCTTGTATGGTCCTGGTGAATATGATGTTGATGCTTTCTTTGGCTTTGGTGAGGCTGCTTTCTTAAATCGAGTCTCTCCATACATACGCTTTACGCCAGTCGCAAACTCTTCTCCAAGCATTTGTACGCCACCTTCACGCATAGTTGCGTATTTTGGATTGTTTGGCATCATTCTTGATTGCTGACCATAAGCCTGAATTTGCTTAAGAGCCTTAGTCATTCCAATCTTCTTGATGTAATCAATAGTTGCTTGACTTACCTTTATTGGCTTTGATTTTCCAGGGGCGGTTGACCTATTTCCCTTTGCGTTTGGATTTGTGTATCCTGATGCTGATGCCATTGTAGTACCTTTCGTTATATTTATGGGTTGTTTTTTGTTTCTATCTTTGTTAACCTACTCGCGCACTGCCTCTGCCGCCTGATTCTGGCCTTGGCCCTGGTGAGTTCTTTGCCTTGTATAGGTTGTTCTGGAAGCGTGTCTCACCATAAAGACGACGAACTGCCTCTATATACTGCTTGTTACCTGATATATTCTTTACTTTTGGATTAGAATAGTCATCAAGCATACCAAGGGCTCTCTTCATGCCCATACCCTTGACCATATCAATTGTGTCTTGCGATACCTTGATGTTCTTGTTCCACTTGCTCTTATCAATTTTTGCCATTTTACCACTTTACCTTATCTGCCCAATATGCGGCACTCATTTTACCCTTGGATATATTACTTGCGTGTCTTGCTTTAAAAGACTTGCGTCGTGCTGCATATGCTGCAGACTCTCCAGTCTTCTTTGGAGAACCGCTTACGCCCTGTTGGCCAAAGCGAATGGTTTTAACTTGGTCCCCAACTTTAGCCACAACTACGTGTGACTTTTTTGGATGAGTTGGTGTGCGCTTAGGCTTGTTAAAGCCTGACACTCCCGCTCGCTTTAGTCGTGGGTCCATCATTTACTTATCTAAATGTCCTACGCTACGCATCATTTTCTTTAATTCTTCTATTTGAGCAGGAGTAAATGCTTTTCCACCAGAGCCCACGTTTCTTTTAGCGGGAGGAGTAATTGCCTTGTTAAATTTGCCTGCATTTTTAGCCGCAACGCGAGCATCGCTTGCCTTTTTAGCAGCCTTGCCAGCGGCGCCAGCCTTAGCCTTAGCAGCAGCACTCATAGGTGCTGGCATGTACTTAGTCGATGCCTTTGGATTGTACTTTGGAACTCCTGGACCTGTTTCATCATAACCTGGACCAGGATACTTTCCATTTGCCTTTTTCTTAGTTGCCATTTTATTTACCCTTTGCTTTCTTTTTGATTTGCTTATTAGTTTTATCGTCATAACGGCGACCTTGAAGCAATGCGCCTAACATTTGTCCGAATTGTTCGTCTTCTATTTTCTTAGCATCGTTTGCCATACCCTGGTAGTATTCGCGTCCCTTACCATTGTTAGCCATTTCGTTTGGCGGGTAAGTGCTTCCCTTGGAAGAGTTTGCCGAAGTTTTACCAAAAGCCTTGCTATACTGCTTGGCTTCCTTGATAAGATTTTCTAAATAGTTTGCCATAATTACATACCCTTCTTACGTACCATTGTAGACTTCTTTGCTACGCGCTTGGCAACCTTCTTCATTGGAGCCTTGGCTCCTGGCTTGCCCATACCGTAACCTGCTTGTCCAACCTTCTTGCCACAGCCACATTTAATACACATTATACTTGTCCAATCTCTTTCATTACTTCGGCGGTTTTTTTGGTAATCTGGTGTGCCTTAGGCATTTTCTCTGAGTTATACGCTTTGCCTAAAGTTTCGGATGCTTTATGTGCTGCTTCCACGTGGGCCATAGTTGTACCACTTGGTTGGATACCTTGCGCTCTGGCATTTTTATATGCTTTTAGTTCGCTAGTCCACTTCTTGTCTGGGATGTCCCTGGCGGCATCTCCAGTATTAAGTTGTAACCCTTTTGCCTTACATCCAAAACATTCCCAAGGACCGCCACACTTGGTGTGGTCTACACTATCAAAAGTATCTGATATGAATGGCTCAACTGATGTATCTTCACAATTAGTACACCCATAGAGTGCTACTGTAGATTTTACATCTCCATCTATTAACTTGTACTCCCAAGAAACAACCTTGGTGATATGGTCGCAATTACTGTGCTGTAAAGTTTGCTTCCGTGACATCTACGCCCCCTGCAATTAGTGCTGCCTTTGTTGCATCATTTACCGTATGGTTGTAACCACCTCGGTAGACTTCTTGGTAATCAAGTAGGTCCTCATCTACCGCATAACGAGTTTGGTAGTACTGACCTTCACTCTTGACAATCGTAATCCCCTTACGCAAATTGGCAAAGTAAAACAGTCTATGTCCTCCAGATGGACCTTCTAGTACATATGGAGTTGTGAACGTCCAGTTTGCCATATTGCTCCTTCCAATGGATTTACTGTCAAGCAGGGAGATTGCTCCCCCTGCTCAACCGTCAACCAATTAAGCGATTGATGAACCTGATTCGATTCGGTATAGTGCTTCTTCGCGGTAGCGAGCAAAGCCGAGTACGCCGTACCAACCCATTGGGCGGTGACGCATCAACTTGTCCACGACTGGTCCGATGACTACGTGTGGCTCTTCAGCAACTGCTTCTGCAAGCGCTTGCTGTCCAGCAATGATTGTGCGGTAGTTACGAGCAGATGATGCTCCGTCTGTAGCGTTGTATAGACGTGGTGACTCTACGAAGTATGCACCTTCGTATGTACCGATTTCTCCCGCCCAGATGCGGTCCTGTGAAGAACCGTACTGATTTGGAAGAAGCCATCCTGCTGAACCTGTCTCAGCACGAAGGTCGTGTGAAACTTCTGGGTGGAGACCAGCCCAGTAGAGTGAGCCCTTGCGAGCAACTGCCTTGCCTGCACGCAACTTCGCAACAGCCTTACGGATGTTAGCAGAAGAGAGTGTTGCAGCAGCAGTAATTGTTGCTGTTGATGTTGCAGTTGAACCTGAGTAGATTACGTTTGTTCCAGCACGCAATGTTGCCATTGCGACTGAGTCAATTGAATCTGCAAGGTTGAATGCAATGATGTTAGCAATTGCTGGGTCTACATCAGCAAGGCTGAAGAGTTCCAAAGCACGTGTTACAAGAACAGAGTTACCGTACTCGTTAAGAGTAATAGTAACTGATGTTGGTGTAGACATTGCTACTGCATCTGGGTCTGTTGTTTCTGTAAGAGCAGTTGTTGCTGCTGATAGGTCAACGTAGCGCTGTAGCACTACTGTTGAACCTGGG
>Ga0209107_10001311_pt1 | contig 13922 bp, 13 predicted proteins | sample LakErihyJuly2011_2_FD_187460 | JGI IMG/M metagenome (GOLD analysis project Ga0209107, IMG submission 187460) | Freshwater microbial communities from dead zone in Lake Erie, Canada - CCB hypolimnion July 2011 (SPAdes) (version 2) | ecosystem: Environmental > Aquatic > Freshwater > Lentic >... | reverse complement strand
GATGGTGGCCAGCGCCAAGGACCTGACGGTGTCGGTGCAGATCCTGCCCGCCGAAACCGTGGCCCACGCCGACCGCCGCATGCTGACCGAGCGGCTGCACAGCGAGATGTCGGCGCGCCTGGCGCTGGCCATCCAGGCGGCCCAAGCTTGATTCAGACTTGATCTGGATCCAGACGGCGGGGGTTGTGAAGATGTGTTGCGCGCTTGTGTGAACAATTGCGCAGTATTCGGGTGCTTTTTCGGACAACTTCTCGGGCCATCGGCCGATAGTCTTAGGCCACCCTTTGTCGCATTGCGCAAAGGGCCCGCGACGCTCATGGGTTTCCTCGACCGAGGCCAGGGCGCCGAGGCATCGATCCCAACCCCTTGAGGAGTCCCTCCATGTCCCCAAAGAACCTTCGGTGTCTGCCCCTCGCTGCAGCAGCCATGGTCGTCTGCATGAGCGCTCAGGCCGAGTACACCTTCGCCGATGGCAAGCTGCGCCTGTCCGGTTTCGGCACCGTCGGCGTGTCCCGCACGAACAACGACCAGGCCTACTTCAACTATCCCGGCCAGGGTGGGGGAGCAGACCGCTCGGCCAGCTTCGACCCGGACACCAAGCTGGGCCTGCAGGGCACCTACAAATTCACCGACACGCTGTCGGCCACCGCCCAGTTGCTGACCAAGTACCGCGCCACCGGTGAGTACACGCCCGAGTTCGAATGGGCCTTCGCCAAGTGGCAGGCCACGCCTTCGACCACCGTGCGCCTGGGCCGCATTGGCGCGCCCTTCTTCATGGTGTCCGACTTCCGCGATGTGGGTTACGCCAACACACCGGTGCGTCCGCCGCTGGACGTCTACGGCCAGGTGCCCGTGAGCTTCACCGACGGTGGTGACGCCAGTTACCAGGCCACCGTGGGCAGCGCGACTTTGACCAGCACCCTGTGGGGCGGCCAGACCAAGGCCAAGTACGCCTCGGCCTTGCGCAACAACGGCGCCGATCTGGACCCCGTCATGGTCAAGATCCGCAACCAGCTGGGCCTGAACTTCCAGGCCGAGTTCGATGGCGGCTACACCCTGCGCTTCGGTCACAGCCAGGGCAAGCTGAGCGTGGAGACCTCCTCGCTGGGCACCTTGCGCAGCGGCCTGTCGGGCGTGCTGGCCGGTGGTCTGGGTGCGGGCCCGCAAGCCCTGGCCAATCAGATGCTCAATGACGTGACCACCACCGGCCAGAAGGCGACCTTCACCGGCTTGGGCGCCTCTCTGGACCGCGACAACATCGTGCTGGCCACCGAGTACACCTGGCGCACCATCGACAAGGGCGTGGTGGCCGACACCACCGGCTGGTACGTGCTGGGCGGCTATCGCCTGGGCACCGTGCTGCCCTACGTCGTGGTGTCCCGCCTGACGGTGGACGACGTCAACACCAGCCTGAACCCGCAGGCGGCTGCACTGGGTGCGGCCTACCGCGGCGCTCAGGGCCTGATCAACGTCGGCAAAGTGGCGCAGAACACCCTGTCCGTGGGCACCCGCTGGGACTTCCGCTCCGGCATGGCCCTGAAGGCGCAGTTCGACCGCATCTCCAAGCCCTCCGGTAGCAATGGCCTGTTCCTGAACCCCGATGCGTCGACCGCTTCGGGCCAGGACTTCTTCAACAACAAGAAGAAGGTCAACGTGCTGAGCCTGGCCGTCGATTTCGTGTTCTGAGCCTGAGGGAGCCACACACATGCAATACCCCAACACCCTCCAGTCCGTGCTGAAGTCCGCGGTGGCCATCGGCCTGCTGACCTTGGCCCACGCGGCTTCCGCTCAGGTGGCCGTGATCGTCAACCCCAAGAGCGCCATCGCCAACCTCTCGCCCGAGCAGGTCTCGTCGATCTTCCTGGGCAAGAGCAACACCCTGCCGTCCGGCAGCACCGCCGCGCCCGTGGACCTGCCCGACGGCAGCCCCGTGCACGAGCAGTTCTACACCAAGGCCACCGGCAAGACCTCGGCCCAGGTCAAGGCCACCTGGGCCCGCCTGACCTTCTCCGGCAAGGCCACGCCGCCCAAGGAATTGGGCAGCTCGGCCGACGTCAAGAAGTTCGTGGCGGCCAACCCCGATGCCATCGGCTACATCGAGAAATCGGCCGTGGATGGCACGGTGAAGGCTGTGCTGACGATCGACTGATCTGCCTCAGAGCGGTCAAATGACCGCCAAGACAGGGTTGTCTCGTGGCTTTGGCCGCGCGGCAACCCTTTATCTTTTCGGCAGGGTCGGGCGCGCCCTCGCGGACACCTACAATCTCGCGTCCCGCTGAAAGGTCATTTGATGTTCGATTCCGCTTTGTTGCAGGCCCTGCATGACGGTCTGCTGGGCTGGGCCATCCAGGGTCTGGCCGATGCCAGCTGGGGGCAAATCGTTGCCTACACCCTGCTTCTCACCCACATCACCATCGCTTCGGTGACGATTTTCCTGCATCGCGCTCAGGCCCACCGGTCGCTTGAGCTGCATGCCATCCCCTCGCATTTCTTCCGCTTCTGGCTGTGGCTGACCACCAGCACCGTCACCAAGCAATGGGTGGCCGTGCACCGCAAGCACCACGCCAAGTGCGAAACCGCCGAAGACCCGCACAGCCCTGTGGCCCACGGCATCAAGACCGTGCTGCTGACCGGCCGTGAGCTGTACGCCGCCGAAGCCTGCAAGGCCGAGACGCTCAAGAAGTTCGGCCACGGCACGCCCGATGACTGGCTGGAGCGCACGCTCTACACCCCGCGCAACAACTGGGGCCCGATCGCCATGCTGCTGATCGACCTGGCCTTGTTCGGCGCCATCGGCATCACCGTCTGGGCCGTTCAGATGGTCTGGATCCCCATCACGGCGGCCGGCATCATCAACGGCCTGGGCCACTGGTGGGGTTACCGCAACTTCGAGGCGCCCGACGCCTCCACCAACATCTCCCCCTGGGGGATCGTCATCGGTGGCGAAGAACTGCACAACAACCACCACACCTACCCGACCTCGGCCAAGCTGTCGGTCAAGCCCTACGAATTCGACATCGGCTGGGGCTACATCCGTGGCCTGGAAATGCTGGGCCTGGCCAAGGTCCGCAAGACCCCGCCGCGCCTGACCCTGGGCAACATCAAGCCGGTGGCCGACGCCAAGACGCTGGAGGCCATCGTGGCCAACCGCTACGAGCTGATGGCCGGCTACGCACGCGAAGTGCGCCTGGCCTGCCGCAGTGAGCTGAACCGCCTGAAGGCCTCGGGCGAAGAGGGCGCTGCCAGCCGCCTGGCGCGCGTGCGCCGCTGGATGCACCGCGACGTCGAGCAGATGCCTGCCGGCGTGCCGCAGGAAGTGGCGGCGGCCTGCGAAGCCCACCCCCACCTGGCCAAGCTGATCGCCATGCGCGAAGAGCTGCGTGCCCTCTGGACGCGCACCAATGTGTCCGCCGAGCAGCTGGTGGCCGACCTGCAGAACTGGTGCCAGCGCGCCGAAGCCAGCGGCATCCAGGCGCTGCAGGAGTTCTCGCTGAAGCTGCGCGCAGCCCACGCCTGAGCCTTCCCTGGCCGTTTCAAAAAAGCCGCCTTCGGGCGGCTTTTTCATGCCTGTGCGCCGGGGCGGGGCGCTGCGTCAGGCCATGATGTTCAGGCCGCCGTCCACATACACCGTCGAGCCGGTCAGGTGGCGCGCCAGCGGGCTGGCCAGGTGCGCGCAGGTGAGGCCCACGTCCATGGTGTCGATGGGCTGGTGCAGGGGCGCCTCGCTGGCCGCGTGCGCCAGCAGCACGTCGAACTCTTTCAGGCCCGAGGCCGCGCGCGTGGCGATGGGGCCGGGCGAGATGGCGTGCACCCGGATGCCCTGTGGCCCCAGCTCGTAGGCCAGGTAGCGGCAGCTGGCTTCCAGCGCGGCCTTCACTGGCCCCATCAGGTTGTAGTTGGGCACCACCTTGTTGGCCCCGAGGTAGCTCATGGCGAAGAGCGTGCCGCCCTCGGTCATCAGCGGCACAGCCCGTCGGGCCAGGCGCAGGAAAGAGTGGCAGGAGATGTCCATGGCCATGGCGAAGCCCTCGGCCGAACTTTGCAGCAGGCCCGATTGCAAATCCGCCTTGGGTGCGAAGGCGATGGAGTGCACCAGCAGGTCCAGCCGGCCCCAGCGGGCTTGCAGTGCCGCGAACACGGCGTCCATCTGATCAGGCTGGGTCACGTCCAGCGGCAGCAGCATCTCGGCGCCGATCTCCTGGGCGACGGGCTCGACGTGCGGCCTGGCCTTGTCGTTCTGGTAAGTCAGGGCGACGTCGGCGCCACACAGCCGAAAAGCCCGGGCGCAGCCTGCGGCGATGGAGTCCCCGTTCGCCACCCCCACCACAAGCGCTTTCTTGCCCGCCAGCAGGGTTGGTGGGGCCAGTGTGGGCGAGCTGCTGGTGCTGGGGGGGGGGGCGGGCATGGTGGGCGAGCAGGGTGGCCAAAGCCCCATGCTGCGCTGCACACATGAATGCCGCAAGTCAGCCGAGTGGCGCGCTAGGACAAAGCTTGCGCGCAAAGAAAAACCCACCGGGCTTGACGCCAGGTGGGCTTTGCGTGTGGCGTGAAGGGTGCCGAGGCACCCCGACACATCACTTCAGCTTGACTTCCTTGTAGGCGACGTGCTTGCGTGCCTTCGGGTCGAACTTCATGAATTCCAGCTTTTGGGGCGTGGTCTTCTTGTTCTTGCTGGTGGTGTAGAAGTGGCCGGTACCCGCAGTGGATTCCAGCTTGATCTTTTCGCGTCCGCCTTTAGCAGCCATGGTGTTCTCCTAATTACAGTTCGCCGCGGGCGCGTAGATCCACCAGGATCGCGTCGATGCCCTTCTTGTCGATCAGGCGCAGAGCGGCGGCGCTGATGCGCAGACGCACCCAGCGGTTTTCGCTCTCGACCCAGAAACGGCGGTACTGCAGGTTGGGCAGGAAACGACGCTTGGTCTTGTTGTTGGCGTGGGAAACATTGTTCCCGGACATCGGGCCCTTACCCGTGACTTGACAGACGCGTGCCATGACGCTTCTCCGTTCGCTGATATGCACCGCTTGAGGCGATGCTGATGTTGCGTGGCCAGTGCTCAGAGCAGGACGCAAGCCCTGGTGAACACCCTTCCGAGCGCTGTGGCCAGACCTACGAAAAAACCGAAGGTCTGCCCCTGGCATCGGGACGAATTTGCAAAGACATCGATTATAGCCAGATTCTGACCGTTTGGCAAAATCTGGCTGACATTCGCGCTCAGGCGCCGCCTTGCTCCAGGAAGCGTTGCGCGTCGAGTGCGGCCATGCAGCCCGTGCCGGCGCTGGTGATGGCCTGGCGGTACACGTGGTCCTGCACGTCGCCGGCAGCGAACACGCCCGGCACGCTGGTCATGGTGGCGAAGCCGTTGCTGCCGCTGCGGGTGAGGATGTAGCCGTCCTTCATCTCCAGTTGGCCCTTGAAGATGTCGGTGTTGGGCGAGTGGCCGATGGCGATGAAGCAGCCCTTGAGCTCGATGTCCTTCGTGCTGCCGTCGTTCACGTTCTTGATGCGCACGCCCGTCACGCCGCTCTGGTCGCCCAGGACCTCGTCCAGCGTGTTGAACAGGTGCAGCTCCATCTTGCCGGCGGCAACCTTCTCCTGGACCTTGTCGATCATGATGGCTTCGGCGCGGAACTTGTCGCGGCGGTGGATCAGGTGCACCTTGCTGGCGATGTTCGACAGGTACAACGCCTCTTCGACGGCCGTGTTGCCGCCGCCGACCACGCATACCACGGCATCGCGGTAGAAGAAACCGTCGCAGGTGGCGCAGCCGCTCACGCCGCGGCCCATGAAGGCCTCTTCGGAGGGCAGGCCCAGGTACTTGGCCGAGGCGCCGGTGGCGATGATCAGGGCGTCGGCGGTGTAGGTGCCGCTGTCACCCTTGAGCGTGAAGGGGCGCTTGGAAAGGTCCACCTCGTTGATGTGGTCGTAGACCATGGCGGTGTTGAAGCGCTCGGCGTGCTGCTGGAAGCGCTGCATCAGCTCCGGGCCCTGCACACCCATCACGTCGGCGGGCCAATTGTCCACTTCGGTGGTCGTCATCAGCTGGCCGCCCTGGGCCATGCCGGTCACCAGGGTCGGGTGCAGGTTGGCGCGCGCGGCGTAGATGGCGGCGCTGTAGCCGGCAGGGCCCGAACCGAGGATGAGGACGTTGCTGTGCTGGGGGGTGCTCATGGTTGCCTTTCTGGGTGGCGTGCCGCAGGATCAGGCTGCGGGTGGCGGTGCGTTCGTTGGCTGCCATTTTCGCTCAGAGACGCGACGGCCGCGAACTGTGAGGGATTCACGTTGCTCTTCCGGGGATGCGATCGGCATGTCTTTTCATAAAGTGCTAAAAAATCCCGCGCGGATGCCGAAATATGGGCAGACAGGTTGTTTGTCACACCCGCGCAGGTGCTTTTTTCACCTGAAGTTCCCGTCACACGACGGACTTGACCGTCTCCATACCCGCTGAGGAGCCCCCATGGCCATGTTGTCCAACCTTGACCTGATCCGGCGCGTTCCGCTGTTTTCGATGCTGACGCAAGCTCAGGCCGAATCCATCGCCGAAGGTGTGGTCAAGCGCCGCTACCGCCGCGGTGAGCTCATCGTGGAGCGTGGCCGCAAGACCAACGCCCTGTTCATCCTGCTGACCGGCCGTGCCCGCGTGGTGGCGTCCGACGAGCGTGGCCGCGAGGTCATCCTGGCCGTGCTGGAGGCGGGCGACTACCTCGGTGAGATGAGCCTGATCGACAACGAGCCCCATTCGGCCACCGTGCGCGCCGAGGTGCAGACCGATGTGCTGGTGCTGGGCCGCGCCGAGTTCGCCCGTTGCCTGCCCGAGAATTCTTCGCTGAGCTACGCCATCCTGCGCGGTCTGGTGCAGCGCCTGCGCAATGCCGACCGCCAGATCGAATCCCTGGCCCTGCTGGACGTGTATGGCCGCGTGGCCCGCGCCCTGCTGGACATGGCCGATGAGGATGCCGGTGAGAAGGTCATCCGTGGCAAGGTGTCCCGCCAGGACCTGGCCAAGCACGTGGGCGCCTCGCGCGAGATGGTGTCCCGCGTGATGAAGGACCTGGAAGAGCGCGGCCTGATCGAAACGCAGGATTCTGGCAGCGTGGTGCTCAAGGACCGGCTGGCTGCGACCGCCTGATCGGCTTGGCCTGAACCAGGCCGCCAAGTGAAAAAGCCACGCTGTTCAGGCGTGGCTTTTTGCTTTTTGGCACAGCGCAAGGCTGCGTTGCTTCGGCGGCGCGGCTCAATGCGCCCGACGGCGACGCAAGCCGGCCAGCCCGACGAGGCCCAGGCCCATCAAGAGGCCTGCGCTGGGTTCAGGCACCGCCACCTTGAATGGCGTCAAGGTCAGGGATGTCACCTGCACGCTGGCCAGGGTGCCGCTGGGCACGTCCAGGCTGTAGCTCAGACTGCGCAGGTTGCTCAGGCCGTAGCTGGCGTCCACCGTGCCCTGGAAGGAGAAGCTGCCGTCCAGGGCGCTGGATTGGCGCGTCAGGGCAATGCCCAGCTTCTGGCCTTGGCCGTTGAAGGCGTCCAGCGTCAGGGTGTAGGGTTGGACATCGGTGCTGGGCGTGAGCAACTTGCCGGCCAGTGTGACCGAGAACGCGGTGCTGGCCGGATCGGTTAGCTGGAGCAACAGGGGCATGTCGAAGTAAGCGCTGGTGTGCGTCTCCACCATGAAGGACCGGACGGGCACCAGGGCACGCGAGGCCTGCAGCCCGGCCGAGCCGTCGGTCAGTGAGGCGGTGGTGATCGTCAGGCTCTTGCCATCGCTCACGGCCGTGGCCACGTTCACGTCAGGGCTTGCAGGGAAGCCCGCGCTCAGGCTGTCGGACAGCTCCAAGGCGGTGATGGGCTGAACCAGCACGCCTTTCTGTGCGAGGGGGAAGGTGTTCACGGTGATGTTGCCGAGGCTGTTCGACAGCGTCACGTAATTCTGGCCAAAGGCCGTGGTGCTGACAAAGGCCAAGCCTGCCGCCAGGCCGATCATGGATGCGCGGTTGATGGTCATGGATTCCTCCTGTTGTGATGAAGATGGTGAGATTTCTGCTTGTGCGGGAACCTGGGGGGCAGCCGTCAGCGCCACTTTTTTGCGCAACCCGTGCTTCGGGCCGCGTGCGGTGCGCGCAGTGCCGACGGCAAAAAGTACACCGTTGGCTTGGCTGATCACATGACCAACCAGCCCGCCGCAAAGCGTGCTTTCATTTGAAACTCCCGGATTACCATTGACGACGGGTTTTGCTGTGAGTGCAGCCCGTGTGTGCTTTTGCACACGCTGATCCTATGCCACGGGGGATGACTCGGCATGCGAGTGCACCCGGAGCGCCCCGCGTTTGCGTGGTTCTTTGATCCACAATCGTGGCATGACTTTCCCCCTGGATTCCCTTCAGACCGAAGCCGGTGCGTCTGCCCAGAGTGGCCGGCGCGCGAAACCGGCCCGCGCCTCGGCGGAGCGGCGCGATGAGTCGCTGGTGCGCGGCATGGGCGCCGCCACCACGGTCACTGGCCGTCTGCACCGTGTGCCGGGCGGGCAGCGCGTGGCCGAGCCCGCAGCGCCGGCCGAAAACACCCTGCGTTTCCAACTGGGGCTGTTGATGGGCGGCGTGGCCTGGTTGCTGTTCCTGCTGGCCCTGGTCAGCCACGATCGGCTGGACCCCGCCTTCACCACGTCCGGCCAGCACCACGATGCGGCCAACTGGGTCGGCACTTTGGGGGCGCAGGTCTCCGACATCGCCTTGATGCTGTTCGGGCTGTCGGCCTGGTGGCTGCTGCTCATCGGCGGGCGGGCCTGGTTGAGTGGCCTGGCGCGCTGGTTGCGCCGCGACACCGCGGTCTCCGTGGCCGTCGGCGGACAAGCGCAGCAAGCCGCGCACAGTGCCGAGGCACCGGCCTGGACGGTCTGGCTGGGCACGGTGTTGCTGATGTCGTCGAGCTGTGCGCTGGAGTGGGCGCGCCTGTACCGCCACGAAGAACTGCTGGCCGGAGAACGTGCCGGTGGCGTGCTGGGTTACGCCCTGGGCAAGCTGAGCATGGCCTGGCTGGGCTTCAATGGCTCGGGCGTGCTGTGGATCGCGCTGCTGGTCGCGGGCCTGGCCCTGGCGCTGCGCTTTTCCTGGCTGGAGCTGGCCGAGCGCATCGGCGAGCGCATCGAGGGCCTGCGCGACAAGCACGAAGCCCAGCGCGAGGTGGCGCAGGACCTGCGCATTGGCGAGCAGGCGGCCATCGAGCGCGAGCGCGTCGTCGAAGAGGTCCGCCACGAGCTGCCGGCCGAGCCCATCCCGCTGATCATCGAACAGCCGGTGGTCGAAGTGCCCAAGTCCGAGCGCGTGGTCAAGGAAAAGCAAAAGCCGCTGTTCGCCGAGATGGGCGACAACAAGCTGCCGCAGATCGACCTGCTCGACGCCGCGCCGGGCCGCATGGAGACCATCACCGCCGACTCCCTGGAGATGACGTCTCGCATGATCGAGAAGAAGCTCAAGGACTTCGGCGTCGAGGTGCGCGTGGTCGCGGCCTCGCCAGGCCCGGTCATCACGCGCTACGAGATCGAGCCGGCCACCGGTGTGAAGGGCTCGCAGATCGTCAACCTGGCGAAAGACCTGGCCCGCTCGCTCTCGCTGGTCAGCATCCGCGTGGTCGAAACCATCCCAGGCAAGAACCTGATGGCGCTGGAATTGCCCAACGCCAAGCGCCAGATGATCCGGCTCACCGAGATCCTGGGTTCGGAGGTCTACCACGCGGCCCAGTCGATGCTGACCATCGGCTTGGGGAAAGACATCGTTGGCGCGCCCGTGGTGGCGGACCTCGCCAAGATGCCGCACTGCCTGGTGGCCGGCACGACCGGCTCGGGCAAATCGGTGGGCATCAACGCCACCATCCTGAGCCTGCTCTACAAGGCCGAGGCCCGCGATGTGCGCCTCATCCTGATCGACCCGAAGATGCTGGAAATGAGCGTCTACGAGGGCATCCCGCACCTGCTGTGCCCGGTCGTGACCGACATGAAGCTTGCCAGCAACGCGCTGAACTGGGCCGTGGGCGAGATGGAGCGCCGCTACAAGCTCATGTCCAAGATGGGCGTGCGCAACCTGGCCGGCTACAACAAGAAGATGGACGAGGCCAAGGCCCGCGGAGAGCTCATCCCCAACCCCTTCAGCCTGACGCCCGACGAGCCCGAGCCGCTGGACCGCCTGCCGCACGTCGTGATCGTGATCGACGAACTCGCCGACCTGATGATGGTGGTGGGCAAGAAGATCGAAGAGCTGATCGCGCGCCTGGCGCAAAAGGCCCGCGCGGCCGGCATCCACTTGATCCTGGCAACGCAGCGGCCTTCCGTGGACGTCATCACCGGCCTGATCAAGGCCAACATCCCGACGCGCATTTCCTTCCAGGTCAGCAGCAAGATCGACAGCCGCACCATCCTCGACCAGATGGGCGCCGAGGCGCTGCTGGGCATGGGTGACATGCTTTACATGCCCTCGGGCACGGGCTTGCCTGTGCGCGTGCACGGCGCTTTCGTGTCCGACGAGGAAGTGCACCGCGTGGTCGAGTACCTCAAGACGCAGGGCGAGCCCAATTACATCGAAGGCATCCTGGAGGGCGGCAACTTGTCGGACGAAGGCAGCAACCTCGATGGCTCGCCTTCGGGCGGTGGCGACGGCGAGCAGGACCCGATGTACGACAACGCCGTGGCCATCGTGCTGCAGCACAAGAAAGCGTCGATCTCGCTGGTGCAGCGCCACCTGCGCATCGGCTACAACCGGGCCGCGCGCCTGCTGGAGCAGATGGAGAAGTCCGGCCTGGTGTCCAGCATGGCCACCAACGGCAACCGTGAACTCATCGTGCCGCAACGCGGCGGGGAAGGCGGTGCCAACGCGGCACCGTGGGACGTGTGATGCGAACAAGCATGGCGACAACAGCTTTGTGGATGTGTGGTGCGGCCCTGGCCGTGACCTGTGCCAGCGCGGGGGCAGCGACAGCTGTCGCACTCCGTGACCGGGATGCCGTGGCGCAGTTGCGCGCCTTCGTGAAAGACGTGCAGTCCGGGCGCGGCAGCTTCACGCAGACCGTGACTTCGCCCGATGGCAAGAAAACGCGCAAGTCGGCCGGCACGCTGGAGTTCTTGCGGCCCAACCGCTTCCGCTTCGCCTACACGGCGCCGATGGAGCAGCTCATCGTGGGCGATGGCAAGCAGGTGTGGCTGTACGACGCCGACCTCAACCAGGTCACGGTGCGCCCCATGGGCCAGGCCCTGGGCGCCACGCCGGCGGCCTTGCTGGCCGGTGGCTCGCTGGACAAAGACTTCGTGCTGAGCCATGTGCCGTCAGATGCGGCCGTGGCTGTGTCCTCGTCGGGTGCGGCGTCCGCGACCCCGACGGCTCAACAGGCAACAAAAGCGATGGCGCCGTCGGCCGTGACGCCCTCAGGGGCGTCCACAGCGACAGCGGCCTTGGATTGGGTGGAGGCCCGTCCTCGTCACAAGGAAGGGCAGTTCCAGTCGGTGCGTGTGGGATTCCGTCAAGGGCAGCTGGCCGAGCTGGAGATCCTCGACAGCTTCGGGCAGCGTTCGCGCCTGACATTCACACAGTTCGAGCCGCACGCCAAGGTGGCGGCCGATCGCTTCCAGTTCACGCCGCCCAAGGGGGCCGACGTGCTGGCGCAACCTTGACCTTGACGGTCACCCTGACGACGTTCGCGCCGTCCGGGTGAGGTCAAGGTCGGTGAGGGCGGCAGGGACATCCCCGCCATCGCCCTCGGTTCAGGCTGGATCAGCCTTCGCGCTTGCCAAAGCCGGGGCGCTTGCCACCGAAGCCAGGCTTGGGGCCACCCGACTTGAAGCCGGGCTTGGCGCCAAAGGCAGGCTTGTCGCCGAACGAGCGCTCGCCGCCGAAAGCGGGCTTGCCACCGAAGGACTTGCCGGCCGGCTTGCCGCCGAACGACTTGTCGCCAAAGGGCTTGTCACCGAAAGGACGGTCGCCTTGGGGGCGGTCACCGAAGCTGCGCTCGCCGAACGGCTTGCCGCCCTTGCCGCCGAAAGGCTTGTCGCCAAACGGGCGATCACCGAAAGGCTTGGCACCAAACGGCTTGTTGCCGAAGGACTTGGCCGGGCCACGGTCGTCCGAACGCGGGCCACCGAAGTTGCGCTCTTCGCGCGGGGCAAAGCCACGGTCTTCCGACGGACGGCCTTGGCCTTCGAAACGCGGGTCGTGGTTGGGCTTGAAGGACGGACGCTCTTCGCGAGGTGTGAAGCCACGGTCTTCGCGGGGTGCGAAGCCGCGGGGCTCGCCCCAGCCGCCGTCGCGCTGGCCGCCACGGTCACCGCCGCGGTCGCCACCGTAGCCGCCGCCACCGAAACGCTGGCCGCGGTCGTCACGGCGACCGTAGCCAGGCATCGGCTTGTCGCGACGCGGGCCACCCTTGTCGGCCATCATCTTGGTCTTGGGCTCCAGGCCGGCGATCGCCGACTCAGGGATGCGCTGCGTGGTGAAACGCTCGATGCGGCGCACCATCGGGATGTCGCGGCGCTCGGCCAGCGTCACGGCCAGGCCGGAGCGACCGGCACGGCCTGTGCGACCGATGCGGTGCACGTAGTCCTCGGCCTTCATGGGCATGCCGTAGTTGATCACGTGGGTGATCGTGGGCACGTCAATGCCGCGGGCGGCGACGTCGGTGGCCACCAGCACGCGCAACTCGCGCGAGCGCAGGGCTTGCAGCACGCGGTTGCGGCGGCCTTGGGGCATGCCACCGTGCAGTGCGGCGACGGCGTGGCCCATGTCTGCCAGGCGGTCGGCCAGGATGTCGGCGTCACGCTGGGTGCTGGTGAACACCACGGCCTGATCGACTTCCTTGGTGGTCAGCAGGTGGTCCAGCAGGTCGTTCTTGTGGGACAGCGAGTCGGCCAGGTGCAGGCGCTGCTCGATGTTGTCATGGCTGTCGGTGTGCGAAGCCACTTCGATGCGCAAGGCGTCGCGCGTCAGACGCTGGGCCAGCTGGCCGACGTGGCCGGCGAAGGTGGCCGAGAACATCAGGGTCTGGCGGTCGGCGGGCAGGGCTTCGGCGATCTGTTCGATGTCTTCGATGAAGCCCATGTCCAGCATGCGGTCGGCCTCGTCCAGCACCAGCGTTTCGACGCTGCTCAGCACGGCGGCGCCCGTGCCGATGTGGTCGAGCAGGCGGCCAGGGGTGGCGATCAGCACGTCCAGCGGGCCTTTCAGGGCCCTGAGCTGGTAGCCGTAAGGCACGCCACCGACGATGGTGGCCACGCGCAGGCCTTGCATGTGGTTGCCATAGGTCGAAGCGGCCTTGGCGACCTGCATGGCGAGTTCACGCGTGGGGGCCAGCACCAGGATGCGCGGGCCCTGAATGCGGCGCTTGCCTTCGCTGCGTGCTGCGGCGATGAGGCGCTCGAGTGCGGGCAGCATGAACGCGGCGGTCTTGCCCGAGCCGGTGCTGGAGGCGACCATCAGGTCCGCGCCCTTGATGGCAGCGGGGATGGCTTGCACCTGCACGGTGGTGGGCTGGGTGTAGCCGGAATCGCTCAGGGAGCGCAGCAGCGGCTCGCTCAGGCCCAGGGCGCCAAAGCCGGGGCCTTCGGGTTCGGCGGGGGCGCTGTCGTCGGCTTCATCGGCGGCGCCGAATTCGGCATCGCTGCCTTCGGCCTGGATGCGGCGGGCGAGGGCGTCGATCAGCGAAGCGCTGTGGGCGTCCACGTTGGCGGCGGTCTCGGTGCCGGCTTCGGTCGCGGCGATGGGGTTGATCTCTTGATCGCGGGAGGAATCAGTCATGTGACGTCTTTCAAGCAAAGCAATGCGCTGCCGACCCCTGATGAAAAATGGGGTCAGAAACGCCATGGCGCGGTTGCGGCAAAGTTGCCGGCTGGCCGCGGCCAGGGTGGAGTCGCTGGGATTCGTGTCCAGACCTCGTGACGACCGCGGGCTGA
>Ga0209107_10001310_pt1 | contig 13926 bp, 10 predicted proteins | sample LakErihyJuly2011_2_FD_187460 | JGI IMG/M metagenome (GOLD analysis project Ga0209107, IMG submission 187460) | Freshwater microbial communities from dead zone in Lake Erie, Canada - CCB hypolimnion July 2011 (SPAdes) (version 2) | ecosystem: Environmental > Aquatic > Freshwater > Lentic >... | reverse complement strand
AAGGTCAGGTATTGGTGTAGGCCTAAATAGGGCTAGACTAGGGACCAGTCGGACGCTTAATCAGGACCCGTTTCATGGCAGTAGTGCTTTGCTCGGTATCGCTGGCGCAAGAGGAAGACCGTGTTTGAGGATTTCTCACACACCCACATATCGAAGGAAAAGTAAAACATGGCAACAGGTACAGTTAAGTGGTTCAACTCTGAAAAGGGATTCGGTTTCATTGCAGTTGATGGTGGCGGACAAGATGTATTCGTTCACTACTCAGCAATCCAAGGAAACGGTTACAAGAGCCTTGAAGAGGGTCAGTCAGTTTCATTCGAGGTCGTACAGGGTCCAAAGGGTCCTCAGGCCGATGCAGTGAACGCTAACTAATAGCACCACTAGCTTTATGAAGAAAGCCCCGCACATTGTGCGGGGCTTTCTTCATTAATCCGATTTATTTCTTTGGCTCAGGCGGAACTTCGCCGACCTTCTTCTTCATAGCATCTACCGCCTTCGCTGGAGACAAATCTTTTCCAGACTTCCATGCATCTAAATATTTCCAGGGCAAGACTGCACCCCTCCTGACCCACCACGTATCAGCTGGGGTCGGCCATGAAATTCCAAAGTGTAAATGTGGAGATGTTCCGCGCGCACTTCCTGTTGCACCAACACCGCCCAATCTCTGACCTGCTTTAACAACAAGTCCTGGTTCGATAGTTTTGTAGATCGACTTCAGATGAGATCCGTAATAACGAACGCCATCGACTCCGATGAGTGAAACTGACATTCCCCCACGAGTGATTCCAGCGTTAACTTTTCCTGACCATGTATCAACACGATTAACTTCATCAATCACTCCATCAATCGGTGCCACAAAGGCACAACCTGCTTTAGCCAAGATATCTGTCGCAGGATAATCATGATGAGCACGCGCATAGTCGACTTCACAACCAGCGACAGGAAAAACGTAAATTGGCGCAGCTTGAGCAGAGATCGGAAGTAGGCAAGAAGTTGTTAGCACTACTGCCGTAAGGAACCGAAGTTTCATGTAGTTAGGTTAACGCCGACCTATCTAATTTTGCTGTAACTGCCATATGAGGGACTGTGAGCGCCCACACAATAACGAGTGCCATCCAGAAGAAATCATCGTTAAATTCATTACCCATCAGAGCCAGAACTCCTGCAATCAGAAAGGTTCCAGCAAGGGCTGGTAAGCCAGGAATTACTGCACGAGTAAATGCTCTCTGTGAATCTCCGCTTGCAAATGCTCGTTGAGAAGAATCAAGCGTCAACGAAAGGCGTGCGGTATGACGCATCGCGTGCCAACATCCAAAGTAGACGGCAAATGCAATCAGCGGCGGTGCGATGAGAGCCAAGGCTAGTAAGAGCGCAATATCTAACGACTCTCTCTTGCGATGCGAAAGGAATAAGGTCACGATCGCAATAAGAGCAAAGCCGCTGACAGCGTAGAGAATCTCCTGACCAAAACCTTGATGCCAATCAATCAGCGCCGGGTTTACTTGAGCGAGTGCATCGGTACTTGCACTATTTACAAGTGGAATCATTACCGGCGTAGCTCCTGAAGCCACCGCATAGATTGTCCGCGGTAACGCTTTCTTTCGCCCGCCACGTCTATCCATCTCGTTGATAAATGCAGCATCACCGATTCCAAAATGGGTGGCACTCATGAGCAATACAAAGATAAATCCAAATACATTAAATCTCAGAATCGCGATCACTGCCACGATAGCTACAAGAACATAGATTGTAATAAAGAGCGCCATCACAGTTGGTTTTGATTTAGGGAGGGTTACAAGGTGATCAAGTGCTCCATGTGGAATTCCTATCGCCAGCGCCATCACTGCAATCACAACCTGCCATTGGATAGAAGATTCCCCTAGAAATTGGGAGAAGATCAGAGAGAGGGCGATCGCGATTATTACCGCGATGGAAGAGAACGTACGCACTTGTGAAAAGAGTCGATACTCAAGATCTCGCATGTCGTACCCCCTGTCGACCAACCATACCAAAGCGCTCTGTGAGAAGATCGGGCGTGGAGAAATTTGGTTACATGGCGATGCTCGCCTTCACTGTCTTTGGTTCAATCTGGCTAGAGATCTTTCTCAAGACCGGCGTCTTGCGCCGATGGAAACGAGCGCTTATCAGCATTCTTCCGATCAGCTCACTCTTTCTGATCTGGGATGCCTATGCAATTGCTCAAGGGCATTGGTTCTTTAATCGTGAGCGTATGTTGGGAATTTATGGCCCGTTTGATATTCCGCTAGAAGAATTTCTCTTCTTTATCGTTGTTCCATTGGCAGCGATCTTGACGATTGAAGGAGTTACCACTGTGAAACCTCATCTGCGCGAGAAAGAATTCGGGAAGGATGAGAAGTGATTTATAGCGATATCGCAATTGCAGCCGTCCTTGTAGCTGTAATGGTCGACCTCTTTATATTTAAGAATTCACTTCTTACGCGGACGGCCTTCTGGATTTCATATTCGATCATCCTTCCTTTTCAGCTAATAACCAACTGGTGGTTGACCCACCTTCGCGCGGATGGAAAGGCAATCGTGATGTATGACCCTGATTCAATTATCGGTACTCGCATTGCATCTGCCCCGCTTGAAGACTTGCTCTTCGGCTTTGCCCTTGTCTTGTCAGTGATGGGATTGTGGGAATTCTGGGGCAGGCGCGGATTCCAGCGCGATAAAGTAAGTAGTTAATCTTTTACCCTCTTCCAGTATCTCTGAGGGTAGCTCACTTGGTTTACGTTCTCCTTGCAAACTCAACAATGAAGTCACTCAGATATAAGTGCTCGTCGCCGGCCATATCTTTGAACCACAATTTAGAGAACTTTCCTAGCCGTAGACAGGTTCTCTTCTGTGCGAGTGACTCTTCTGAATCATCTGGCTGCAGAGACGGGTACCAAAGAGTGTGACCGGGTCTGTCGACAATCTCAACAGGGGTAGACCACTGCTGAGAATTATCTCCTTCACTTAAATCTTTATTGGTGTTGATGCTCATAAACAATTTATCACCAACCCAAAATGGACCATCTACTCGACCCAACATCATGACCCAGCATTGAATTTCATCGTTCCAACTTACCGATGGCCCCCAGTAGTAGAGCTCATCTCCTTGAGATACAGCTCCGCCGCCCTGGCTTTGCGGAATCTGCAGTGACTTGATCGGCTGACCTACGCCGTTCCAATCCATGTTGAAGCTGTGACCATTCCATCGCTTTGCCAACGTGCCAGGATTATCCAAATCTGAAATCGCAATTCGTGCCACGCTCACGCATTGGCCTGCGGCTTCTTCTGTCGATCTCCACGTTTCTACTGAGAACGGCCCAGGGTATGCGTATTCACCATAGAAGACATAGAGGTAATCGCCATTTGCGATAGCGCTCGGGTCACCTACACCGCCCGGAAAACAATAATTTTTATTTACCGGAAGTCTGATCATGCGGTCGTTTCTATCTTCGAGAATGATTCCTAAGTTTTCCCAACTATCTCCACCGTCGACAGACTTCATGACTCCAATTCTTGGGGCAGCCTGAATAGAAGAGTCACCCTTGAGTCCGGGTGGCCAGTTATCGTCACTCATTCCCTCGCCAGTTTCTGCTTTGAATAGCAAAGTGCTCGGATAATTCTCGTTGTGATACAGCGAGTAGAGAGTTTTACCTGATGGGTCTTGAGGTGATTGATAAATGCTCTCAAACCACACACTTCCATGCAATCCATCTTCTTCTGGTTTGACTACTGGTGGAAGCTTTGGGCGAACGAATTTATCGGGAGGAAGTGCAAAGGTTTCACTCACCGTCGAGCCTTCGCCAAACTTAAGTTCGTTACCGTCACCCCACACCGGATCTTCCCCATATTTTCCAGGAAAGATTCTGAACTTGTCGCCAATCCAAGCGGTCGACATGTTGCAATCGATAAAGCTACCAAATAGCTGTCGCTCTGTTGGGTGCAGGCGAACGACTATATCTTCAACACCTGTTTCGATTTCTTTCCAATTGCCCAATTCTCTTTTCCTTTCGATTAATTGGTTAGCTCAAAGAAAACTTGTCCAGAGAAATTTTGTGCAGGTAGTTGGTATTTAGGCAGCACCCCTGGGCCGCATGCAGCAGTACCAACTCCTGAGCAAGCGAAGTCAAAAACAATGTGTGCAGTCGAGCTAGCCCCGAGAAGGTGGTCGTGAGTCGTTTGCGCAATCTCGTGCGGCGACCAAGGCCTCACCGTTAAACCAACCGGCGATGAAAATTTTGCCTGAAGAGAATGAGCAATGCGCACCGAAGAAACTGATGCTCGGCGACTCGACTCTTGTGGTCTGACAGTTCTTTCCTGCATCTGATCGATAGTTGATGAGAACCAGCCGAGCCTTGTCGCCTGTCCGGTATCTGGATACGCGGGGCCGGGGCCTTTTCCGAACCAATCCACCGCAGCATCTGATGAGGATTCAATGGTGAATTCAATGCCTGCTCGTGCCCAATGTGATGACCAGACCTTTGGCCAGTGATTGTTGGGGACGGCGTCGAGATCTAACTGCAGGCCGCTTAACTTACGCGTCCAAGTCCACGTACAGTCGACGGCGGCGTTAGTTGCGGCTGCTCCAACTCGCGTCCTCACTTGAATCACATCAGTACTCAAATTTTCGATAGCGAGAAGTCGTGAGGTAAGTCGATCAAGTCCCAAGAGTTTCCATCGCTCTGCTACCGCAGGAAACTCTCCTTCTCGCCACGCAGTTCTCAGATCATTATCGGTTGGTGCCCGCCACAAAGTAAGTGCCCAATCGGCGATCGCAGTGGTACCAATGCGCAGTGGGCTTCCAGTTACTGCGCAAATTTCGAGTTGATCACTGAGTGAATCAAATGCAGGTGAAGTCCCAGCAGTCGTTGCCACTTCTTGATAAGCGCCCTTTGGCGATGTGCGTTGCACCGTTGACACCACCCAGCCCGCTGGAATAGCCGACGTGTTCACATCGAACTGCAGCCATACCGAGAGCACGCCAACCCTCTCTTGCAGAAGTGAAACTGCTTCTTCAGGCATCTGCACTACGGCCGTTTCGCGCGCAGAAAGTGGCTGGTATGTGATCACACCAGAGTTAATCGTCTCTTGTTCGTCTCTAAATTCCCAGTGGAGAGAAAGATGTGAGGTGTCACTATGGTCGAGTCGGCTAATCATTGTGAGCTGTGAACCAGAGTCGCTCAACGTGAGACTTACCGGCGTGTAAACCGCAGCAAGGTCGGCCAAACTTGCGCGCGGCTTGCGATCTGAACTGACAAGACCGTCAATCACGAAATTGCCGTCGTGAACAAGTTCGCCGAAGTCGCCGCCATAGTTTGTCTTTGCAACATCGTTTTCAAAAGTCGTGATGCCGTGTTCTAGCCACTCCCAAACGAAACCGCCAATTAATCGCGGATACTTGTCGAAAAGTTCTTGATACTCACTCAATCCACCGGGACCAGTTCCCATGGCATGTGCATATTCGCAGAGAAGTAAAGGCATTTTTCTTCGTCTCGCCTCGAGATTGGCGTCCGCTAATGCCTCCTCTTCGCCCATTCCAACTTGCTCAACAAAGTGAACTGGCGGATACATCATGCTCCACACATCAACGTGCTCGCAGCTCTGATCTCCCTCATAGTGAAGCGGTCTTGAACCATCTATAGATTTCATCGTCTTTGCCATGGCGGCCAGATTGCGTCCCACCCCTGCTTCATTGCCGAGCGACCACATAATTACGCATGGATGATTTTTATCGCGCTCAACCATTCGCCGAGCACGGTCGACGATCGCTCTCTCCCAATTTACGTCATCTGTTGGGTTATCAACCCAATCGACCCTTCCAAAACCATGAGTCTCAAGATCGCATTCGTCGATGACCCAAAACCCCATCTCGTCTGCCAAGTTGAGTAGCAGGCTAGCTGGTGGATAGTGCGAAGTTCGAATGGCATTAATGTTGCTCCGTTTCATAAGCGCCAACTCTTCGCGCACAGTTTCTTCAGGAACCGCTCTCCCAAATAAAGGGTGATGTTCGTGCCGGTTTACTCCTCGAAATTGAATCGGCAGACCATTTACTGTCAGCATCGAGTCTTCGATTTTTACAGTTCTAAATCCAAACTTCACTTCAACTGTCTCGCCCTCTTGCGAATCGATTGCTGAGCTGACTCGCAGGGTATATAGGTGTGGAGTTTCGGCAGTCCAAGGCAAGACATTTGCGATAGTTGAGGTTTCATTCGCCTTCAATAGAGTCTGAGTTTCAACAAGTTGTAATCGAATTGCATGGGCGCTGTCGGGTTGATTCGTTTTGACTTGAACACGAAGAGTTGCAACTCCATCAATCCAGTCCGCCCTGATTGCTACATCTTCGATTGATACTGTTGGCCTGGCAATCACAGAAACATCGCGAATGATTCCGGGCAGCCACCATTCATCTTGATCTTCTAAATACGAGGCTGCGCTGAAAGTAAAAACACGAACTGTCAGAGTGTTCTTCTTCTGTGCAATTCCAGTGAGGTCAAATTCACTTGGCAAGCGACTTCCTCTTACAGAGCCCAGATAGAGGTTATTCCACCACACGTCTGCAGCACCTTCTATTCCGTCAAATCTAAGTACCGCACTCGCCGGCGGAACATCCCAGTTCACATCTCGCTGATACTCACCGACGCCGTTTTCATCTGGTGGATAAGGCGGGTCGATTGCAAAGGGGAAGTTGACGTTGGTATAGCTCGGCAAACCGTGCGGCTTCTTTAGAAAGTTGTCGAGATGAGGCATGACAAAACTTGCAGGCACCGGAATAAGTTCCTCTTCACGCTGGTCGAATTCTGGAACTGCCTCTGCATCGACTACACGAGGGAGCCAGCGAAATCGCCACAATCCATTGAGGTTGGTGGTAGCGGCATCGGTCTTGAGAGCAGCCCTCGGCGGCAAAGCATTCCAAGAAGGATCTCTACTCTCCAGAGGTTGAACCTTCGAGCGCGCATGTGAGTCAGTCAATAGTGAGTCCAGAGACTCGCAGAGTGATGACTTGAAAAGGTCTAAATTGCAGGTCAATAGAGCTGCCGACTACATAATCAGCAGATGTGGGAACTTCTAAGAAGTCGGTGAGCGAAATCTTTTCGGCTAGGCCAGCGAAAATAATTTGACTGTTGCATCGCCCACCTGTCGACTCGTAGAGCCTAACGATCAAGTCGCCGCTGCCATCTTCGGCCAGCTTGACCGTTTCAATAATCACTTGGGTGGCAGAGCTGCGCACAAGAGGCTCTATCGACCTATTTCCCATTATCTCTCGAGCAGGGAAGTTAAGTTCGTAACCTAGATGTACCGCATCTTCAATCGTTGCAGCCGGGCAAACCTTAAATTTGATTGAGTGAGCGCCTTGGTCAGCTTCGGGATCGGGAAACTTTGTTGACCGCAGAAGCGAGAACCTCACGTTTGTAATGGTTGCACCATTCAATTCAGTTGTTCTCTGAACATCGAAACCGTAGGTTGAGTCGTTTGCGAAGGCAACCCCCCAGTTTCTCTCTTCTATGAAGAGAAATTTATGCTGGCAAGACTCAAACCTTGCGAAGTCCCAGCTGGTGTTGACGTGAGTTGGGCGTTTAACGAAACCAAATTGCGTCTCTGCCACAACTTCTTCGGCATGTATATCAACTGGGAAGGCAAGCTTGAGAAGTTTCTCAGATTCGTGCCAATCAATTTCTAATGCGATGTCTAGGGATTTTGCACCAGGCTGAAGGCGTAAAGTTTGAACTATCGTGCTGACTTTTCCTGACGCAGAGTGCAGGTAGCGCTTAGTCTCTATGAGCGCTGTGCCATCATCTTCTTGTCGCACGTGAAACTCATCAACTGCCTCCAAAACCCTTTTTGAGTTGCGGTAGTGCTCATCAATATCCCACGCATCCCAGCGAGTTGGGTTGTCGTTGTGCAGATGTAACTCGTTGGCGGGAAAGCCGGGAGCAATGGCTTCTCGATTTGTTGCTAATGAAATCAAAGAGCAGATTCGTCCGGCTCGATCAATACTGACTCGCAACTCTTCGTTTTCGATCACTACACATTCGCTTTGATCATTGATCGAAGTAGGTTTTGCAGATTTGCGATCCACGCCAATGCTTAGTGCATCAATGTGATCTCTGACAGTTGGCATCGCATTTGCCGTCAATCTTTGCAGCGGCTCACTGGCTGTCCTGTCATGTGCCAGCGCGTCTAGCGATGAATTTACAATTTCAAGTAGCTCCTGAGTTATCTCTGCATGCCGGTTCTCAACCTCTTTGTAGACCCAGGCGATGGCTGTACCTGGCAAGATGTCGTGAAACTGCATCAGTAGCAAGCTTTCCCAAATTTCTTCCAACTTGGTGCTCGGATATTTAGCACCGGTCTTCAACGTTGCATAGCTGGCCCACAATTCTGCCTCTCTCAGAAGAGATTCATTGCGACGATTGCCATGCTTTGTTCTGTGTTGTGATGTCAGAACACCGCGATGTAGTTCAAGGTACATCTCACCGCGCCACACGGGAGCGTTTGCGTACTCACTGCGGGCTTGGCCAAAGAAGTCATCAACAGCGCCCATTTTTACCTTGGGTGAGCCCTCAAGATTATTTGTTCTGTAAGCCGCGGCGATCATTTCGCGAGTTGGCCCACCACCACCGTCACCCCAACCAAAAGGCACAAGCGAAATTGTAGATCGACCCTTTTCAGAGAAGTTTCTTTCTGCGTGAGCTAGCTCTTCACCTGAGAGCTCAGAGTTGTACGTGTCTGCGGATGGAAAATGTGTGAAAACTCGCGTGCCATCTATTCCCTCCCACCAGAAAGTGTGGTGCGGCATTCTATTCACCTGATTCCAAGACATCTTCTGGCTGAGAAATGATGTAATACCTGACTGCGTGACTATCTGAGGAAGCCCCGCTGAGTAGCCGAAAGAATCTGGCAGCCAGGCTTCTTTCGCATGCATTCCAAAATTGTCCTGAAAGAATTTTTGACCGTAGACGAATTGTCTTACCATGGCTTCAGACCCTGGCATATTTCCGTCACATTCAACCCACATTCCACCGACCGGCTTCCACTGCCCAGTTGCAACTCTCTGCTTTATGCCGGCAAATACGCTCGGATAGCTATCTTTGATCCATTTGTAGTGTTGGGCAGATGATGCAGAAAAAATAAAATCTTCGTGCTGATCCATCAGACTCAATACATTGCTAAAGGTTCTTGCACACTTGCGAACCGTCTCGCGAATCGGCCACAACCACGCAGAGTCGATGTGGGCATGGCCAGTTGCGATTATTCGATGGCTTGAAGAATGTGCAGGTGATTTCAAAACTGCAGATAACTTCTCTCTAGCCGCCGTCGCCGAACCCGAAATATCGCTGGGTTCAACACCATCGAGCATGTCTTCAATCGCTCTCGCAATTACATGCCTGCGGGTACTGTCTTGGGGCAGACTTACCATCAGACCCCGCAGCGTCCAAATGTCTTGAGCAAGTTCCCACACCTGAATGTCTCGTCGCGCGATGTGCAATTTCTTTAATTCATAGAGAGCTTTTTCTGGCGCGGTCTCCCAATCTCCAAAGGGTGTCGGCTCGAAGGTGTACTCACCGGCAACGTCGGGGTTTGCCGCAACTTCAAGATAGAAATCAACCTCTCTCTTTGCGTATTGCCAAGGCAGCCAAGAATTCCTTGGCGCGATGGCCTTAATAGGTGTGCCAGATAAGTCGTATGCAAGGGCCTCTGCCTGAAATCCTGAACGAGAGGTGTTGTAACCGAAATCGATAACTATTTCGGCGGCCAATGATTCTTCTTGATCAGCAATCCAACTTTCTGGAAGTGTTCCGCACACCTTGAGCCAAATGGTCGACCACGCCCTGCCAAATCGCCACCCTAATTCCACACTTTCAAAGTGCTGAGCAGTGGCAAAATCAAAAGCAACCGGTTCGCGCGGGGCTTGCCACGCTGTGATTGAAAGAGGAATGTGGTCTCGGTAAATAGCCGGCACAAGCTTATCTCTGACAAATCGGTCAAGTCTCTCTTCAACAGATTTTGTATCTTGGTGCATCAGAGCCTCGCTTTCTCTGGTCGAATTTCTACAATCCAAGAATTCTTGTTACCAGCGATCTCAGAAAGCAACTCACCCGTTAATTCTTTACCTAGCACGGTCGATGAGTTGTGAGTCTCGAGATCAACAACAACATAGCGCTGATTGATCTCCAGTTGAGTGGATCTAAACTTTGCTGATTGAGCCGAGTTTTCTAACTTGAGTGAGATCACGAGATGAACCTCATTGACGCTGTTGAGGTTTGAAGTTAATTGCCAAGCAGAGTTTCTTTCGCCACGGTTTCCGCGGAAAGGAGAATCTGTCAGCGAAAGTAATGTGGCAGTGGGCAGAACAGGGGCGATGTGATCCTTGAAAATCTGAAGGTGATAGCTCAACCTTTCCCTCAGTCTCTCCGGCAACTTCGGAAGCGGATAGCTGACGCCAATTCGGTGCACCATGGCAGCACGCATCATCACATCGAATGTTTCAATATCTACATTCATCCAGTTCAATTGCGAAGGGCCGTAATCATTTCTCCACCAGGACCAAGGCCAGTGAAGAATTGCCAGCGGCGGCAGCATGTGGGTCGCACCCCAAAGAACTTGCAGGTGGTGTTCGGTGTAGTCGGGGTCGCTCATAAAGAAGCAATGCACGTGTTTTGCCAAACCTAGGTCGACTCTAAGACCGCCAGATGAGCAGGCCTCAATGAATAGGTCTGGGAAGTCCACACGAATCTGATCTAGAAGTTTGTATAGACCTTCGTAATGTCGAAGCAGGCCATCGCCAGCGTGGTGTCCGTGATCTGCGCGCGTGCAACCGAATCCAGGATCGATATTGAAATCCATCTTGAGCCAGCGTGCCTTCATCGCCGACACCACATCTTTTACAGAATTGTATGAATGCGTCCACCCTGCAGGCGATCCCAAGCAGACATAACCAAGAAATCCAGGATCGGTGGGGTCAAGGGAAACGGTTCCAACTCCATACGAGGGGTCTGGCCTCATGCCACTGTCGTCGCGAGCCATAGCCTCCGGCATTGTTCGACGCAACTCTGACTTTGCGCCTACCGCTTCAAGTTCTATCCAGATTCCTGGCGACATACCCATCTCCAAGATGGACTCTCCCAGATTTGCCAGACCATCGGGAAATCTCGCAAGGTTGACGCTCGACCAATCGCCGCGAAGGTCAGTCCACTGGGTATCTAATTTCGATTCACCAAACCAGCCAGCATCAACAACAATCGCGTCGATTGCCATGTTCTTTGCCATCTGTGCGTTCTCGATAATCACATCTGCGTTTACTTCAACATCTTCGTAAGGCCACCAATGGTTCCATTCCACCGGTATCGAGTCAGTTGACTTTGTTCTTGGCAACCAATTTTCACGGATTGCCGATTGAAGATTTCTTTGGGCAACTTCTTTGCTCTCAGCAGCTGCAACAATGACACTAGGAGCGTGAACGGTCTCGTTTGGCTCTAAAGATAAATTCAAATTCCAGGTAGAAATTCCCGCTCTCACCGAGCCCCCGGCCAACACATCGACATGCCAGTTGCCACTCCACGCAGGAGAGACGATAACTGTGTATCCGTCAGATTCTCTGATGAAATAAATAATCGGGCTCTCTCCATGGGAAGACCTACCAGATCGAACCCCAAAGAAAGAGTGATGCTGAGTGGATGCAGCTTTGGGCCGAAACTCATCGCCCCAGGCAGAGGCAAATGATTCGACCCTCCACACTCCCCCTTGTAATCCGAGAGCGGCGCTATCAAGCCTGGAGAGCGAAATCTGGCCTGATGAGATGTTGGTGGCCGATAACTTAAACTCCCATACCGGATAAGTTGAAAGTTGAACTGCACGCCAATCCAGTTTCACGCCTTGTGTCTCTGCGGTTGCAATTACTTCGCCTGGCGAGGAGCTAAGACGGAGCGCACTTTTCACGTCAACCACTTGGCCAGCAATTGAGACTTCGAATGGAATGGCGGAGCTGACTGGATCTCTCTCCATAAGGAGCTCGAGCAATGGTGATGTCGCTGCAGATGGTTGGAGTCTAAACATCATCGCGGAGACTGCCCCTCATTCATAACATCATACATTAGGTCATATCACCATAGAAAACTATTGGTTACTCGACCGAACATTACCCTAATGGTATGATGAGAAGCATCACCATACGCTCCCTGACATTGAGGTTATGAAAATGCCAGATTCTCCAGTGCAAATTTTGCATGCAGATGCGCCGAAGTTTCGAGTTGGGGTGGTCGGACTGGGTAATGCCGGAACCACCCACATGAAAGCCTTCTCGAAACACCCGCAAACAATTCTCGCCGCCATAGCCGGAAAAGAGATAGATCGGTTACCTATTCTTGCCCAAGAGTTCAACGTCGCCACAACCGCAAGTGATTGGCAGACCTTGGTTGAGGACCCAACTATCGACATCATTAGCATCGCAACGCCAAACTCACTTCACCATCCGATTGCCCTCGCCGCGCTCAGCGCTGGCAAGCATGTCTTCTGCGAGAAGCCGCTTTCTATTACCGCCGATCAGGCCCAAGAAATGGTCTCAACGGCAAAGGCTAATAATCGCATTCTCGAAGTGGCATTTAATTACCGCCGTCGAGAAGATATCGGTATGGCTAAAGAATTAGTCTCGTCAGGAAAGCTAGGTCGCGTTTATCACTCCCGAGTCAGCTGGAAGAGAAGGGCTGGCATACCTGGATTAAAATCGTGGTTCACTTCGGCAACATTAGCTGGTGGCGGTGCAGCAATCGATCTAGGGCCCCACATCCTTGATTCTCTCTTGTACATGTTGGGCGAGCCACGAGTAGTTGCGGTAAGTGCAGTCATGCATGGTGAACTCGGAAGAGCGGGCTACGGTGGGATGGATAGTACGGTGCAGATGGCGGGTAGTAGCGGCCTATTTGAAGTAGAAGATCTATGCAGCGCACTATTGAGGTTAGACGATGGCTCATCAGTTGCCCTAGAAATAACTTGGGCTTCTCACGCCGTCGATGACGAAGACATTTCTTTTGAACTTTTGGGGGTCGATGCAGGCCTAAGAATTTTCATTCCGAGGTATGCCACAGAAGACACCCTTACTTTCTTTGGAGATGAAAACGGCGAACATTACCTTCGTCAACCAAAAGTCACATCGACAGGCGAAGGTCACTTGGCTGTTATTAACGAGTTCATTGACCGCGTGGTTTCAGGCGAGTTCGGTGCTCAATCTGGCGAGTACGCACTCCATAGATCAAAGATTATGGATGCTCTTTATAGCTCAGCCAAGGCCGGAAGAGAGGTAACTCTCTAATGACTTTGCGAGTAACAATTTGGAACGAAAATATTCACGAACAACAAAAAGATTCAGTCGCCGCCAATGTTTATCCAAAGGGAATGCATGGCGCAATTCGAGATCTTCTGCAGAACGAATTGGGAAGTGGTGTTGAAGTTTCAACCGCCACTCTCGAACAAGACGAACACGGACTCACTAAAGAAGTGCTCGAAAACACTGATGTTCTAATGTGGTGGGGTCATGAGGCTCATCCTCAGGTGAGCGACGAGGTAGTGCAACGAGTGTACGATTCTATTCTCGGCGGTATGGGGCTTATCGTTTTACACTCTGCACATTATTCGAAAATCTTTAGGAAACTCATGGGCACAAGCTGTTCTCTCAAGTGGCGTAGCTCAAAAGATAGAGAGTGTGTGTGGAGTGTCAATCCAACTCACCCCATAACACAGGGCGTTGCTGACCCGATAGTCATTCCGCTGCAAGAAATGTATGGGGAGTATTTCGACATACCGACTCCGGATGAATTGATTTTCATTTCAAGTTTTTCGGGTGGCGAAGTCTTTAGATCGGGTGCCACATGGAGACGCGGTCTCGGCAAAGTCTTCTATTTTTCACCGGGTGATCAG
>Ga0209107_10001309_pt1 | contig 13928 bp, 13 predicted proteins | sample LakErihyJuly2011_2_FD_187460 | JGI IMG/M metagenome (GOLD analysis project Ga0209107, IMG submission 187460) | Freshwater microbial communities from dead zone in Lake Erie, Canada - CCB hypolimnion July 2011 (SPAdes) (version 2) | ecosystem: Environmental > Aquatic > Freshwater > Lentic >... | reverse complement strand
TCATTTTCTCAACAATATCACTCGGATAAACCTCGCCTTGTTGAATGATGGACAATATGCAAAACTCCAAAACGCCCTTGCGCATTTGACTTTGTGTGTTTTGAATATCCATAAGTTTCTGATTGAACCACAAAACTATGAAATTTTATAGTACTATGCAATACATAGTACTATAATAAATCAAATTAAAATATTAAATAATTGATAATCATGTTATTACAAAATAATAAAATGGTTAAGCGTTCCTAGAAAATGATAAATGGTAGATTAATACACCACTAATTCATAAAAATCCTCTGGTTTTAGGTATTGTTCCGCCAAGGTTTTTAGTTGTTCTGGCTGTATAGATTTGACAACATCAATGGTATTATAAAAATAGGCATCGGTTAGATCATTTAATATATAGGATTTCCATCTGGCGATAATTTGAAAGGGACCATCCAAATCACCCAGCAATCCACCCAACACATAATTTTTAACCAACTTTAATTCGTCTTCACTGACCAATTCTTCTCTCAATATTTTCATTTCCTTATACACTTCATCAATCGTTGGTTTACAAACATCCTTACCTGCATCCGTGCTTATCATCCAAGCACATTGTTGCACATGATTCTGAATATAACTATGTATGCCATAGGTGTAGCCTTTATCTTCTCTAATATTGCGCATTAAACGAGAACCAAAAAATCCACCAAAAATATTATTCAATACCTGTGTCGGTGCAAAATCGGGATGATGGCGATTAGGAAAATGTCGGGCAATACGAATAGATCCTTGTACCGATGATGCATCATTCACTACGCTGTACTGCTTTTGCGCAGCGGAAACAATAGGATGTGTGACATCTGCAATTACTTTTTTATTTAATGGCAACTGACCTATATGCTTGTTTAATAGTTCCTGCATATCAGTTGGAAATTTGCCTGCCATAAAAATAATACACTTGCCATGCTTATAATAAGTATCATAAAAAGCAGTCAAATCGGCTAAAGTAACATTTTTATAATCTTCCTGCATTGCATATTTACCATAAGGATGATCAATGCCAAATAAATATTCATCAATAAAACGATTCGCGATAAAATCACTCTTCTTTAAATTAAGTGATAATCGTTGAATTAAATTTTGCTGATATATTTGTAATTCTTTTTCAGGAAAATTGGCTTCGGATATTAATTCACTCACAACAGGAATCACTTCATTAAAATATTTCGTCAAACAATGTAAAGCAATGGTTGCCGTTTCATTGTAACAGTTTCTGCTTAAATGCGCGCCATAAAATTCAAAGGCTTCATTAATCTCAAATGCATTTTTTTTCGTTGTCCCATTTTTTAATAAAAAATTAGTAGCAGCTGCTACCCAGTTTTTATCCTCATAGGAATTACCCGCAAAAAATACCATATCCATGAGCATCACTGGTTCTGCGCCCCCTTCATAAGTATATACTTCTACTTGGTTGTCTAAAACAAAGTGCTGGTAGGGTTTTAACTTAATGTCAAAATCAATAGCATCTTTGATTACGGGAGCCATATGTCGATCTAATGCCATGATTCTATGATTTACTATAATAATATAATGTGTTGCGATTGGTGTCTTGAAAAATTTGCTGTGCTGTTTGCTGTATTAATTCAGGCGTTATTTTTTGGTATTTCTCCAATTCCTGATTCATCAAATCTGCATCTCCTAATAATTCATAATAAGCCAAACTATGTGCCCTATTCATGATGCTCATATCTTCAAAACAAATTAAACTTTCAGTTTTGTTAATTACTTTTTGAACTTCATGGGTCGGCATCATCGTATTTTTAATTAATTCAATTTCATCCAACACTGCTTTTTCAGCAACCGACATGGTAATTCCTTTGACCAACTTCCCTTCAATCACCACTAAGCCTGGATCAATGGTGCCAAAATGATAACAATCAATAGAAGAAAATATTTGTTTCACTTTTATTAATTGTTCATATAATCTTGAAGTGGCACCGCCACCAATTACATCAGTCATTAAATCTGTTGCGTGATAATTTTTATCCAATCTTCCGCCCATATGCCAGGTCATCATTAACATATCTAGGGGGACATCTGCACGTACATCTTGGAACCTGCTTTTTTGTTGCACTGGTTCCATTGGTAAGTTTCGTTCATAAGAATCGCCTGAAGCGATTGGGCCAAACCATTTTTCAGCCAATTGCTTTACTTGTTCCGTGGTCACATTTCCAGTGACAACTAATATAGCGTTATTGGGACGATAAAATTTAAAGAAGAAATCTTTTACATCTTGCATTTTTGCTTGCTCCACATGTTCCAACGAAGCCCCAATGGTCATCCAACGATAAGGATGATTGGTATAGGCAAGCGTGCGCATTTTGTGCCAGGCATCCCCATAAGGTTTATTGATATAATGTTCTTTGAATTCCTCACACACTACCTTACGTTGCACTTCCAAGCTTTTTTCGCTAAAAGCAAGCGACAACATACGATCACTTTCCAACCAAAAAGCAGTCTCAATATTTTCAGCCGGAATTTGACAATAATAATTCGTTAAATCGTTGGTCGTATAGGCATTGTTTTCACCTCCTGCTCTTTGCAAAGGTTCATCGTAGATAGGAATATTAATACTTCCGCCAAACATCAGATGCTCAAATAAATGGGCAAACCCTGTTTTATGCGGGTCCTCATCTTTTGCACCCACATTGTATAGCACATTTACCACTGCCATTGGCGTGCTGGTATCCTGATGAACAATAACTTTTAGGCCATTGTCTAGTTCGAATTTGTCAAATTGTATCATAAAGAGTACGAAATTACTTAATAAGTGCAATAGTTCCTTTTCTAATACCTATTCCAGAATTTTATTTTAAATACCCCATTTTGTTGAACGAGCAGGCAATAAATAGGGAAAAATTGAGGTTTTACTACAACCCGTTTATTTTATACTGTAACTTTGTAGCTCATTAATAGAATGGATATGAACTTAGAAACACTGTACCAACGCGCCTTGAACTTTGAACATTTGACTAAAGAAGAAGGCATGTTTTTATTTGAAAATGCACCGTTAAATGAACTAAGTCATGTTGCAAATGAATTAAGAAAAAAGCAGGTGCCTCATGGAAAAGTAACTTGGCAAATTGACCGTAATTTAAATACCACTAATGTTTGTATTGCGAATTGTAAGTTTTGTAATTTTTACAGAATCCCAGGACATGCCGAAGCATACATCACTGATATGGATACCTATCGTGTAAAAATTAAAGAAACACTCGCTTGGGGTGGAGACCAATTATTATTACAAGGAGGACATCATCCAGAATTAGGATTGGCTTTTTATACCGGAATATTCAGTCAAATAAAAGCTGAATTTCCAACCATTAAATTACACACTTTAGGACCCCCAGAAATTGCACATATTGCAAAACTGGAAAAAATGAGTCACACCGATGTTTTAAAAGCATTGGTCGCAGCAGGTATGGATTCACTCCCAGGTGCAGGCGCTGAAATATTAGTGGATCGTGTTCGTAAATTAGTATCGAATGGAAAATGCGGTGCAGATGAATGGTTAGATGTGATGGCTGCAGCACACCAATTAAATATTACTTCGAGTGCTACGATGATGTTTGGTCATGTTGAAACCCTAGAAGAAAGATTTATTCATTTGGTTCGTATAAGAGAAGTGCAGGATAAAAAACCAGCCCACGCAAAAGGATTTTTAGCATTTATTCCTTGGACCTTCCAGGATGTAGACACCTTACTTACCAAAATAAGAGGGGTACATAATTTAACAACGACCGAAGAGTATATCCGCATGATTGCAATAAGTAGAATTATGCTGCCTAATATCAAAAATATTCAAGCAAGTTGGTTAACCGTGGGTAAGGCCACTGCGCAGGTTTGTTTGGAAACAGGCGCAAACGATTTTGGTAGCATCATGTTGGAGGAAAATGTGGTGAGTGCAGCAGGTGCACCCCACCGCTTTACCTACAAATCCATACAGGAAGCCATTGCCGAAGCTGGTTTTGAGCCACAATTAAGAAATCAACAATACGAATGGCGTGAATTACCAGCTGGTATCATGGAGCAGGTAATTGATTATTAAAGTTTGGGTCTACGTTGAATGTAACTTTTTTACTAGGAGTTCGTTATAGGATTATAACGCTCAATGCCCCATCATGACTGAACAGGATTACAATAATTGTGTAGATGAACATTCCAATGGAGTGTACCGCTTTATTGTAAAAAATATCAGAAGTACCCAAGATGCAGAAGATATTGTGCAATCTGCCTATGAAAAACTTTGGGTAAACCGAGAACGTGTAACCCCACTCAAAGCAAAGTCCTATTTGTATACGGTCGCCTACCATCAAATGATTGATGTGATTCGAAAGGAAAATAAAAAACCTACCACGAACGAGTATATGGAAGTGGATCAGGTGACACACCAAACCAGTTCCGAATTAAAGCAAAATTTATTAAGCGCCATTAATTTACTCAACCCTACTCAAAAAAGTTTGGTGTTGTTAAAAGATTATGAAGGCTACTCCTATCAAGAAATTGGAGAAATTATGAATTTGTCCGAAAGTCAGGTAAAAGTTTATTTGCATCGTGCTCGGTTATTTTTAAAGACCAAATTATTGGAACTCGAAAAAGTAAATGCGTAACCATGGAAATTAACCAACATAATTACGAGCATTATTTTTTGATGTATATCGACAATGAACTTTCCGTGGAGGAGAGGGCAGCGGTTAATGACTTTATCATGCAATATTCAAATTATGCAAATAAGTTGGAGGCATTACAACAACTTAAGATCAGTCCAGATACCCTTATTTATGAAAATAAATTTTCATTATACAAATTGAGCGAACAGGATGAACAGTGTATTACTTATTTGGAAAATGAATTGACTAACGAAGAAAAAGCAAGTTTTGAAAACAAATTATCCGCTGATATTTATTTACAATCTAATGTCAAGCAATGGCAGGGTACTTTTCTTACTAAGCCAACGAACATACAGATAGCTCCAAATTTTAAAAACAGCCTATATAAAAAATCAGCGCAGATAAAACCTTTGTGGGCCACTGTCACATTTAAAAGATGGGCATCGGTTGCTGCAATATTGGTTGTCGTGATTGGGCTCAATCTATTTAATACGCAAAATAAGCAAGAGGTGCCATCCTTTACCAATAATAATGGAGTGAAAACCGAATTAAATAAGATTGCAGTTACTGAAACAAATAATGGCGCTGATATAAACGCCACAAAAAGTGCAATCGCTGTAAATAAGATAAAAAAAGAAACATTAGTACCAATCGTAAATACAAATGTGCAAGACCAAAATGATTACGCAAACAGTAACTTAAACTCATTAAATAATAAAACTTTTGCGGCGCCTAATAATGAAGTGGCAAATGCATTGTTAGCTAAAGAAGATATAAATACGAAAACGATTGATGAAACAATTACGTTAACTAAGGAAATACTCCCAACAAGCATTTCAAATGTAAATGAAGAAACGAAAAATAATATTGAAGCGATTATTACACCAATCCAGGTGCAATACAACAATATTGATACTGACGAGGAGGATCGTGTCATTAATATTGCCAACCTAGAAATTGATGGTGCAAAATTCAGAGAGTTCAGTCGAAAAATTACCACCCTGTTTAAAAGAAACAAACCCGAAAATGATAAATATAAATAAAATGAAAAAAGTAAAGTTACTCTTGGTATTAATGATGAGTTATGGTTTCGTAAATGCACAAGCGGATAGTAGTGCCTATAAAAACCCTTTAAAAGCCGATACTATTATCATATCCTCGGATAGTGTAAACATTGGAAATACTACTTTTTCCGCAGATACCATTACCATCGGCAATATCATGATCGTTAAGGGATCCGGTAACACTACAAATACAAATTATAAAAACCAAACACCCATCATTGCTGCCAATGCAGACACCTTACAATTGGGTCGCTATAAAGTGGTGTTGGATGAAAATAGCCATACACGATTTAATAAAGGTTGGGTGAAAGGTGATATAGATGGTGTTAAAATATACAAATCACCCAAACCAGCAAAAAATGTAAGCACCAATTGGTTCTCCTTTGATTTGGGTTATGCAAATTTTCATGACAAATCACCCATAATATATTATTTACTGCCGCCTTCTGGTATTATGCCGCCTTCAGGAGGCATCAGCGTCGATAATTTAAAACTAAATAACAGTAAGTCAAGTAATTTTAATTTATGGATTGTACAACAAAAAGTAAACTTATATAAAAACAAATTAAATTTAAAGTACGGTGTCGGATTTGAAATGTTTAATTTCAGATTGGAACAACCCGTTAGCTTCCGAAATGACCTTCCCAATAAAATGATTTTAGATAATGTAAGTTTTTCAAAAAATAAATTATTTGCCAAATACCTAACAGTTCCATTTCAACTCAATTTTAAATCAGATCCAAAAAGTAATAAAAGTTTTTATATGAGCGCGGGAATGAGTGCTGGATACCTGGTGGATGCAAGAAATAAACAAAAAAGTAGCGAAAGAGGTAAACAGAAATATGATGGTAATTTTAATTTAAATAACTGGCGATTCGCGACCATTGGAGAGTTAGGGGTTGGCGGAATCAGACTTTACGGATCCTATGGTTTAACCAATTTGTTTGACAAAAACGTTTTCGCAATTGAATTTCATCCTTACACCATCGGATTAAGATTTAGTAATTTTTAAATCCTTTAAAAATAAATTATACTAAATTTTCAGCGCCAAAATAAGCTTGCAACACTTTAGGTAATGCAATGCCTGTTTCAGTTTGGTAATTTTCAACGATAGCAGCAAAAATTCTTGGCAAAGCCAATGAACTACCATTCAATGAATGGGTAAACTGTGTTTTACCTTCTGCATCCTTATAACGACACTTCATGCGATAGGTTTGATACGCTTGAAAGTTGGAAACGCTACTTACTTCCAACCACATTTGTTGCGCGGCACTATACACTTCAAAATCATAGGTAATGGCAGAAGCAAATCCCATATCACCCCCACAAAGTTTTAAAATGCGATAAGGTAAGCCCAAACTAATTAATAAATTTTCAACGTGGGTGACCATCTCATTTAAAACATCATCGCTTTTTTCAGGTGTTACAATTTGAATGATTTCTACCTTCTCAAATTGATGTACTCGATTCAAACCTCTCACTTCTTTTCCAAAACTTCCAGCCTCTCTTCTAAAACAAGGGGAATAAGCCGTCATTTTTAAAGGCAAATCTGATTCCTTTAAAATAGTATCTCTAAAAATATTCGTTACGGGAACTTCCGCTGTAGGAATTAAATAAAAATTATCAGCAGTCGCGTGATACATCTGTCCTTCCTTATCTGGCAATTGTCCAGTCGCAAAAGCCGAAGCCTCGTTGACCATAAAAGGAGGTAAATATTCTGTATACCCAGCTGCAGTATTAAAATCTAAAAAATATTGTGCCAAAACTCTTTGAAATTTCGCACCCTTACCAATATATAAGGGGAAACCACTTCCTGTAATTTTAGCACCAGTTTCAAAGTCAACCAAATTATATTTTTTGATTAAATCCCAATGCGGAACTGCTTCCTTGTGTAAAATAGGTTTTGCCCCCGCTTCTTTTACCAATACATTCTCTTCAGGGGTTTTTCCCAATGGCACAATATCATGAGGTAAATTTGGAAATTGTACCATGGTATTATGTAAACTTGTTTCCACCTCGGCCATTTTAACCTTTAAAGGATCTAATTGCTTCTTCCATTCTGCAACCTCATTTTTAACCCCCTCGGCTTTGTCCTTTTCCCCCTTGGCCATTAATCCGCCTATTTCCTTGGAAGCCGCATTCACCTTAGATTGTGTATCATCAAAAGATGCCTGTAATTGCTTTCTTTCATCATCCAATGCAATGACCGTATCCACTAATTCCGGTTGTCCAAAATGCTTAATTGCCAGTTTGGCCTTCGCTAGTTCGCGGTTTTGGCGTAAAAAATTTACCTGTAACATGTCAACAATATTTTTTCAAAGATAATCAAAGCAACGTACTACGCCTAGATATCCCCTACCTTTGCTTAATAATTTGAAAAAAGGAAAATATGGCATCAATCAAAGACGATTTTCAGACCAGGTGGTGGGCTTTAGAGCAAAAATTAATGGACCAATTTGGGAAAAAGCCAGATGTGGAAGCCGTTCTTTTTTTAATTGGATTACAGGAAACGGGCTTTATTCGTGAAAAGATAAGCAAGGAACAAAAGCAGGACTTGATGCATGTAGCCATTTGTACCATCCTTAGCCCTAGCGGTTATTATATAAACGAAGGTAAGGATGAGGAAGGCTGGCCCCACTTTAAACAAATAAAAAATAAGCCAACCATGGACTTGATGGAGCAGGAAGCCTTTTTAAAAGACCATATTTTATTATATTTTGGTAATATTAATTTCTAGTAGATTGTTTTTTTAGCGTTTTTTATGAATCTTTGCAACAATTAAAAATAAGTATATGCAATTTCCAGCCGATTTAAAATACACCAAGGACCACGAATGGATTAAAGTAGAAGGTAATGTAGCCACTATTGGCATTACCGATTTCGCGCAAGGCGAGTTAGGTGATATTGTATATATCGACATTAATACCGTTGGTAAAATGTTATCTGCGGAGGCTGTTTTTGGAACGGTAGAAGCAGTAAAAACAGTCAGTGATTTATTCTTACCTGTAGCTGGAACCATTAATGAAATTAATCCAGCTTTAGCAGGACAACCAGAATTAGTGAATACAGATCCTTATGGTGCAGGATGGATGGTGAAAGTAACGATGGTGAATCCAGATGATGTTGCGCAACTTTTGACTAGTGAAGCTTATAGCCAATTGGTACATTAGTCCTGTCATGACAAATTCAACAAAAACTTTGTTTTGGGTCATTGCCGAATGTTTACTTGTATTTGTATTATTAAGTTTACCTGGTAATGAATTCAATGATCATACAAGTTGGATTTCGAAAATTATGGCGCTACCCTATGCAGATAAATTAGTGCACATGGGACTTTTTGGTAGTTTAGCCTTATCTCTATTTTTCCATTTCGAAATGTTGACAGATACGCGATATAAAACGACGCGGGCAAAAGCTATTGCATTAATTATTTGTATCCTGTATGGTATTGGGATGGAATACTATCAAAAATACTATGTACCTAGTAGGGGCTTTGATGTTTTAGACATGTTGGCTGATGCAATAGGTGCATTATGTGCCTTACCTTTGTTTGCGTTCATTGGGAAAAGACTATTTAAATAGTTTATAATAAGTATATTTAAGAATGGGAATTGAAAAAGACATACAACAATCTTGTTTCAGAAATGAATTTCAAAAAATGGGTATTAATCTCATTTACACTGCCAATTGGTTAAATGAAAAGATAGCGCATATTTTAGCGAATGAAGAAATCACCCAACAACAATATAATATTTTAAGAATTTTGCGCGGAAGCGAGTGTCCCTTAAGCACCCTAAAAATAAGAGAACGCATGTTGGATAAGATGAGTGATACCAGCCGAATTGTAGATCGCTTAATTGCCAAAGGGTTGGTTGAAAAAACTGCTTGCCTAAAAGACAAAAGATTGGTGGATATCACCATTTCCAAAAAGGGATTGGTACTCGTCGATAAATTAGACCAATTTAACAATCAGATTGATGCGGTGTTAAAGGGCGTTGATGAAAAAGAGGCACAAACCATCAATCAACTATTAGATAAAATAAGAGCTACGTCGGAACCTAAAATATAAAAAAATAATTTACATGCGAATTTTACTAAGTATCCTATTTATAGGATTTTTTCTTTTTACCAATGGGCAGCTAAAAATTTCAGATAAAAATGTTTTTGAATTTAGGGGCGTATGGGTAGCCACTGTAGAAAATATAGATTGGCCTAGTAAAAGAGGGCTTAGCAATGAAGATCAAAAAAGAGAGTTTATTGCTTTATTAAATATGCATAAAAAAAATGGCATGAATGCGATTGTGATGCAGGTGCGCCCATCGGGTGATGCCATGTACCCTTCCACTTTGGAGCCATGGAGTGAATACCTCATGGGAAAACAAGGATTACCCCCAAGTCCTTTTTATGATCCATTGGCATTTATGATTCAAGAAACGCATAATCGTGGGATGGAATTTCATGCATGGATCAATCCCTATCGTGCAGTATTTAATATCAAAAGATCAAGTATAGCGCCGAGCCATATTACAAAAATTCATCCAGAATGGTTTTTAGAATATGGAGATAAAAAATATTTTAACCCCGGATTACCTGAAGTTTGGAAACATACCAATCGGGTGGTACGTGACTTGGTCTCAAGATATGATATTGATGCAGTGCACATGGATGATTATTTTTATCCATATCGTATTGCAGGAAAAGAATTCCCTGACCAAGCAACTTTTTTAACCAATAAACGTGGATTAAATAAGGAGGATTGGAGACGTAGTAATTGTGATACCATTATTAAACAATTAAACGCCACCATACGTAGTACTAATCCATCCGTACAATTTGGCATTAGCCCATTTGGTGTTTGGAGAAATAAGTCAGTGGATCCCAAAGGAAGCAATACCAAAGCAGGACAAACTAATTATGATGATTTATATGCTGATATTTTATTGTGGCTAGAAAAAGGCTGGATTGATTATGTGACACCACAAATATATTGGGAGCATGGGCATCCATTGGCCGACTACGATGAAATCATTAATTGGTGGGACAAAAATAGTTATGGTAAAAACTTATACATCGGTCACGGCATATACCGTGCAGGAAGTAACGCAGGATGGAAAGATAAAAATGAAATTCCTTATCAAATAAATCGTGTACGCACACTCCCTAATACCAATGGCTCTATTTACTTTAGCAGTAAAAGCTTTAACTCAAATGCCAATGGATGGAATGATAGTTTACAACAACATTATTATCAAAAGCCAGCATTACTGCCTACCATGCCTTGGCTAGTGCAATACCAAATGGCCACCCCTGTAGTTGAAAAAAAATCAGACAATGAATATCGTATTTCCAATACACAAAAAACGGGTGTGAAACAATACGCGATTTTGAAAAAGATAGAAGAAAGCTATACTGTGGAAACAATCATTAATGCCCCAACACAAACCCTTAATTTAAACGAACTGGGTATTGTGAAAAATAACAAATACAAGTATTGGCTGGTTGCTGTTGGTAAACAAAATCAATTAAGTAAATTAGTAGCGCTGCCTTAGTTCATTAGGATGCGTTACAGATAAATACAAACTTGTAATCACTGGAGTCAAAGATCCGACAACAAAACTATTCAAGTTAAATCGTAAACTTTACTACTACTCGTATACTCTTTTTAGAAGCGATTGCTCATTGGCTTTAATGATTAAAGGCACATGTTCCACCACGGTCATATCATTATCCAAACCAAATGCTTTTTGATCACTTTGTGCTAATTGCTTAATATTAAAGTACACATCCATAATAAAATCTTCCTTGAAACTTAACTCGTTTTCGATAGAGAAGAAGCTTTCTATAATTACATAAGTTATATCGGTATGGAAATCCTTACTCTTCAATGATTCGTACTTACTATAAATTCCTAATTCTTGAGATTCATTTAATTCCTGCATCACTTTTTTAAAGCACAAATTAACGCGCGGTTGAATCCTAAATCCTAATTTAAAATCAACACGCATCACTTTATCGTCCACTAACTCACGTATGGAATATTCCATACCATACGGAGAGTCGGTTCGATCAATGTGCAAGAACCAATAAATATCTGCACGCTTGGGTTTGCGATTTAATATAGAATCAATAATACGATGTTCAATTTCACGGTAATTATTTGCCTTGGTTAAATACACCAAATGTGTCGCGTATTTAGGCATATCCTTATCGGCACTCAATTCGGCTAATGGATCTAAATAATCTTTCAACTTCACAAAATCCAAATAACGATTGGTAATTTTTCGTGCACGATGCCAAATCATCATTATAAAAATGATACTAAATGAAAAACCTAAAGTGATATAAGCATGTTTAATTTTAATAACATTTGCTAAAAAAAAGGAGATTTCCACTGTACTAAAAACTAAGATAACAAAAGCGACAAGCGGTTGACTCCATCTTCTAACATTCAATAAATAAAAATTGATCAAAACCGTAGTCATCATCATAGTTAATATAACCGAAAAGCCATAAGCGTTCAGCATACTTTCACTATCTCTAAAAAAGAATAACATCGAAACACATCCAAACCATAACAATAAATTAAAACTTGGAATATAAATTTGTCCTTTTTGATCGGTCGGAAACTTTACAGTCACCCTTGGCCAAAAATTCATGCTGATCGCTTCATTAATTAAAGCAAAAGAGCCACTAATTAAAGCTTGACTCGCAATAATCGTAGCAAAAGTGGCAATACCAATACCAATTAATAAAAACCAATGTGGCATCAATTCATAAAAAGGATTCATTTCTCCAATGGTATGACCCATATGTTGCATTAACCAAACCCCTTGACCCATATAACTAAATACCAAAGCAATTTTTACAAAAATCCAACTGATTTGAATATTGATACGCCCACAATGACCTAAGTCACTATATAATGCCTCAGCCCCTGTGGTACATAAAAATACAGCGCCCAACAACCAAAAACCTTGCGGATAATTTGCAAGTAAGTCATAAGCATAATAAGGATTCAGTGATTTTAAAATGGCTATATTTCCCATAACAGGAATAAGACCAAGAATCAAAATCATCGAAAACCAAACCAACATGATGGGTCCAAAAGCAAAGCCTACAATTTTAGTACCGAAACGTTGAAAGAAAAACAAAAGTGAGATAATGGCAAAAACAATTCCTACCGTCAAATTGTTACCCGGTACAAAAACAGTTTCAAGTCCTTTTACATCTTTTAAAGCTTCAATAGCAGATGAAACAGAAAGTGGCGGCGTTATCATACCCTCTGCCAATAATAATGCAGCGCCAAATATGGCAGGTATATAAATCCATTTTACATATCGACGAATAAGTGCAAACAAAGAAAAAATTCCTCCCTCTCCCCGATTATCAGCGCGAAGTGTCAACAATACATATTTGAAAGTGGTTTGTAAAGTCAATGTCCAAAAAACACAAGATATAGCACCATATACTAACTGCTCGGTAATGATTTTGTTATGAACGATGGTTTTAAATACATACAATGGTGAGGTTCCGATATCGCCGTAAATAATTCCTAAAGTAACGATTAAACCTGCTACTGAAAGTTTGTGGGAATGCCCATTGGTTGTTTGTGCCATGAATCAAAGTAAATTGATGACGAAGTTCATTAAAATTAAACATACAAACCATCAAACAGGGGAAGTATTTTGGAAATACCCCCATTTATTTTTACTAAGGCTTGTAAGTACCCCATTTTTGCGCGACTGCCTGAAACCTAAAATCAAAAATGCCTTGCAACTGCTTTTTGACCAAAATCACTTGTGCAATATCTCCCAAAAAGCCCAACGGAATTTTATAGTGCACAATATCTTCCATTTTTACACCCCCAGGAACGGCGGTAAAGTGATGCTGATGGTGCCACATGGTATAAGGACCAAAACGTTGCTCATCCACAAAATAAGCCCCTTCCTGTACATGGGTAATTTCGGTCATCCAATACAATGGGATACCCAAAATTGGCTTTACCGTGTATTCAATAATTTGACCTGGGTACATTTTTGAACCATGGTGTTTACTGATGATGTTAAACCCCATTTTCGCAGGGGTGATTTTGGCTAAATTAGCGGGGCTACTAAAAAAATCCCAAGCTTCTGGTAACGAAATGGGAATAAACTGCTCGGTGTGAATGGAATATACTTTTGACATAAAAGTATAACAAAGCAAAAAG
>Ga0209107_10001307_pt1 | contig 13937 bp, 7 predicted proteins | sample LakErihyJuly2011_2_FD_187460 | JGI IMG/M metagenome (GOLD analysis project Ga0209107, IMG submission 187460) | Freshwater microbial communities from dead zone in Lake Erie, Canada - CCB hypolimnion July 2011 (SPAdes) (version 2) | ecosystem: Environmental > Aquatic > Freshwater > Lentic >... | reverse complement strand
CTTCCACTGGCTGAACGTCAGGCCCACCAGATTGGCCGGGGGGCGGACCTTGGCCACCTGTTGCACCAACGTGAGATCGCGCGGACGGCCGAAGCGCATGACGCAGGCACGGTCCAGGACCTTATCGGAAAGACTCTGGGTCGATTCATCCTCGTTCATCGTGCCAGCGAACAGCACGTTACGATCTGGATAGAGCCTGATTGCCGCCTCGTTCAGCTGGAGGCTGCCCATGTCCAAGGCGATCTCCGCTTTGGCACGGTCATCCTTGTTAGCGACGTTCACGCCGCGGCGTGTCTCCAGTTTGCTCAGGAACTCTGAGAAGTAGTATTCGACGCGGGCCAGATTCATTTCGTCTAGTAGCACCAAGAGCATGCCGTTGGACTTTGCGTTCTTCGCCTCCCAGCCGTCCGGCATGGGCCAAGTTTTGCGATTATGGATCTCGAACTGCACCATCGCTCGAGCTAACTCCGTGGCTTTATAGCGCTGCTCCAGGTGGTTATAGAAACCAAAGAGGTCATTCGGACTATCCCAGCGAGGCTGCACCGCCAAGCTCACGAGGTGAATGCCCATGCCTTCGGCATAGCGCATCGGTAGCTCGGACTTACCTGTACCGCTGATGCCAGCTAAGACCACGAGTGGCGACATGTCCGCCGTCTTGAGCGAGGCATGGAAAGCATTGACGACACGATCCGGGAAGGTGAGCCCGCAGTCGGCGATATATTTCTTGGCCTTCTTCAGGGCCTCTTCCTCGGTGATGCTGACACCGGTCAACTTGATGTCCTGGAACTGCGCGGTCTTCCAAAGGTCTTCATAGCGATTGGCCGCGGGCCCGGAGCCGGAGGCTCCCGAAAGCGTCGCCGAAGAGACTTCTCCCCGCAGCTCGCCCAGCTTTCGTTCCAGCTCTTTACGCTTCTCTTCCAGGCGCTTGATCTCGTCTTCGGCGTCCTTCTGCTGGCGGAGCAGGTCCTTGAGCTTCTTTTCGGCGGCATCGTTGGCTTTTTCAGCCGCCTCCAGTTTTTTATTAACCACATCAAGCGCCACCTCTGCAGCCGTCTTTGCCTTAATTGCTTCGTCCGTTGCTTTCAACGCATCCCGAAGCTTCTGCTCTTCTTCAACTTTTTGACGCGCTAATGCTGCCAACGCACCATCGAACTCGCCCTTATTCTTCTCGAACTCGGTCTTGATTCGCTGCAAGTCAGCCTGAGCCACCACTAGCTGCGATTCTAACGAGGCCTTCTCGCCGGCCAGCCTGCCGATCTCTTTATGCAAGTCGACGATCTGCGCATCCAAAGTCTTTTTAGCCTCCTGCAGAGCTTCGAGATCCTGCTTGGCTAGTACCACCAGGGCACGGACGGCCTCCTGCTCCTGACGATCAGCTTGGAGCTTTAGAAGCTCGGCCTGCAGGGCATCGTATCGCTCCTTTGCGTCCTTGATCTTCTCATCAGCGACCGTCGCCTCAGCGATAATCTTCTGGGCCGCCTCGAGGCGCTCTTTGATCTCTGCAAGATCGGCCGCCTTCTGCTCGACGAGCTGCTCCAGGTTGGCGAGCTTGGTCGCCGCCGGCAGCTTACGCTGCTGTTCGATGGCTTGGTAGAAGCGATAGCCGACAAAGGACGAAGCCACCAAGGCTACACTCCAAGCGACGAATTGATTAACGAAGGGATCCATGGAAGTTATTTGGTGACGGGGGTGGCGAGCTGGGCCTTCTGGGCTTCGATCGATTTGGTGAGGGCGGCCTGCTGGGCCTTCAGGTCAGCGACCCATTTCTGCAGTTGGTTCTCCTGTCCTTTGAGCAGGGCAACCGTCTCCCGGAGTCGCTTCAGGTCGTCGGCCTTGACCAACACGGCATCGACTTCCTTCTGGAGCTTGTCCCGGTCGGCGGTGAGCGAAGCCAGCGACAGCTTGGCTTGCGCGGCTTCGCTGCCAGCCGATTCAGCGGCGGCCTTGGAGGCGCGCTCAGCGAGCTTGGCCGCCTTCGCGGCTTCAATGTCCGCCTGAGCGGAGATGAGCTTAGACTTCAGGTCATCGAGCTCGGCCTGGGCTTTCTCACGAGCCGCCTTGGCGAGCTGAGTAGCCTGCTCTAGGCGCGCCAAATCATCCTTCGCGGCCTGAGCGGAGGCCTTGGCCTGACGGGAAAGCTCCTGATCAGCGCGGGCGGCTTCAGCCTTGCCCTGGGTACCGATCAACTCGGTTTCTAACTTACGCAACCGAGCCTCAGCGTCCTTTAACTGCACATCGGACGTAGCGAGCTGCTTGGCCTTGGCTTCGAGCGCACCGATCTCGGTGCTCAGACCGGCGAGTTTACGCTGGGCATCGTTCAGCTGGCCTTGGGCGGCGTCCACGGATGCCTTTAACTTGGCGTCCGCGGCGGAGAGCGCCGGCTGATCCTTGCGCAGGGTTTCCAGCTCCGCGGTCAGCTTCTGTTTCTCCGCGTTCATGGCCTTATTGCCGACGGTGAGATTATCGGATTCGGCGCGGACACCTGATTGCTCCGCCGACATCTTGCTTAGGTCCAGCTTGAGCTGGGCCAGCTGCTTCTTAGTCGAGTCGAGGTCGGCATTAGCATTGGCTAGCTCAATCTTCTTGGGAGCCAGCTCTCGTTCGAGGCGATCCTTCTCGGAGCCCATAGCCGAAGACTTCGTAGACAAATCCTCGACCTTCAGGCGGAGCTTGGCCTCTTCGGCCGTGAGCATTTCGATCGCCCGGTCGTGGTCGGCTTTCAGGCTGAGGGCGACCGTCGCCGAGTTCTTCGCCTCGGTATAGTTATGCAACTCCCAGGTCAGGTAACCCAAGGCGGCGACGTTCACGGCCAGGATAGCGCCGAACACATACGGTGAGGCGCCGCTCGGCGTGCTAGCGGGGGCTTCTTGGGCAGGATCTTCAGGGGTGGGAAGCATGCCCCTAATTACCCTTCCGCCCCTAGAGAATCCATAAGAATCATAAGGATTATAACAGCGGCAGGGGGCCTCCCTAGGACTGCAATGCTTCAGTTCGCAGGAATCCTCGGGAAGCTACCGATGATCTCATGCAAGTGGTGGTGGCGGGGGTCATCCGCGTACACGAACTGCTCAAAGTCGGGATAGCTTACCTTGCCATACCGATACTCCTTACCGTCCGATAAACGTACGACCATCAGGTCGTTTTCCGCGTCATGCGACAATCTATCGATGTAATCCGTCCCGCCCTTGGGCTCAACCGTCTCCCAAGAATGCACCGAGCAACATATTTCAAAAAGAGGGCCTGGCTTTTCACCGCTTTTCAAATAGTACGTCAGGCGGGATTGATTCTCCCAACATGACTTCGTTTCATCGGAAAAATCTTCGTCATGATTGAGGTATTCGTTGGCCTCACGTATGACTGCAACGGCCTGAGGCATTCGGCCGGCTCTGGCGAGGGCGACAGCAAGATTGCTCATGGCATAGGCTATCCGTGCGCACCCGAATCTGTCGGGCCTCTTCTTGTCTGCATCAGGATTCCTAGCGAGTAAGATCTTAACGCAGCGCGCTAAGACCACGCAGGCGTCTTGGTAATTACGATCGGCTAGCAATTCGAAGCCAGCATCAGTGAGATCTTGAGACTCGGGCACGACTGGACAACTCCTACAGGAAAAATAAAATCGCAGCAGGTACTCCCAACAGGAGTACCAAGCAGCCGCCACCCCCTCCGCCGCCGCCGTTACGTCGCTGTCGACTTTGACGTGAAAGCTCACGCGCACTCGCTGCCTGGAATCGATCAATGAATGATTTTGCCATGTCGATATTGAGGGTATAGGTCAGGCCGTAACTTAACTTAAGAGTAACTAGATTCGAGCATTTAAGGCTTTTTAATAACACCCCTTAACCAAGGTACGGCCTGACCCCGTGTTCGGCCCCAGTCTTCAAACAAGCCAATAACATGAGTGGGGCTCGCCGATTGACTCGGCCGGAGACAGCCCTAGAAACGGGTCACCCGGGCGACCACCCCGCCCAGCGTGCCCACCTAAGACCATGCGAACTATCTGCGACCAGCCCATAAGGCTCAGCCAATCATGAGGGCCAGCGAGGGCGACCCGGAGGCATGCAACGGTGGCAGGGGGACCTGCCTGAAATGTGGCTACATACTCGTTGAGCTGGCGAACGGCGGCATCATTTGCGCAAGATGTCAGCAGAAGCCGCCGCGCTGCAATAAATGCGGTGGCGTGCTGACGCCTGCGACCGGCTCCATCCGCGGGCTAGGAGTCTGCGAACTCTGCGACGATCCTACCAAATGCCAGAAATGCGGCGGCGGTCTGACGCCAATTTCCAGCGCGCTGCCTGGCCTAGGTTACTGCAAGAAATGTAACGGGCCAGGCAAGCCTTCGGGGGGATGACGGAGCCTGCTGACCATGGACAAGGCGAGCAAGATACATAAGAGGGGTGGTCGCATACTCGAGATTAGGGCAGGCATCCTTATCTATAACAAACCTAATTGAATCGGAGAATCAGGAGAGGGGCGCCGGCAGTGAGACCAGTCGTAAGCACAAGAAGGCCGGTGCTGCTCGAACTAAGGGGTCAGGCCGCTCCACCATTCACGCGCACCTAAAACCGCACCTTACAGGGGTTTTAAGGAGCTCACTCTTCCAGGGAGCGGCCTGACTCCGTGCTCGGCCCACCCGGCCCCCTAAGCACGCCTATCTCTCCTTGAGTAATTCGTCGTAATCTACGACCTGATTGAGGTCGGAGATCTTGACCGCCGTTAGCTTGGGCGAAACGGATGCCACTGTGTAAAAGTCGACGACTATCTCGCGCTTACCGACCGCGATAACCATGCCTGACTGCAGGTTTCCATGTTTATCCTTAAGAATGGAAGAGAGCTTTCCCTTGAAGTGTCGGACCAGCCCCCTGCCGGCATTACAATGAGCTAATACAACGGCAGAAGATGCTTTTATGCATGACTTGATGTCGAACGGGTTACCGCGATCGGCACACAGTTTAGCCAACGCCTTAAGGTTCTCATCCTGGGGCGCTATCTTTAGCCGTCCCCTGAGCCAGTTATCAGCAGTATGCTCGGAGGTACGCACACCGATTGCTGCCATCTTGCTTACCAGCAGGCTGGGCATGTCCGTAAGCGAAGCGACCGGCCCCCGCCACTGGGCAGCCAAACGACGTAACTCTTTGGCTTTCTGGCCTAATTCTTCATCGGCTACAGATTCGATAGCACTCACAGTAACGCCCCTCTGCAGCAGGATTGTATCCCATTCCTGAAGCGCATCAGGCAACACCTCCGACACTGACACGTCGTTAAACGACGCCTTAATGACAGGAACGATGAAGTTTAGGGCAAAGCAAATACGGGTTCGCTTCACGTATCGTCTACCGTTTTTGGTCACCACTGGGTATCCATTGCCATCCTTTGATTTAAGGACGACCTCGACGCCTTGGCATGCCTTGACTAGGACTTCATTTCCATTGGCGTCTTCTTCATATACCGCCCCGTGCTTCGTGCCTGCCTCGATGAAGGTAAAGTTTCCAGTCGGCTTTACGGGACAAAGGATGTTTTCGTCGGCTTCCAGTGTCCTTAACAACGACTTCCACCATGATTCGAATCCGGCTAAATCGGCGTACTTCCCTAAGCCGAGCCCATGTCGAATCATCCGGAGCTGATCACGCAATTGGGCTGACGACAATTCGCATACTGGAGCCTCCACTAATAGGGAAAGGACTGTGTCGACTGGGTGCTCAGAGAAGCGTGATTTAAATTCAGCTGAGCGCTCATCGAAGGCTGCCACTAGGCATTTACTATAGGGTAGCACTTCGAGGATCTTCCTGGAGAACTCCAAGTCTACCCTGTGCCCCATCTTATCAACGCACGGGAAATCGACCCAAAGAAACTGATGGTCCCCCTTCGTGACGATGCCAACACCCCAGTTCTTATGGCGGACAAAACCCAGCTGCCGTTTGTTGACAGAATCGTAGAGCTTCTCCCAGTCATTCATCTTGAAGAATATCTAGCGAATTCATCCAAGCTTTCGACATCTAATACGTCGGGCTGACTTTGCTGAGAAGGCACACTCCAAGCAAATGAACTCTCAGTCGTAGCCCGTGACAGTTCACCCCAAGTCAAGTGGACGTTATTAGCGGCTTAGCGCCATAACTGCCCAGATCAAAATCATAGCCAAGATCAACCATACCCATTTCTCGTGCGAGGTAGACCTGGGGCAACTCTCCGGTTCGCTTGGGGTAATGAACATCATCACGCGCCTGTCTTCGTTTACTATTCTACATTTTTGGCAGATCAAACCAGTGATAAATGCCGAGGTCTTGAGGTCCTCGCTTCCGCATCGATCACAAGTCTGGGGGATATACATGGGGGATATGGGGTTGGGCCATATCGATTCACTTAGCCCTTTTCTTCTTAACAGGCTCTGCATTCTTTGCATGGGCTTTCGCAAAAGCCTTCCAGAAAGAGGCTTCCTTGGATGCCGTCATCGTGCGAGATCCACGGTCGCGATAGTTCTCTGAAGTGATTTTATCGCAAGGCGCGCAGTACGAGAAGAAATAGCCTCGCGCATAGTCTATTTTAAACTCTGTGAGCGACTTCCACTTCTCGCAGTAAGGGCAGCGCTTGCGACCGGACTTGCTCAGGCGGGTCCGGGATACGACGAACTTATCAAAGCACGTCTTACAGAGCGCCTGCCCCCAGGTGTTCTGTGGGATGTAGAGAGTACGTCGCTTGCCGCAATCGGTGCATGCCTTGGACATGGCGGGTAATTTTGGGCAACCGACACGCCCGGACAAGCCGGATTCATGGCCAGGCCGCTCCATTGCTATTATAAAATGATAGTCCCAGGGTGGGAGGCAGGGACTTAGCCCTAAGTTTAGCCCTCACATAAGGCTAGGGGGTTGCCACTAGGCCGCCTAATGGCAAACCTCGGTAAAACACCCCATACCATGAGCGACTCCCCTTCCGGCAAAGAACTCTTCATCGTCGACAACAGCATCTCCGGCTGGACCGGCCTCAAATACCTCCAGGACTGGACTGAAGTAGCCAAGTCCATGGACATCGCCACCGGCTACTTCGAGATCGGCGCGCTGAGCGAACTGCACGGCAAGTGGCAGAAGTTGGATAAGATCCGGATCCTGATGGGAGACGAGATGACCATCCGCACCAATAAGGCTATCCGGAAGGCAGAGGTCCTCAAGAAGAACGGAGAAATTCTGGATGTAAGCCTGGAAGCCGCGAAGGATAAGAACCCCTTCCTGAAGCACGTCCCTGAGATCATCGAGGGTATGCGCACCGGAAGAATTGAGTGCCGCGTCTACGATAAGTCGAAGTTCCACGCCAAGGCCTACATTACCCATGGCAAGCTCGCCGTCGTCGGCTCCCAGGCACTCGTCGGTTCCAGCAACTTCACCGCACCGGGCCTGACCTCCAACATCGAACTCAACGTCCAGGTCCAAAGTTCGGCCGAAGTGGCCAAACTGCAAACTTGGTTCGAACATCACTGGAATGAGGGCGTCGAGGTCACTGATGCGGTCATCAAGATCATTGAGCGCCATACTAAGGAATACACACCCTTCGAAGTCTACGCCAAGGCCCTCCAGGAATACTTCAAGGGCCACGAACTGACCGAGGCCGAATGGGACCAGACACGTTCCCAGATGTTCGGCAAGCTGGACCGGTACCAGAAAGAGGCCTACTGGTCTCTTCTCAAGATCGCCAAGCAGCACGGTGGCGCCCTCCTCTGCGACGGCGTCGGCCTCGGTAAAACGTTCGTCGGCCTGATGCTCATCGAGAAACTCGTTGTGCAAGAGGGTAAGCGCGTCGTCCTTCTGGCGCCCAAGTCCGCCAAGGAAGGCGTGTGGGAGACCCACCTGAAGAAATACCTCTCTCATATCAGCGGGGAAGGAAATGACTTCAGCAACCTGGTCGTCGTCAGCCACACCGACCTCGGCCGCGAAGGTGAGTGGCCGGAGCGCTTCAAGCGCATGGCCGATCTCGCTGACGCCGTGATAATCGACGAAGCCCACCACTTCCGCAACCCGGGCCGCCAGGCCAACGCCGAAAAGGGCACCAAGGATTCCCGCTACTACGAGCTCTACAAGCTGCTGGACCAGACCAAGCGAAAGAAGTCCCTCTTCCTGCTCACGGCGACCCCCATCAACAACCGACTGAGCGACTTCCGCCACATGGTAGAGCTCTTCAGCCGCCGCAAGGATGACTTCTTCGCGCGCACCTTGGGCGTCAACAACCTGACGGCGCACTTCAACAAGATGGAGAAAGACCTCCGCAAGAAACTTGGAGGCGACGAATCCACCCCGATCGAAGGCACGAAAGAGGCCGGCGAGATCCTCGCGGGCGACCAGATCTTCCACAACCTCGTTGTCCAGCGTAGCCGTGCCTACGCCCGCCAGAGCCAGCTCGCCGAATCAGGAAAGGCCGCCGTGTTCCCTACGCGCAAGGACCCTCAGGTCGCGGCTTATTCCATCCGTAAGACCTACGGCAAACTGCTCACGATGTTCCAGGAGGCCTTTGACCCTGAAGAGGGTAAGCAGCCTCTATTCAGCCTACCGATGTACTACCCTCTGGCCTGGTATAAGGGACCAGACGCCAAGATCGACCCCTTCGAGGAAAACCGCCAGAAGCAGGTTGTCGGCCTCATCCGTACGAACTTCCTTAAGCGCTTCGAGAGCTCAGTCACCGCTTTCGAGATGTCCTGCGAACGCCTCATGGGCAAGCTCCTGGCCTTCGCCGAGAAGAACAGCACCTCCCCCTCGGAGAAGAAGCGCCTCGAGCGTTGGAAGAGCCAGAACGCCTCCGTACTAGACTATGCCAAGCAGCGCCAGCTTGAGCTCTGGGGCAACGAAGAGGAAGACGAAGAAGAGAACGAAGATGTCGTCACCCCCGAAATGCTCGAAGCGGCCGAGCAACTCGACCCGGACTTGTACGACGTCGATGAGATGCTCTCCGAGACCTACTTGGACCTCGACCAGATCATCCGCTTCATCTCTGAGTCTCGCAAGTTCAGCCCGGAGAGCGACGACAAGCTCCAGAAGCTCATCGCGCTCCTGAAGAGCCCCGAGCTCAAGGGTCAAAAGGTACTCATCTTCAGCGAATTCGCCGATACCGCGCGCTACCTGAAGAAGCAGCTGACGAAATATGGCATCGAGGGCCTCGACGAGGTGGATAGCGGCGACAAGCGTAACCGTACCGAAGTCCTGAAGTGCTTCGCCCCCTACTATAACGGTGAGACGTCCGCCACGCTCAAGGAGAAGGGACTCAAGGAAATCCGCGTGCTCATCTGCACCGACGTCCTCTCCGAAGGCCTCAACCTCCAAGATGCTACGAAGATGATGAACTACGACATCCACTGGAATCCGGTCCGCCTGATGCAGCGCATCGGCCGCGTCGACCGCCGCATGAACCCGGAGACCGAGGCTAACCTGAAGAAGGACCACCCGGACCAGGCCCAATATCGCGGCGAAGTCGCCTATTGGAACTTCCTGCCCCCTGATGAGCTTAACGTGATCCTTACCCTGTACCGCAAGGTCACTCAGAAGACCCTGCTCATCTCCGAAACCTTAGGTATCGAAGGCAAGAAGCTCCTGACGCCTGACGATAACTACAAGGCCATCAAGGAATTCAACGAGTCCTACGAGGGTGCTACCACCGCCATTGAACAGATGCACCTTGAGTATCAGGCGCTGATCAAGGCCAACCCGAACCTCGAGAAGGAACTCGCCGCGCTCCCTCGCTCAATCTTTAGCGGCAAGAAGAGTGGCGCCCCTGCGACGGGCGTCTTCTTCTGCTACTCCCTTCCGGCTCTCGACAATGAGAAGCAGGAGTTCACGGAGGCCGCCGGCATCACCCGCTGGTACCTCTACGACCCCGCTTCCAAGAAGCTCGACCAAGAGCCGGCCGATATCGCCCCTGGCATCCGCTCGGAGCCTAAGACCCCCCGCAAGTGCGTCATGTCCGAGAAGGATCTCAAAGATGCCCGAGCCTTCATCGAGAAGCATATCGCCAACACCTACCTCAAGCAGATCCAGGCACCCGTAGGCGTGAAGCCGACCCTCAAGTGCTGGATGGAAATCAACTAACACCAACGCCATGCCCCGGATAGATCCTGAACTTCAGCGTCTGCAGGAAATAAAGACCCTGCCTTCGCTGATCAAATACCTGAAGGACGACCTCAACTGGCCGATCGGATCCGATGACGTAGAAAGCGTCGTCTTCGACTACGATCCTGCTGAGCTGGGATTCGACTCTGCCTCTACCGCTAAGATTGAGGAAGTCTGCCAGCTTCGACCCCTGACTCCTGGACAGAAGTGGGGCGTCTTCTGGGTCAAGTTTGGCAAGAAGCAGCTGCCCGTGCAGATGCTCCGGCGTGCGCTGGGGAATCTCGTGGTAAAGAAGCGCACCTCGACCAAGAAGGCCGACAAGGCGGCATGGCACATGCACGACCTGCTATTCATCTCGGCTTACGGCGATGACAGTAACCGGCATATCACCTTCGCCCACTTCTCCGAGAGCGAAGACTCGGAGAAATCCCTCCCGGTCCTTAAGGTTCTTAGCTGGGATGAGAATGACACCCTCCTGCACCTGAAGGATACGTATAAGTCGCTGGTCACTTGCCTTAACTGGGAGACCACCCCTACCGACGATCCTGAAGCATGGCGCGAACATTGGTCCAAGGCTTTCAAGCTCACCCACAAGGAGGTCATCAATACGACCAAAGAATTGGTCGTCGAACTCGCGCACCTGGCTACTGTCATCAAGAAGTCAGTCCTGACATCGATCAATGCCGAGACCGAGAAGGGCCCTTGGAAGAAGCTCATGTTGGCCTTCCAGAAGTCGCTCATCAAGGACCTCGACGAGGATCAATTTGCCGACGTCATCGCCCAGACGGTGTCCTACGGCCTCCTTACGGCTCGCCTGAGTTCGGACGGCCCAATCAGCCTGAAGAACCTTGTGGACATGGTCCCTTCGACTAACCCGTTCCTCAAGGAGCTCCTCCAACACTTCCTCACCTCAGCCGGCATGAAGGGCCTGTTCGACGTGGATGAGGCCGGCATCAACGACGTCGTCGAGCTACTAAACCGCGCCAACGCCCATGCCATTCGCAACGACTTCGGGAAAAAGACCGATGGTGAAGACCCCGTCATCCACTTCTACGAGCACTTCCTCGGCGCCTATAACAAGAAGCTCAAGGTCGAGCGCGGGGTATTCTATACTCCGAAGCCTATTGTTTCGCACATCGTCCGCAGCGTCCATGAGCTGCTCCAAAAGGAATTCGGGCTGGAGGACGGCCTAGCCGACACCTCTACCTGGGCTGAGGTCAAGGAGCATCATAAAGGCCTCAAGATCCCTGAAGGCATTAAGCCGGACATCGAACCCTTCGTTCAGATTCTTGACCCAGCTACCGGAACGGCGACCTTCCTCATCGAGGTCATCGACGTCATCCATAACACCATGACGGCGAAGTGGGATAAGGAGCGCATCTCCAAGACCGAGCAGGTCAAGAAATGGAACATTTACGTTCCTACGCACCTCCTACCCCGCCTCTACGCCTACGAGCTCATGATGGCTCCCTACGTCATTGCGCACATGAAGGTGGGGCTAAAACTTACTGAAACTGGCTTCACTGCATGGGAAAACCTAGGGGCTGAAAACCGTGCCAACATCTTTCTGACGAACGCCCTTGAGACATGGGCTAAACAACTCGACCTACCGGGCTTCAACGCACTTGCTCACGAGGCAGCGGCAGTAAATGACATCAAACGATATAAGTGCTTCACGGTAGTCATCGGAAACCCTCCGTATTCGGTTAGCTCGCACAATAAAAGCCCATTCATTGAAAACTTGGTGGCGTCTTACAAGGCGGGGCTAGACCGAGAAAGAAACATACAGCCTCTTTCGGATGACTATATCAAATTCATCTGCTACGCAGAACACGTTCTAAATACTTCGGGACAGGGAATACTGGGTTTTATCACAAATCATTCCTACCTCAGCGGCGTCATTCATAGAACAATGCGCAAATCTCTCCTCGCAACGTTCGGAAAGATTTCGGTTACAGATCTCCACGGAAACTCGTTTATCAATGAACATCCACCAGGCGGAATTAGAGACTCTAATGTTTTTGAAATTCAGCAAGGTGTCTCACTGTTCCTCGGATGCCGGAGTGGCGCCACCAGAGTTGATATCCGTTTTTCCGAACTATGGGGAACCGGCAGCGCAAAACTAGCAATGCTGTCAGGGCCGCCGTGCGAGATCGCATACGCAGAGATTACACCCGACGCCGACTACGCGTTCTTTGTGCCTAAAGACTTCTCACAAGCCGCTGACTACACCAATTGGCCTAGCTTAGAAGATATTTTTGGAGTTAACCAAAACGGCGTACAAACTGGACATGATAGTTTTAGCGTAACATTTGATCATAAGACTTCCGCTAAGCATGTTGGAGACTTTTGCGACCCATCCCTAAGCGACATAGAAGTCAGTAATCGTTACGAGCTTGGCGACAATTCTGGATGGAACTTTGCACAGAAGAGACAGAAGCTTCGCGGCAGTGCCGTTATAACTAAACTTATTATCCCATATTTCTACCGACCATTTGATGTTCGCTACATCTACTATGACGTAAATCTGCTTAAACGACCATCGCCTGCAATCATGCCCCACTTGGTTGACGGGAAGAACATAGCTCTATTTTCAATGCGAAAAATTGTCCCTACCTTTTCGTATTCTTTTTTTGGTGTCGTTAATAGTGTCGTTGACCATGGATACTTTTACATGGGGAACCAAGGTTCGAGTTCATGCTTCCCGCTTTACCTTAAACCAACCCAACAACGACTCGGGGCAACATCGAGTCGTGAGCACAATTTTCAATCGCGTTTTTGTGGGCAACTTTCCAAAGCACTTGGAATTTCAACAACAGTTGAAGACCTTCCTGCAGGCTTAACGCCCGAAGACATCTTCCAATATGCATATGCAGTTTTTCACAGCCCTGGATACAGGTTCCGCTACGCCGAGTTTCTGAAGATTGATTTCCCACGCCTGCCTTTGACCGGGAATCTCGAATTTTTCCGGTTGCTGGCCCGCCTCGGCGGCAAACTCACCGGCCTGCACCTACTGGAATCACCCAATCTCGCCCAGCCTATCATCGAGTTCATCGGCGGACGGAACCCCGAGGTCGAAAAAATCTCATGGGCGCGTAACACCGTGTGGGTGGACAAGGCGCAGACCACTGGCTTTAAGGGCGTACGCGAGGATGTGTGGAATTTCCACGTCGGCGGCTACCAGGTCTGCGAGAAGTGGCTCAAAGATCGCAAGGGTCGGAAGCTTACCAAGGACGACATCGAGCACTACCAGAAGGTCGTAGCCGCCCTATCTGAGACCGTCAGCCTGATGGCCGAGATTGATAAGGTTATCGACGAGCACGGCGGCTGGCCCGGCGCATTTCAGGCTAAGCCCTAGTCCTAACCTATACCGTCCAACTTGCATTCCTCCACTCGATCGCTGGCCGGGACGGCAGCAGATCGGTACGGGCCGGGAGGTTAGGGACACGAGCGCCGTGGTGCTCGTAGTAGTGCCGGCCGTTGGAGAACTCTTCCTTGAGTCGCTTGGAGACAATGAGACGGTAGTCGGTATCTATGGTCAGGTAGCCGGCGTCGAAAAGGGTGTGGAAGTCCGAGCGCAGTAGCAGGCCATTGCCAACCTCATGCCCTCCCCCGTCCGCATAGGGGCGGATATGCGCGGCTTCCAGGACCGGCAATGTCTTCTCTTCGGTCACGGCGCAACGGCGGCCATAGGCATCCATGACGGCAACCCGGAATCCCGACTGCCCTAGCCGCGGCTTGGCGATGTAGGGCTTTCCGTAGCGATCCTGTTCCTGCTCGACTCCAGGAGCGACCGGGCGCGCCCTAAGGCGTTCCTGAATCTGCCGCCAGACGCGGAGCCCTGGGCCAGAGAGATCG
>Ga0209107_10001305_pt1 | contig 13945 bp, 18 predicted proteins | sample LakErihyJuly2011_2_FD_187460 | JGI IMG/M metagenome (GOLD analysis project Ga0209107, IMG submission 187460) | Freshwater microbial communities from dead zone in Lake Erie, Canada - CCB hypolimnion July 2011 (SPAdes) (version 2) | ecosystem: Environmental > Aquatic > Freshwater > Lentic >... | reverse complement strand
CAGTGTATAGCGAATTTACCTACGACAAGCAGATTTACAATTACCTCATCCACCCGCAGTGGGATTTCTTTGGCTCCCAAACCCTCTATCTAAAAGTATTATTTGCAGATTATGAACAGGGTTACGTCATCATAGAACTAATTGGCGAATGGAACGACGCCCTTCACAACGACATCATGTTTTTAAAACGAGAAATTTTAGACCTCATGGTGGACGAAGGCCTCAATAAATTCATTCTCATCGGCGAAAACGTACTTAATTTCCACTCTTCAGACGATTGCTATTACGAAGAATGGTTCCAGGAAGTAGAAGATGGCTGGATAGCCGCCATCAACTTTCGCGAACACGTAATAGATGAGTTTAAACGGAACAACATCGATTATTACCTCAACTTTGGCGGAGAACTAGACCAAATCTCCTGGCGAAGCCTAAAACCCAATCAATTTTTTAAAAATATAGAAGCGCTTTTAACCAAACGGCTACAATAACTAAACGCTAGCACCATGGTTGTAAAATCTTTATGTAATGTTTTCATATTTTTGTTGAAATAGTATTGTGAAAGGACTCGTTATCAAATCAACCGGAAGCTGGTACCAAATTCAAACCGAATCTGGTGATACCGTGTCGTGCCGCATACAAGGTAAATTTCGTTTGAAAGGGATTAAAACCACTAACCCCATTGCCGTTGGCGATTGGATAGATGTGGAACTCGAACCCGACCAAGAAACGGGCATTATTACCCATTTACACGAACGCAAAAACTACATCATTCGTAAATCGGTAAACCTTTCTAAACAGGCACAAATAATTGCAGCCAACCTCGATCAAGCTTTTTTAGTGGTTACCCTAGCTTCTCCCCGAACTTCTTTGGGCTTTATCGATCGCTTTTTGGTTACTGCCGAGGCCTATGAAGTTTCGGCAAAAATCATCTTTAATAAACTCGATTTATTTAGTGATGAGGGCTTAGAAATTTTAGCGAAATACAAACAAATTTATACCCAATTGGGCTATGCCTGCTACGAAGTTTCGGCGTTGGAAGGTACCAACATTAGCCAAATACAAGCCTTGCTTAAAGATAACGTGAGCCTCATTAGCGGCCACTCGGGCGTAGGAAAATCGACCTTAATTAATGCCTTGTTGCCAGATGCCGATGTAAAAACCGGTGCCATATCCGATTGGAGCGATAAAGGCCAACATACAACCACCTTTGCTGAAATGCATCCGCTACCTTTTGGCGGTTTTTTAATTGATACCCCCGGCATTCGAGAATTGGGTGTATTTGATCTTTTACCTCAGGAGCTCGGTCGTTTATTTCCAGAATTTAGATCTCGAATGAGCGATTGTAAATTTCACAATTGCCAACACATTAACGAACCCGGCTGTGCGGTACTAAAAGCCTTAGAAGCAGACGATATAGAGCCCAGCCGATACGATAGTTATTTAAGCATCTACCACGGAAACGAAACCCGAGTATAAATGAGAGCAGTCATTCAACGAGTAAGCCACGCCTCTTGCACCGTAGAGGGTACTATTTCAGGCCAAATTGAGGCCGGCTTTTTGGTGTTGCTGGGCATTGAAGATACCGACACCACCGAAGATGCCATTTGGTTGGCTCAGAAAATAGCTAATATGAGAGTGTTTGATGATGAACAGGGCCTAATGAACTTGGGCCTAGCCGATATTAAAGGACGCATTTTGCTCATATCTCAGTTTACACTTTTTGCTCAAACCAAAAAAGGCAATCGCCCAGGCTTTACTCGTGCCGCCCGACCAGAGAAAGCCATTCCTTTGTATGAATTCATGCAAACGGAATTAGAAAAACAATGCAACTCGAAAGTGGAAATGGGGATTTTTGGAGCCGATATGAAAATTAGTTTACTTAACGATGGACCGGTAACCATTCTTATGGATACCCAAAACAAAGAATAAAATGACCCTAGAAGAAGCACAAGACACCGTAGACCAATGGATTAAAACGACCGGCGTAAGATATTTTAACGAACTCACCAATACCGCTATTTTAATGGAAGAGGTGGGCGAAGTAGCCCGCATTATGGCCCGAAAATATGGCGAACAATCGTTTAAAAATGCCGAGGAAGAGGCGAAACTAGGCGATGAATTGGCCGATGTATTGTTTGTGCTCATTTGTTTGGCTAACCAAACGGGTGTGAATCTCACCGAAGCACTACAACAAAATTTGGAGAAAAAAACCAAAAGAGATGCCAATCGGCATCAGGATAACGAAAAGCTGAAACCTTAACCCAATTTCACCAAACGATCGCCATCCAATATCGGGATGGTATCCACCACATCGGTTTGCAAGCAAAAGGCAATATCTGCTTCAATATTCAATTCTTTTAGACGTTCGCTGTGCGATGTTTTTTTCATGAATTCTTTTAAATCGCCTTGAGCTAAGTCGTACAAATCGGCCACTAAAATAGCTGCATCATCTAATTTATAGGCTTCATTTTTTAGGTGATAAGCTAGCGCCCCGGCAAATAAACTATCTTCTAAATTCACCTTATTTTTCCAGCCGGCACAGAGTAGCAATACATCGTTTGGTTGTGTTTTTAACCAGGTACTCAACGCACCTAAGTTTAAAAAAGAGCCAATCACCACTTTCTTTGCTTCGCGACTTTCGTTAATTGCATGGGTGCCGTTGGTGGTGGTGAGCACAATAGTTTTATTCGCCACTTTTTCGGCGGTATAGGAAAAGGGCGAATTGCCAAAATCAAAACCGGCCACTACTTCGCCATTACGCTCGGCGGCCAATAAATAGTCGGTATCTTCATACGAACGGCAAGTCTCTACCGATGCTACTGGGATGATGGCTTCGGCACCGTTAGCCAGACCGTAGCACATAGATGAGGTGGCTCTAAAAATATCAATAACCACCACAATGCTTTCGCGAATATCGTGTAAATGTAATAGCGCCGGGCTAAGGCAAACTTCTAATTTTCGTTGCTGCATGCCGCTTTCTTAGCCTTTGTAAAATGGGAATTTAACTATTTGGGCTTTAACTAAATTCTCTCGAATGTTGACGAAGATTTCGGTGTCTTCCTTCGCAAAATCGCTTTGCACATAACCCAAGCCAATGGCTTTTTGTAAAGAAGGGGATTGCGTACCCGAAGTTACTTTGCCAATAACCTTTCCGTTGGCATCGCAAATTTCGTAATCGTGACGAGGAATACCCCGGTCTATCATTTCAAAACCAACTAATTTCTTTTTTAATCCAGCTTCTTTTTGAGCCGCTAAATTGCTCGAATTCACAAAATCTTTAGTGAATTTCGTAATCCAACCTAAACCAGCTTCTAGTGGAGAGGTCGTATCGTCAATATCGTTTCCGTATAAGCAAAAGCCCATTTCCAAGCGCAAGGTATCACGAGCGCCCAAGCCAATAGGCTGAATGCCAAAGGGAGCACCTGCTTCAAAAATGGCTTTCCAAATTTTATCGGCATGCTCGTTATCAAAATACAATTCAAAACCGCCGGCACCGGTATAACCCGTAGCCGAAATGACTACATTATCTACCCCGGCAAAAGTGCCTTTCACAAAGGTGTAATATTCCATGGCCGATAAATTGGTATCGGTTAATGATTGTAATGCTTGAGCTGCTTTGGGGCCTTGTACAGCCAACAAAGAAGTACGGTCAGAAATGTTTTTCATATCTACACCGAAGCTGTTAAATTTCGAAATCCAATCCCAATCTTTTTCAATATTAGAGGCATTAACCACCAACATGTAGGTTTTTTCATCCATGCGGTACACCAATAAATCGTCTACAATACCACCTTGCTCATTGGGTAAGCAAGCATACTGCACCTTACCATCGTATAATTTAGAGGCATCGTTAGAACATACTTTTTGGATCAATTCTAAGGCGCCTTCGCCTTTTAAAATGAATTCGCCCATGTGGCTTACATCAAATACGCCCACGGCTTTGCGCACGGTTTCGTGTTCAGCGTTAATGCCCACATATTGTACAGGCATGTTATATCCAGCAAAAGGAACCATTTTGGCACCTAAAGCAATGTGGGTATTGGTTAAAGCGGTGTTATTCATGAGCGATAAATTTGTGCGAAAATACGAAAAAGCAATGAAGCCTTAGCCAAAAATAGACAACTGCGGATCAGACACTTTAAATGTTCGGCGGTGGTAGGGAGAAAAACCATGTTTTAAAACGGCTTCGCGATGTTTAACGGTTGGATAGCCTTTATTGTTGAGCCAATCGTATTGTGGGAATTCAGCGGCCAAATTGTCCATATACTCATCGCGATAGGTTTTGGCCAAAATGGAAGCCGCCGCAATAGAAAAATAGCGGCCATCCCCTTTAACCATGCATTCGTGCGGAATTTCTTGGTATTTTTTAAATCGATTGCCGTCTACCAAAATAAATTCGGGTCGTAAGGTAAGTTGATCTAATGCTCGGTGCATAGCCAAAAAAGAGGCTTGCAAAATATTAATCTTATCAATTTCCGCATGATCTACTTGAGCCACCGCAAAAGCTAAAGCTTGCTCCTCCACCACCTCTCGAAGTTCGAAGCGTTGTTTATCGCTTAATTGCTTAGAATCGTTAAGCAAGGGATGCTGAAAATTTTTAGGCAAAATAACCGCTGCGGCAAACACCGGGCCGGCCAAACAGCCGCGACCGGCTTCATCGCAACCGGCTTCTACTAATTTCTCTTGATGGTAGGCTAAAAGCATCGCTTGAAGATAGAAAAAAATTAGCCAAGGAGATTGGTTTAGCCACAAAATGGGTATTATTGTGCTAATGAGCAAAGAAGTAGCCAAAGAACGCATTATTTTAGGCATTGACCCCGGCACCAACATTTTGGGCTATGGACTTATTAAGGAGGTGAAATCGAACATGGAGTTGCTTACCATGGGGGTTATCCGCTTAGACGATTTATCGGACCATCCGCTGAAATTGCAACGCATTTTTGAGCGCACTTTGGCTATTATTGATCAATATCATCCAGATTGTTTAGCCATTGAAGCTCCTTTTTATGGCAAAAACGTACAGGTCATGCTAAAATTAGGCCGAGCCCAAGGCGTGGCCATGGCGGCCGGTTTGGCCCGCGATTTAGCCATTATTGAGTATGCGCCCCGAAAAATAAAACAAGCCATTACCGGAAATGGAAATGCCAGCAAGGAACAAGTAGCGGCCATGCTTAAAAGCTTGTTAAAATTTACAGAAAATCCTGAATTTTTAGATGCCACCGATGGATTGGCGGTAGCTGTTTGCCATTCGTTTCAGCGAAATGATGCTGGCGACAGCGGGAAAAGTTATTCGGGCTGGGCGGCTTTTGCCAAAGCCAACGAAAAGCGAATTAGCTAAGTGCTATTCTGATTTTTTTAGCTGTTTCGGCTAGCTGTTCAGCACTTGGGCTTAGTTTTTCGCGGCTAAAATTCATATCGCTTACCGCATTCATCGGAATTAAATGAACGTGCGCATGCGGTACTTCTAAGCCAATAACCGATACGCCTACTTTTTTGCACGGGATAGCTTTTTTTACGCCTTCGGCTACAATTTTGGAGAAAATCATCAACCCGGCGTAGGTTTCATCGTCGATATCAAAAATATAATCCACTTCCTTTTTAGGAATTACTAGAACATGGCCCTCCACTAATGGGTTAATGTCTAAAAAAGCCAAAAAATCGCCAGTTTCGGCAACTTTATGTGCTGGAATTTCTCCCGAAATTATTTTTGAAAAGACGCTCATATTAACGGCTGATTTCTATAATCTCGAATGTTACTTTTCCGGCCGGAACGATTATTTCTACTTTATCGCCAACAGATTTACCTAATAAACCTTGAGCAATAGGCGATTTTACAGATATTTTACCTGTTTTTAAATCCGCTTCACTTTCCGGAACCAGCTGATAAGTCATTTCGGCACCGTTTGTGGTATTTTTTATTTTCACAATAGACAGAGCCAATACTTTAGAGGTATCTAATTTAGATTCATCAATAATACGGGCATTAGCCAATACATTTTTTAGCTTCGAAATTTTGCTTTCGTGGTGGCCTTGCGCTTCTTTAGCGGCGTCGTATTCGGCATTTTCAGATAAATCGCCCTTATCTCTAGCTTCGGCTATAGCTTTAGCAATTTGCGCTCGGCCTTCTGTGCACAATTCGTGTAATTCTTGTTTCAGCTTTTCTATACCTTCTTTGGTATAATACGTAATCTCTGCCATTACTTTGTTAATAGGATTTCTATATAAAACAAACAAGACTATGTCGACAGGGCCGATATAGTCTTGTTTGGTATGTACGAAGATAAAGTTAGCTGCTTAGATTTGCAAATTTTTTAACTTCTGTGCCAATACTTCCGATAGTTTGCGGTAGGACTCTTGGGTCCAACCGGCCACATGCGGACTTAAGAGTACATTGCTTTGGGCCAGTAATTCAGCGTACCAAACCTCCTCTCCCAATGCGGGAAATTTTTCGGTTTCTAAAACATCTAAACCTGCACCTAACACCTTACCTTCTTTTAACGCTTGTACAAGCGCAAGCGTATCTACTACTTCGCCTCTAGCGGTATTTAATACGAAGATAGGTTTGCGGAAATGATGGAAATATTCTTGATTTACCAAATGTTTAGTCTCTCGAGTAAGAGGTACATGTAAACTAAGTACATCGCTGTGTTTTACTATTTCCTCCATGCTTACCTCTTTGGCAAAAGCATCCGAAAAACCCGTTTTATATTTATCGTAAGCAATAACTTGCACACCAAAACCCTGTAATTTTTGCGCAAAAGATTGGCCCATATGGCCATATCCAATAATGCCAACGGTGCGGCCTTTTAACTCCCAACCTCGGTTAGCTTCTCTATCCCAAATGCCAGTTCGTATCTGTATATCGGCTTGGCGAAACTTATTTAGTAAAGCCAATAACATACCCACGGCATGTTCGCCCACGGCATCGGCATTGCCTTCGGGGGCATTGATGCATTGAATGCCTTTAGCTTTCGCATAGGCTTCATCTATATTATCCATCCCAGCACCGGCACGTGCAATCCATTTTAGATTTGAGGCAGCATCTAATAGTTCCCGGTCTACCTGAAATTTAGTGCGAATGGCCAAGCCTTCATATTCTTTAATAGAAGCTAGGGTTTGTTCACGAGTAAACAAAGGTTCATCACTCACTACATAGCCCAAAGCTTCAGCTTCTTGCTTAAAAAGCGGATGCAAATCATCAACTAGTAACAAACGTTTAGTGGGCATTGGCGGCTTGAATTAACTGCGTTAAAAATACAAAATTAGCTACAGTTAAACGCTCTGCTCTTAACTCTAGCAAAGGTTCATCGGCAGCTAATTTATCTTTGGCAACAATACCCGATAGGGCATTGCGCAAGGTTTTACGGCGTTGATTAAATCCGGCTTTTACCACTTTCCAAAAAAGCTGTTCGTCGCAATCCAACGTACTCACCTCGTTTCTAGTAAGGCGAATAACCGCTGACAATACTTTGGGTGGTGGATTAAACACTCCAGCTTTTACTGTAAATAAATACTCTACTTTATAATAGGCCTGCAAAAACACACTTAAAATGCCGTAGGCTTTACTGCCGGCGCTGGCGGCACAGCGTTCGGCCACTTCTTTCTGAAACATACCTACCACTTGCTGTACGTGTTGGCGATTATCCAATACTTTAAACAAAATTTGTGAGGAGATATTATAGGGAAAATTGCCAATAATGGCCATGGGGCCTTGGCTAATCGTAGAAAAATCGTAGGCTAAAAAGTCGCCAGAAATAATTCGGGAGCCAGCCTCGGGGTATTTTTTGTGTAAAAAGGCAATAGACTCCGTATCTATATCAATTAAATAGGTTTCAAAGGTTTTTTGTTGAAATAAAAAATCGGATAAAATGCCCATACCTGGCCCTACTTCTAACACGTGTTTTACCGTTTCGGACAGCTGCAAGCTGTTCACAATTTTCTCGGCAATATTTTTGTCGGTTAAAAAGTGTTGTCCTAATTGTTTCTTGGCTCTTACCAAACTCATTGGGCGTAAATTTGAGGCAAAATAAGCAAAGTTTAGGCAGTATTTGACGAACATTCGGGCCAAATCCGTAATTTGCACCAAAATTCGATGAAATTCGAAGGAACGTATGAGCGACAAAATCAAAATAGGAATTTCCATTGGCGATGTAAATGGCATCGGTTTAGAAGTGATTATCAAAACTTTAGTAGATAAACGCATCCTCGATTATTGTACGCCTATTGTGTATGGCCAAACCAAAGTGGCTTCCTTTCATCGTAAAACCATGGGAATTGAGGATTTTAGCTTCAACGTAATTAACCAAGCAGCCGATGCGCTTCACCGCAGAGCCAACATGATTAATTGCTGGGAAGAAGATGTGAAAATTGATTTGGGCGAAGCCAATGAAACCGGTGGCAAATACGCCTTTCTATCTTTAGAAAGAGCCACCAACGATCTAATAGCTGGCGAAATTGATGCTTTGGTTACGGCTCCCATTAACAAACAAAACATTCAAAGTGAGGCCTTCACCTTTGCGGGGCACACCGAATATATTCAAGCCAAAGCTGGTGCCTCCGATTCACTCATGCTTTTAATGGGCGAAGATTTACGAGTTGGCGTAGTTACCGGCCACGTGCCTTTGAGCGAAGTGCCTAAAAGCATTACTAAAGAGAAAATTTTAAGCAAATTAGCGCTCATTAACCAAAGTTTAAAAAGCGATTTTTGGATTGAAAAACCCAAAATTGCCGTATTGGGCCTCAACCCACATGCCGGCGATTCTGGCTTATTAGGCAAAGAAGAAGAAAGTATCATTGCACCAGCCATTGCCGAAGCGAATAAAAATGAGTTATTGGCCTTTGGTCCTTACCCAGCAGATGGCTTTTTTGCCAACCAAAGCTGGAAAAAATTTGATGCCGTATTGGCCATGTACCACGATCAAGGCTTAATTCCTTTTAAACAATTGGCTTTTCATCAAGGCGTAAACTTTACAGCAGGTTTGCCCGTGGTACGCACCTCCCCCGATCATGGAACCGCTTACGATTTAGCCGGCAAAAACGAAGCCGATGCAGGATCCTTCCGCGAAGCCGTATTTACCGCCATTCATATTGTTAAAAATCGTAGGGAAAATGCCATTTTAACAGCCAAGCCCTTAAAAGTGAGCAAACTTTCTAGGGATCGCGATTAAGTGCCACTGCCTTTTTCCAAAAAAACTGTTTCCGCTTAGAATAATTTTTCCTAAATTTGCAGGCTTAACTGTCGTGCTTTGAAATTTTTACAGCAATACTTAATTCCGTTTTCTGGCCTTAAAATCGGGAAACATGTGTTTGAATACGAGATAAACGAACAATTTTTTAAAGAATTTGAGTATTCACTAGTACAAAAAGGCTCCCTGAAAGTAGCCCTCGAATTTGATAAACAAGAAACCATGTTGGTGCTTAATTTTCGAATTGATGGCGAAGTTTTTCAGAACTGCGATGTGTGTTTGGCCGGTTTTCCAACACCATTACACCTAGAGCAGCAAGAAATTGTAAAGTTTAGCAACGATGAATTGTTAGAAGACAACGTTGACGAGCTGATTGTACTACACAAAAACGAGAACGAAATTGATGTATCTGCTTTAATTTACGAATACATTATGCTAGGCGTTCCTACGTTTAACCGCTGTAAAGAAGAAGGAAAAACGACCTGGTGCGATGCAGAAATGCTAGAAACGCTGAAAAAATTGGCAGCACCCGAAGAAAAAACAGAAGAAGTGGCCGACCCGCGTTGGGAAGCCTTAAAAAATATTACAAACAAGAATAAATAACAGGAAGCTATGGCACATCCAAAACGGAAAATCTCGAAATCAAGAAGAGATAAAAGAAGAACGCATTACAAAGCAGAGGCTCCAACCCTGTTTACTTGCAAAACAACTGGTGCAGTGCACTTACCTCACCGTGCATACAACGTTGATGGCAATTTGTATTACAGAGGTAAATTAGTAATCGAAAACACCAGTATCGCCTAAGTTTAATTTTCTAAAATGAAAATTGGCTTAGATTTTATGGGTGGAGATTATGCTCCCAAAGCTACTGTTTTGGGTGCTATTGCAGCCCAGCAAGTCTTATCCCCCGATCAAAAAATTGTGTTATTTGGCGATAAGGAGCAAGCGCTCCCTATTTTAGCCGAGCAGCAAATTGATGCCTCATGCTTTGAATTTGTTCATTGCACCGAAGTGATTAGCATGGGTGAACACCCAACCAAAGCCATCACTCAAAAACCAAATTCCAGTATTTCTGTTGGATTTCAATACCTAAAAGAAGGAAAAATTGATTCTTTTGCCTCGGCCGGAAATACCGGAGCCATGTTGGTAGGCGCTATGTTTAGTGTACGAGCCATTGAAGGCGTTCAACGCCCAGCCATTGCTACCAATGTACCCAAACTAAAAAACGGATTCGGTATTATGCTCGATGTGGGTGCCAACGCCGATTGCAAACCCGAAGTATTGGCCCAATTCGGCGTTTTGGGAAGCATTTTTGCAGAAGCCGTATACGGCATTAGCAATCCAAAAGTTGGCCTAATGAATATTGGCGAAGAAGAAGAGAAAGGCAACTTGGTAAGTCAAGCCGCTTTCACACTCTTGAAAGATCAAAAAAACATCAATTTTACTGGTAATATAGAAGGTAGAGATTTATTTAATGAGAAAGCTGATGTAATTGTATGCGATGGCTTTACCGGAAATGTAATGCTTAAATTGGCCGAAACTTTCTACATCCTTACCCTTAAAAAGGGATTTAAAGACGAATTTTTCGATCGCTTCAACTACGAACAATACGGAGGTAGCCCTATTTTAGGTGTAAATGCTCCAGTAATCATTGGCCATGGTATTTCTAGCCCAGAGGCCATAAAAAACATGATTTTGCTTTCAAAAACTATGATTGAGTCGAAATTAGTAGACAAAATTAAGGCAGCATTCACTTCATAAACATCCATTTATGCAAAAAATTCGTGCGGCCATTATCGCATTAAACGCCTATGTTCCCGATTATGTTTTAAACAATGCCGAACTCGAAAAAATAGTGGATACCAACGGCACTATTCCGTTATGCTTAAACGTTTGGGAATCGAAATTAAAAAAAGGCGATAATCTTATTTTAGCTGCTTTTGGTGGAGGTTTTACTTGGGGTTCGGTATACCTAAAATGGGCATATTAAGCAACGGAAAGCTATTTGAAATAATTATCTTAAATTTGGACTCAAGAAAGTTTAATAAATTGATTTAATAAGAAAAAAATGGATATTAAACAGATTCAAGATCTCATCAAATTTGTGCACAAATCAGGTGTAAATGAGGTTTCTATCGAAGAAAACGATTTTAAAATTACTATAAAGACGAATCAGACGCCAACATTAGTTAGTGCTTCTATTCCTGCAGCAGTTCCTGTAGCAGCAGCTTCGGCTCCCGTAGCAGCAGCGCCGGCAGCGGCAGCAGCCCCTGCAGTTAGCGAATCTGATAACTATCTGACCATTAAATCTCCGATGATTGGTACGTTTTATCGCTCGGCTAGCCCAGATAAACCATCTTTTGTAAACGTGGGCGACGAAATTAAAGCTGGCCAGGTATTGTGCGTAGTAGAAGCCATGAAATTATTCAATGAAATTGAAGCCGAAATTTCAGGCCGTATTGTAAAAGTATTGGTAGACAATGCCAGCCCAATCGAATACGATCAGCCTTTATTTTTAGTAGAACCCGTATAAGTTCATCGTAAATCTGTATTAAAACCGATTATCGAACCGATAACGCTATTCTCATGTTCAAAAAGATATTAATTGCCAACCGTGGCGAAATTGCCCTACGCATCATTCGTACCTGTAAAGAAATGGGTATTAAAACGGTGGCGGTATACTCTACTGCCGATCGCGAAAGTTTACATGTACGTTTTGCTGACGAAGCGGTATGTATTGGCCCAGCACCTAGCAAAGATTCATATTTAAGTATCCCCAATATCATTTCGGCAGCCGAGTTAACCAATGCCGATGCCATACACCCAGGATATGGGTTTTTGTCTGAAAACGCTAAATTTTCTGCCATTTGCCAAGATTACGGCATTAAATTTATTGGTGCCACACCCGACCAAATTAACGGCATGGGCGATAAAGCCTCGGCCAAAGGAACTATGAAAAAAGCCGGTGTACCCACTATACCCGGATCAGAAGGTTTATTAAGCGATGTAGCCCAAGGCATCACAATTGCGAACGAAATTGGCTATCCGATAATTTTAAAGGCAACTGCCGGTGGTGGTGGCCGCGGAATGCGGGTAGTTTGGAAAGACGAAGAATTTGAAAACGCTTGGGATAGTGCCCGCCAAGAATCGGGTGCAGCCTTTGGTAACGACGGATTATATCTTGAAAAATTTATTGAAGATCCACGCCACATTGAAATTCAAATTATTGGCGACCAATACGGTAAAGCCTGCCACCTTTCTGAACGTGATTGCTCTATACAGCGCCGTCACCAAAAATTGGTCGAAGAATCTCCATCGCCATTTATGACCGCCGATTTGCGCAAGCGTATGGGCGAAGCAGCCATTAAAGGTGCCCAAGCCGTAAATTACGAAGGTGCCGGAACCATTGAGTTTTTAGTAGATAAACACCGTAACTTCTACTTCATGGAAATGAATACCCGTATTCAAGTAGAACACCCGGTAACCGAGGAAGTAATTAACTTCGATTTAATTAAAGAACAAATTAAAGTAGCCGCCGGCGAACCGATTAGCGGCAAAAACTACGAGCCAACCATGTTTGCCATCGAATGCCGAATAAACGCTGAAGATCCATACAACAACTTTCGCCCGGCACCTGGCTTAATCAAACATTTTCACTCTCCGGGTGGGCATGGCGTACGGATAGATACCCACGTATATGCCGGCTATCAAATTCCATCGAACTACGATTCTATGATTGCCAAGGTAATTTGCGTGGCGCAAAGTCGCGAAGAAGCCATTTGCACCATGGAACGTGCCCTAAGCGAATTTGTAATTGATGGCGTAAAAACTACCATTCCTTTCCATTTACAATTAATGAAAGACCCCGATTTTAGAGCCGGTAATTTCACTACCAAGTTTATGGATACCTTTGAAATGAAAAGCTAATACAATCTACAAGAAAATGCCATTCTAGAACAAAAGAATGGTATTTTTACAGCTCCAAATGAGCGAAGAAACACAAAATACAGCCAAAAAATCGAAAAAGTCAGCTGCACTCGAAGAAGAAATGTCGTTTTTTGGACATTTAGCAGTATTGCGTTGGCACTTGGTTCGGGCCGCATTAGCTATTGTGGTTCTTACTTCGCTAGCCTTCGTTTACTACGATTTTATTTTCGATACCATTATTATGGGCCCCAAAAAACCAGATTTTTGGACCTACCGCATGATGTGTCAACTGGGGGAACGCTTTAACCTTGGCCCCGAGTTTTGCATCAAAGAAATTCCGTTTAACATTATAAATACCGAGATGGCAGGGCAATTTACCCTGCAGATTAACTCGGCCCTTATTGTGGGTTTAATTTTAGGTTTCCCGTATTTACTTTGGGAAATTTGGCGCTTTGTAAAACCCGCACTGAGAACAAATGAACGCAAATCGGCCACGGGCTTTGTGTTTTTTGCCACACTCTTGTTCATTTTGGGTATTTTGTTTGGCTATTACATCATTTGCCCCCTTTCTATAAACTTTTTAGCTAACTACACCGTTAGCAGTATTATTGTAAACAACATCAGTATCGATTCCTACCTATCTACCGTAGCTACCCTAACACTAGGATCTGGCATAATTTTCGAATTGCCCATTATCATCTATATTTTATCAAAATTAGGCATAATGACCCCGAAATTTATGCGTAAAAATCGCAGTTATGCCACGGTACTTATTTTAATTATTGCTGCATTGGTAACGCCAACGCCCGATATCTTTACCATGCTTACGGTAA
>Ga0209107_10001304_pt1 | contig 13945 bp, 8 predicted proteins | sample LakErihyJuly2011_2_FD_187460 | JGI IMG/M metagenome (GOLD analysis project Ga0209107, IMG submission 187460) | Freshwater microbial communities from dead zone in Lake Erie, Canada - CCB hypolimnion July 2011 (SPAdes) (version 2) | ecosystem: Environmental > Aquatic > Freshwater > Lentic >... | reverse complement strand
TAAAAAATATTTTTTTTCAATTATTTCAATTATGATTAAATTATCCATAAAAATATTTTGATTGGTTAAAAGATATATATATTATTTATAAATTAACATAAATTAATTAATAATTAAATTTTACCACAATAAATAATTATTTAAATTAAAAATATAAGACAATAATATGAGTTCAAGACAAGGAAACATAAACTTGAAAGGATCCGAACCTGAACTATAGAAAAAAAGGAAATTAAATGACAAAGATGAGGATAAAGATACCAAAAAAAAAGTAGATAATAAGAAAAAAGTTGAAGAGGCAGAAGATGATGACGATTATAATTTAGATGAAAACGAAGAAGACGATGAATTGGAACACGATGGAGATGATACATCTGAACATAGTTCAATAGATGTAAATGAATATTTACAAAAAAGAGAACAATTAAATAGTTCTGAAGACGATGAAGAAGAGGAAGAGGAAGATGATGAGGAGGAGGAGAGTGAAGATGATGATAAGAAAGAAGACTCAGATGAAGAAGAAAAAATACAAGATGGAGAAGATGATGAATCAGATGATTGATGAATATAAGAAATTTATTAAAATAATTGAGTTAATTAAGTTTAACTATATGATATATTTTAATATTCTAAAATATAATCATTTTTAGCTTTGATCGGATATATTTAATTTCAATTATAATTTAACGATTTTAAATTTTAAAATGATAAGAAATAAATTAATCTGCATATTAAGAATTTTAATCATAATACATAACACAATCATCAAAATTTATATTTATACTTAATAATATTATATTTAAAAAAATTAAAATTAATATAATGAAGCCAAAATATTTTACAAATAATAATATGATAAGAAAATATATATCAATAAATAAAAATATATATAAATACATGTATATATTATTCTTTTCCTTTACAATTACATAATATATCCTTGATAATTATTGTAATTATTGTATTATTATTATTTTAATTAAAGGTCAATATTTCGTAATTTTAGCTATTTTATTTTATTATAATAAAATTTAGCTTTTATATAGAGATGAATCAATTATCATCTATGTAATTTTCAAAAGAAGCAAATTCATACAATAAAATATTGAAATTAATTATAAAAACCAGTGATGATAAACAATATGTAATGAGTGCTCCATTTGATTAAAAAATAAGTAAAATAATTTTAATAATATTTTAAAGAAAATCTAAAATCATCAATTATATTAAGATATAATGATCTTTATTTGTAAAATTCTGATGATGAAAATTAATCTTTTTCGGATAGATCATAAAATGTAACACACATACCTTTTCGAGTTAAATCGATCACAACGAATGAAGGATATAGAATTTCTGACAAAGAAATAGTAGGGAATGTTTTAGATAATAGAGAAATTATCAATGTAGAATTAGTAAATTATGAAAAACCAAAAAATATAATCAAAATGGAGGATAATGATAATGATTATCGAATGGAAATAGAATCTAATTAGTAAATTAGTGAAAAAACAAGTAAAAATGGAGATCCCAAATTGGAAATGCCATCTTAAATTATGAAAATGTCTAAAAATTATTAAATAGAATCTTAAATTTCTGATTAAAATAATATTTAAAATGATAAAGAACTAAATAAAAAGATTTAAAATATTTTATAAAAATAGCATAAAGAAGATAACATTAAGCAAGATAATAAAAAATAAAAAGACGACTAGTTTTAAAAAAATAAAATAAAATTAGAAGAGAAGTAGGATTTTTAATAACCTAAATCAATCTAAACATCGAAAAAACCCGAAATAGATTCTATAATTTAAAATAAATAAAATGGATCTGCCTAAGAATAAGGTCAAAATTAATAAAAATTTAATAAATTAAGTGTTATGGAGATATACTAATTACATTTATAATAAGAAAATGAAAAAAAATAAAATCAAGCATAAAGTAAATAAAATGTTGGTTAAAAATAAGTGGTTTAAGACAGAACATAATAAATATAATAAATAAATGAAACTAATAGTGAATAAAAAAATTAAAAATAAAATAATAATCAAATTAATACTTCTTAAAATAAAAAAATATAAGAAAATACAGAAAATATAAAGCGTAAATAATATGATGATAAAGACCTGATTTAGGATGAAAATAAAAATAAAAAAAAAATAAAATTATCAGTCGATTCAAATAAAAATAATAATTAGGATTAAAATACATAAATGATTGAAGAATAATAAGAGAAATAAACTAAAAAAAATATAACTGATGAAAAATAAAATGATAAAAAGTAAAGTAAATAACCTATTTTAAAAGAATAAAATAAAGTAATTATAGCTGAAGAAAGTAATAAATCAAATACAAAATAAGAAATTTATAAAGAAAAAGAAACTGTATAGAATATAGAAGATGATAAAATTACATAAAAATAAAAAAATAATAACAAAAAATAAAATTTAGAAGTTATTGAAAAAGAAAGAGAAATACAAAAGTAACTATATGACGATAAAAATAGAATAATATAAATTAATGAATAAATTGAAGCAAAAAAATAAAATTAAAGACTTATTTAAAAGGATAAAGAAATTTTAAAGAAAAAATAAAATTAAGAGGCAATTGAAAAGGCGAAAGAAAAATAAAATTTAGAAATTATAGAAAAAGAAAAAGAAATATAAAAGAAAATAGAAGAAGATAAAAAATAATAATTAATTGAGGCTAAAAAATATGAAGCAATTGAAAAAGAGTAAGAAAAATTAAAGAAAATAATATAAACTCAAGAAGCTCTCGAAAAAGAGAAAGAAAAATAAAAGAAAATAGAAGAGGATAAAAATAAAAAATAATAATAAATTGAAGCTAAAAAGTAAAAAGCAATTGAAAAGGAGTAAGAAAAATTAAAGAAAATAATATAAGATAAAGAAGCTATAGAAAAAGAGATAGAAAAATAAAAAAAAATAGACGACGATAAATACAAAAAATAATAATTAATTGATGCCCAAAAATAAAATTTAGAAGCTATTGAAAAGGAAAAAGAAATATTAAAAAAATAAGAAGAGGAAAAAAGTAAAAAATAATAATTGACCGACCCTGTGAAGAAATCTCCCATTTAATAATAGGAATCAAGTAATAAAAAATAAATTTTTTAAAGTGATGTGAAGAAACCATCAATTTAACAAATAAAATCACCAATTTAACAGTCAAAATCACCAATTCAATAGTCGGATTAAAATCCAAAATCACTAAAAAAGTAACAATTTGAATAGGAAGTTGAAGATGAAGAAGAGGCTAATTTTAATGATTTTAATTAAGATACAGAAAATGAAAAGAAAAAAAAAGAATTGAGAAAACGAGCTTAATCTTTTGATGGTTCTAAGTATGTTTTATTAACCTAATCTTCTTCTGATTCAGAAGATGAAGAGGCTTCAGAAAAAAATGAGTCCAAAATTTGTAAAATAAATATAATTAATTTAATTTAGAAATAAATATAACGAATTCCAAAAAAAAAAATTCCAAGAAAAAATGAGTAAAAATTAATATATATAGTTTATTTCAGTGGCATATAGTTCTATTTAAATATTCCTATTAATTTACATCAAATACTTTTTATAATTATGAATTTGATCTCATTTTTCTGTGCTATTACATCTTCTTCTTAATTCTATTTTCTAATTATTATTAAGTTGTTTTAAATATATCATGGATGCTACATTTTTTTTTATTTGCATTTGCATCCTAGTTTTATTAAGCTCGAATATTTTTTAATTAATTATCATCTAAAAAATTATATAAATTATTATTTATCATGTCATTTAAACTATTCGAAAAATTATTATCAGCAGTCGTCAATCTCTTATACTGTTAAGTTTATTATATTCTATTATTTATAATATTTGTTTTTGCTTATAATTGAAACTCTTACTTTTAGAAATATGATTAAACTGGCAAAATATTATTTCTAATGAATCCTCGCTTAATTTTCGACTTTTTTGTAACATTATTTGGTTATTATATTTAATCCTCTATAAAATTTTACTTTTTATGCTCTTACTAATGAAATATTGTACACAGCAAATTTTTTTATTATTATGTATCTATTAAATACTACTATTTTTAATTAAAATCAAATGAAGTCGAAAAATCATTATCATTATTCATTTTTGATGAATTTAAAGATTTTTGATTTTTTTAATTTTACTATTTTTAATAAAAATCAAATAAAGTCGAAAAATCATTATTATTATTATAATTTATTTCTGATTAATTTATAGATTATTAATTTTTTTATATATTAGTATTATTATTTTAATTTATTCTTGATGAATTAATAGATTTTTAATTTTTTGATATACTAGGAGTTGTAATTTTACTTTTTTTTTGAGCTCGTGATATAATTCCTGATCCTCTAGAATTTAAATGTCTATAATCATAATTTTTATTTTTCCAATCATCATGTTATATTGTTAAGAATGCGGGGTTAATATTTTATTCAGGTGGTTAATTTTTATTTATATTGCCCTAAACAGCTGAAACACATCTTTTTTTAGCAGTATCACTTTCAGGATTTTTTTATAATTAAAATTCATCTTATGTATTTATCGAACTTTCTAATTTTCTATATTAAAGAAGTGTCATGTTAAAACCTTTGAGACTCTTCTAACTATCTGGAGTTAATGTATATTAAGATGACTTATGATCCAAATTAGCTAGATATTTTTTAAAATCATAACTAGTAGTTTTAATATTTATTTGCTAAGAGTTATACCATTTAGCTCTATTATCCGCCAATAATTTCAAATTATCTATAAAAAAGCTTTAATTCAATAACTCAGCCTTTTAAGTCAAATCTTTATAACTAATAGACCAAACCGTAGCTGATACACTAAAACATTAAACAGATGTTTCACGATATTTTTTATGTTAAAGAGCTTTTTAAAATTTATTAATGTTAAATTCATATATAAAATTTATATAAAAAAATTTTTAATACCTTCAATTCCAAAGAGTTCTTTTATTCCAAGAACTATAATATCCGCTTATCTTTTAGCCTACTTAGTAATTGGTATAAATTTTTCGTTAAATTATTGATAATGATATTCTCCTTATACTTCATCTTTTTTAATATATATATTTTTATATAATTTAAATTCCCCTTGAGTTACAATAAAAATTTTATCACTTATAGAACCTTCTTTATAAACAATATCCTTAAAAGTGAATTTTTCTTCTGCAAAACTCTGTATTAACATTTATTGCATACGGTTTGAAATTTATTCAAATTCCGGTAAAGTTCTAATAAAATCCATTTGCATTTATTATTTTTTGTAATATTTATTAGCCATTATTTGTTTGAAATCTTCTTTTACTAAAACTGCACATATTGTATCTTCTAAACATGCAACAGAAGCCATTCTAATTAAAATATTTAATATAATAATTAACACACCTTTTTATATCATTCAAAAGTGCTAATTCTCCGAAAGACTGACCTGAAACCATTCTATTAACCTCTATTTATTCGTCTAAATTATATTAACTCATAATTGGATGTGGATCTGGTTTTATACCCTCCGGGCCTTTATACATGGCACTTTTTATATAAACTCCAACTTTTCCTTTGAGTATAATAAAAAATTCATTCCCATTATCTCCTTACTAAATAATTAGTTATCTTTAAAGTGTATGATGAATTATATTACTTATATGTATATTCTTTTAATTATATTTTTCGATACAACATTAATAATGTATCATTTCCTTACTCTTGTTTCAAATTTTAGAAAAATTTAATTTTAGAAAAAGAATGTTGGAGGATTTCTAAATCGAATATATTTCTATTAACTTTTCGTATTATTTATAATGATAGATTAAAAACTTCTTCTTGACCCATAGAAGAAAGATTTTCCAGAATTTTATTTTTATTAATTCTCATGATATTATTTTTTTTAATTTCTTTTTATTATTCTTCATCTCATTTAGAATTTTATGATTCAGCAGTAGCGATTTGTTATTTTTATTTATTATATTATTTGTTTATAAAATTTTTCATTATTTATTTTATGTATTCAAAATAATATTATATTTATAATATTATTTTTGTAATTATTAGTAAATAATTTAAATTAAATTAATAATTATATAATTGTTTTTTAACCGAATTCAAATAAATTTTTAGGATGTCATAATAGAAAAAATAAACCATACGAAGCTCTTTTCCTTAAAATCCTATGAAATTAGATATTTATACATAATAATTGTAATTAATATACTAATTATTTTATAAAATAGAAACAAAAAATAAATAAATTAAAAAAATGATAATCTATCATTTCAAAAAGTAAAATAGGAATTTAAATTTGAACCTCTTGCATCAGTCAATAATTTCGATTGTAAAAAATTAAAATATATTTTTTAGAACATTTTAAACCGTCTCAAGTTTCTTGTAAGAAAAATCCGTAGTATAAAAATTATTTATAGTAAGAATATGAAGGTGAATATTCGCTTTAAGATCTTATTAAATAAACTTAAGAGACTAGGTTAGCTTAAAAATAAAAAGATGAAAAAAAAAATAATAAATTAAATATCACAAAAAGAAGCTATACAAAAGAGTGTAAATAATATTCAAATAAATTCTAGTAAAAAAAAGTTAATAAAGAAATTCCTTAAATAATTCATAAAGAAAAAGTGCAAAAAATAAAAATTTTAATGGTAGTATCCAATCAGTTCCTTAGAGACAATCAGTTCCTTAGAGAAAAAATTAAAGAAAATAAAACGGATCCCGATAATCAGCTATCACTCAATAGCTCGGTGTTGCAACTGAAGGAATTTCATCTGTTCAAGATCATCTCTCAATAAAAAGTAACCCGGAGAATAAATCGCTAAAAAGCATTCTTAAAAAGTAAAAATATTTTATAAATTTGAAAGCTCTTAAAGAACTGAAAAATAGTAATTTAGTCACTCTTTTTCAGTAAAAAAAAATCAAGGTCAAAAATTAACAAGAGAGGATTTATTAAGCATTAATAAGAAAGATATAAATATTAAAGATTTGACTGAGTATTTAATATCACAAAAACGCTAAATCGGGGTAAGATCAATAAAATCTGACTATTAATCTGACAGAACTCGAGAAGGAATAAAATCATAACAAGCTAGAGAGTACAAATATAGGAAAGAAAAAAATAAATTTTTGATTGAAAATATAAAAAAATAACTAATCACACCTGAAGAATAACTCTATATGCAATAAATAGATAAATTAATCAAGGAAAATATAGTACGGCAAACGGGTAATTTTTATAAAAAATAATTTATTAAAGAAAAATAAAAGTAAAAGGAATAATAAAGAATTCTTTAAAAATAACTAAAATAAAATTAAAAATCATAATAAGAATCATATGCAGCTTATATCAATCAAATAAATTTGGAAAAATTAAAAATAGCATCATAGTAATTAGCATAAACATAGTAAATAAAAGGAACAAAAAAATATCCTTGGGGCTTGAATTAAATAAAAGTAAAATAACAACAGGATACCCCAGAAAGATGGAAATAAAATCGTGAAAAAGATAGCAAAATAAATGAATAATATAATATTCGAAAGTAATTTTTATATTAAAATTAAATTTAGTTTATTTCCAAATGCATCAAAATTAATTGAATAAAAAAAGAGAATGGATCAGTAAAAATCAAAGGAAAAAATTGATGATAATAGTAAAAGTAAACCACATTAAATGAGTGAATAATAATAAGCTGAATTCACATAAAAAACAATACAAAGAGTCAAAGATAAAAAATTATAAGTGAAAAAAGAAAAACTTAAATAGTAACAATTATAAAATCTGATGAAAAAAAAACTGTAATAACTTGAAGATATGAGTAAATTCTTCCTAAATAAGAATAAAAAAAAACATTTTTCACCATCAGAAGAATAAATAAATAAAGCTTTTATACCTGAACCAGAAATTATAGAGAAAAAAAATGATGAAAATACATAATAAATTGACATAGCCCAAATTAATTAGAAAAAAAGAGAATTTAATTAAGAAAAATTAAAAAACATGAAACTAAATTTACCTTAATAATTAAAAAAAGAAAAAATAAAAACTACTCAAGAAAAATAAGATAAACCAAAAAAATTTACAGAATCCCAAAAATTATCAAAAAATTTAGAATCAGACTAAAAAAAATAATACATACAAGAACAATAAAAGAAACAAAACGAAAAAAAACAACAAAAATTATTACAAAAAAAAATCGAAGACTAATAAAAATAAGAATAACTAGCATAAAAATTAAATGAATAAAAACAAGAATAAAAGCAAAGATAATAATAATAAAAATAACAATCAGAAGAAAGAAAAAAATAAGAGGGTGAAAAAAATAAGTTACGATAAAAAGAATTAGAAACAAAAAAAGAAGATTTAAAAAAAAAATATTTAGAACAAAAAAATCAGCAAAAATAAATTCAAAAACAAATTTAATAAATAAAAAATTAACAAAGTGATTAAATAAGTTTATAAAAACCAAATCAACCCAAGACAGTTCAAAAAAAACCAACAAAAAAAAATAAAAAAAATAGTAAAAAATAAAGTAAAAAATAAAAACAAATCTAAGACTAGCCAGTCACCAATGATTTAAGCCAACTCGATCCGAATTTCTTATATGATTAATTACAAAGTGAAGAATTTAGACAAAAATTATAAGCCGAAGGGTATGACATTTAGCAACTATAATAAGCTTTAGAACAATAAATAAATAGTCAGCAATAGATTGAAGACTTCGAAGACATAGATCTTGATAATATGAACCCATAAGAACTTTTTTAGAGACTTTAAAATCCGTAATTTAGAGCGTTCTTAGAGGGTTAAGGTATAGACGTAAATGAGCTACAAGAGAAAGTCAATGAAGAACTATAAAATAACCCTGATAATTAAGAATTTAATATTGATGACATGCATCCTTAAGAAATCAAAATGAGACTTTAAGATCCAAATTTCTGTGAAATGTTAATGCAACAAAATATAGATGTAGAGTAACTTAAATAACAGTTAGAGGGTATGGAAGAACCTCTAGATTTAGAGAATATGAACCCATTAGAACTTTAAGAGAGATTGTAGGATCCTGAGTTCATAAATATGTTAGAAGAACAAGGGTACGATATTAATGAAATTTTATAAAATCTTGAAGATTAATTGAATGATGATGAATTATAAAAAGAATAAAATATAGATTAAAAAAAATAATTACCTTAATAATAAAAAGCCTAGAGTTCAGGTGAGAGAAAAGCCAAATAATTTCAAGAGTAGTTATTAAACAAAGGTCTCGAGGTAGAGCAGAACAAAAAATAACCTGAAAATAAACTATTGGGTCTATTAGAATTAAATCCAAAATAATTAAATGATATGAAAACCCTTGACTTACAAAACCTTCTCAAACAAAAAATCTCAAAAAACTAATTTTTAGATTTCAAAAAAGATGAGACTGTTATGGGGTATTTGTAATAAAAGGGTATAAATATAGACCAATAGGTAAATAAATTATACCCTGAGCCTGAATAAATCCCATAACCTATAAAATAATCTGAACCTTAATTGGAAAAGGAGAAAAATATAAAAAATGAGGCCCATTTTCCTCAAATTCAAAACAAATATATAGATGATTTTTAATTCGATGAACCGGATTTCCAAGACCTCCAACATTAAGACCAAATGAACATGGAAGAAGAATTTATTGATATCGAAAATATGGACCCTAAAGAACTAAAAGAAATACTCACCCATCCTGAGTATAGATAAATGCTCGAGAACCAAGGTTACAACGTTCAAGAACTAGATGAGTAATTGAAAGAATAGATAGATGAAGTCGATTTTTTGGACTCTTATGACCAAAAAGACTAAAAATCGCTCTAAAAATCTCAAAATTCATAAAAAAAAGAATCCCCTTAACAACAAAAACCTTCATCAAAAAAAGAAAAAGAGTCAACTAATAAGAAGTCAATTAGCGAACAAATAGGTGATGAATATGACCAAGGGTTCGAGCACTTCACAGAGGAAGACATCGAGATTGCTCCAATATAATCATAAGGAGTTGAAAAATATTCTTCAACTAAAAAACATGACATAGATATTGATAACATGGATCCCCAAGAACTAAAAAACAAACTCCAAAACCCTCAATTTAAATAATAATTAGTTAGGAATGGAATTGATGTAAATGATTTGGAAAGAAAAACTGACGAGATTCTTGAAATGCAGAATATAGACCTGGAAAACATGGACCCAGTAGTTCTAAAATAAAAACTCTAGAATGCTATGTTCAGGTAAGTTCTAGAGAAACAAGGATACGATGTGGAAGATTTGGAAGCCTAGATAGATGAGTAGCTAGATTTCGCAGACTAAGAAGAGGAGGACATAGACATTGAAAACATGGACGCTTAGGAACTAAAAATTAAATTAAGTGATCCAAAATTCAAACAAAAATTGGAAGATCAAGGCATCGATACAGAGTAACTATAGTAATAAATTGAAGAAGAAATAAACGAAATTGAATAGGAGAAAATGCAGTCGGAGTCAAAGTCTCTCCCCAAACAATCCCCCACCAAACCATTACCTCCCTAACACTAAGAGGAAGAGATAGACCTTGAGAATATGGATCCAGTAGAAATCAAGGAGAAATTATAAAACCCTTTATTCAAAAAAAAACTGGAATCAATGGGCATAAACATACAAGAGCTTGAAAATCAGATTGATGAAGAATTAATGTATATGAACGACGATCAACCAGCTGAAAATCTGCAAGAATAAATACAAAACATGGACCCCATTGTACTAAAATAAAAGCTCCAGGATGCTTAATTCAGAAAAATGCTTGAGTAGTAAGGTATTGACCCTATGGAGCTTATGGATCAAGTAGAGTAAGCTTTAGGAGGGGGGCTAGACATCGAGAACATGCCTGCTGAGTAACTAGAAGAACTACTATAAGACGAAGAATAATGTAAGATGTTAGAGGAATAAGGCTATGACATCGAACAACTCCATGGGCTTTTACAATAAAAGTTGGAGGAGGGGGGATAGCCAGGTGCTGAGGGCCAGCTGATTGACATCGAAGACATGGACCCAGAGGAATTAAAAATAAATTTACAAAACGAAGATTTCCGTAACATGCTTCACGCTCAAGGTTATGATGTTGAAAACATAGTGAATTAAGTGATGGGAGGAGGCGAGAATGATCCTTATGCTGGGGGTAAATATATAAATATAATTATAAAGGTGATGAAATGATCGATATAAACAACATGGATCCTTAGGAACTTGCCATGAACCTCCAGAACCCTGAGTTCGTGTAGATGCTGGAACAACAGGGTTACGACGTTGAAGAACTCATGAACCAAGTTTTCGGAAATCAGGAGGAGAACTACATGGATGATGAAGAAATATAGGAAGATATAATCTGAAAAATTTAATTTAATTTTGTTTATTTTTACATAAAAACTATATTCACTTTTTGTCTGAGAGTTTCAAACTCGATTCAAATAACTCTTACTAGTTCGGGATGTTCTGACGCAGGTAAGATGAGTAACTTGCAATTATTTATTTATTGTAATTCATGTATAGGTGACCGAATCCGCACAGGGATAGGATTGATACAATGGATATGTATATTTTTAATCTCCAGAACCATTTAGGACATTACTGCATGTTTAGAACCTATCTATCCATGCCCAAATTATCTATATGTATGATTATTAAAATCTTACATATATGAAGGCCAATTAAAGTCCCAACTGAGCTCAATTTTATCAGTTCAGTTACATCTTACGAATAGCACAAGTTGTTCAAACAATAAAAGGCCACAAATAAAGGGAATGAAGCCATAGTGAAATGCTTCCTGACCTAGGGTGTGCTATTAATCGAGTCCAGTTAATTTTCATGCATAGACATGGCGAAGCCCCAGTGTATACCTGACTAATAATTATGTATACAAAATTACTAAAAAACTAATATGAGAAATCACATATTTAGCATAAAAAGTCACTAATTAATTCAGATCTTCCATATACAATCCTTAAAAACATATATAATTTAACGCTACGCTTCCCATGAAGACTGGTAGAGTAAGGATTAGGGATACGAGTTTAGCATCATAAGGGATCTTATCCTCCTTACTTATTTCCTGTAATTCATTTTATCTTTTTTATATTAATTCTTATAACTTTTCAACAGTATAATTCTCTTATTCTACTATTGAATCCTCAATCTGCATTTTATAATCTCTTGCTTTTTATAAATCATGAGATAGTTCGGCCAAATCTTTGGTCACTTTTTCTTTGTTCTCTTAGGTTTTTTTCTTGAAAAATTTCTGGAATTTTATATGATTAAGACTTTATATATACGGGTATAGATGTTAATTTTAAAACTACTTATGTAATAATTTTATCATTATTATAAAAAATTAATAATATAAGCAAATATTTATATTAAAAATTAAATTTTATAATATTTGTTTTTTTTGGTGTTTTTTAAATATTTTAATAATATTTTTAAAATAAATATATTAATTAATTTTTAATAATTTTTTTTTATCAAAAATTTATTTAAATAATTCAAAGTGATATTTTTCAATAAAATTATAAATTTTTTATATAATTTTTTATTTGAAAAAAAACATTCTAAAAATTTATAATAATTTTACTTTTTTAGAAAAATTAAAACGTAAAAATAATATAACAAAAAATAATATTTTTAAATTTTACCATATGTCATTCCTAAATAAATTCAAAAATAAAGATGATCCTAAAAAATAAGAAGTTTAGAATCAATAGGATTGTAATTTATATATATAATAATAAAGAAAACAATTTATCCAAAACTGATTAAAAAACTTAGGATAAAGGAAAACCTTTAGGAGGTAAAATAATAAAATATAATAAAAAGGATGGGAAAGTGATGTAGAACTTCCATAATAAAATTCTAATAAAAAAAATAAGCCTAATTTTATGAAATTTAAGAAAGATAATGAATAAACGACTGTTGATCCTATATAAAAAATTGACTAACCTTGTTAAAATGTATAATAAGATGCTAAACAATAGGACAAATTAATATAGTAATAAGATAAAATTTCAAACTTCGGATATAGCAAAAAAGATGATATTTAAACTACTAAAATATTAAAATTAGAAGAATTTGAACTTTTAGAAGGTGATATGTTAGAGCATAAATTCATGTATTTTAATTTTTATAAAAATTTAAGTGAATACGAAAATAAATTGATTAATGATATAACTTAACCTGGTAATAATATTATAATAAAAACTTAAGGTGGTGCTAGACTGAAATAACCAGAAAAGGATTTATTGGATTTTGTAAAAGCTGTAGATAATTTATAAGTTGCAATTTGCGGAAGTTTTCTTATTTCCAAATTTTTTATGGATTTGCCAATGGTGCAAAAATTAGTAATTTTATAATATAATTAATAGAGAGCATTAATACGCGGGTGAAGAATTAATAAAAAAGAATTAAAAATATCAAAAATATTTTAAATATCATATAAATTTAATAAAATAAAGTCCTTTACCCAATGATGACCCTATTGGAAATTTTAAAAAAGAGTTAGATATTTTCATTTAATTAACTAATGATCACAATTCCAACGTACAAATATATGTAAATTTATTTTAATTATTAATCATTAAGACGCCTTAAAGAGATTTCCAATTTAATTTAATAGAACCATAAAAAAAGAAAAATTAATTAGTTGGACAAATAATGATCTTTTAGACATTGTTATTGATTAAGGATAATAAAAAAACAATTTATAAATTTCTTAGAATCAAAATTAATCATAATAATAAAATTTATAATAGGATAAAAAACCAAATATGTTTTCAGGTATGAAAAAGAAAGATAATGTATAAAATAATCAATAAGACTAAGATAACTAATAAAATTAATATCAGAAC
>Ga0209107_10001303_pt1 | contig 13947 bp, 11 predicted proteins | sample LakErihyJuly2011_2_FD_187460 | JGI IMG/M metagenome (GOLD analysis project Ga0209107, IMG submission 187460) | Freshwater microbial communities from dead zone in Lake Erie, Canada - CCB hypolimnion July 2011 (SPAdes) (version 2) | ecosystem: Environmental > Aquatic > Freshwater > Lentic >... | reverse complement strand
CGGGGTGGGAGGGAGAGAGAGAGAGAGAGAGAGATGGTGAGAGAGATAGGGATATAGAGAGAGTGCAACACTAGGTAGGTAGGGCGACACGCCAGTAGGTTGCAACATGTCGAGTGCAGAAGACCAGCTGGAAGAGTGTCTGGACTCAAAAGACACGATCGCCTGGTGGGCGTTTGCCGTTCTCTTTGCTCTGTCTGTGGGCCTCGCGTGCTGCAAACTCAGGGGGGACGAGCTGAAGAGAAGACTCGCGCGCGCATTGTCCCGGGACCCGCTGCAAGACGAGCTTCCTCCGCCGAGCTACCAAGAATCCCTCTTGCACGTGCGGCTGGAGGCAGGAGGGGAGACTGTCGCGGTCGGCATTTCGACAGCATAAATATTGGGCGCGAGAAGAAAAGTGCTCCACTCGCTCGAGAGCTCTGGTCGAGAAAAGAACAAACAGCACCATGGCAGACTGCAACATTTCCGCCCACGCGGCAGACTGCGTCAACCCCGCTCCCCACAGGTTTCCCGACTCTCTGGAAGCCAGGGAGTTTTTCGAGATTGGCAAATCCTTTGCGTTTTCGAGGATAGCCTTCAACCACGTTCGCTACCAGGCAAAAATTTACGGGGGAGAGTTTGAGCGTTCCTGCCTCGACCTGGAGGACAGATTCCGGGAGTTTGAAGCGTCGGTCTGCTCTGACCTGGCCAGACTCAGAAGAGACCTGCTGAGCATCGACCTGGACCTTCACGGGTTGCAATCGAGAGTTGTCTCCATCTTCCTCGTCAGCAGAAGCGCGGGTTACGACGTGGCTGGCTGAAACTCAACGGAGAAGTCGGCCCTTGGCAGTTGGAAGTTTCACCTTTTGCGTGTCTGCTGCTGCAGGGAGGAAAAATACATTTTAATTTTAATGCACGTTTTGTGTTTTTTTGTGTGTGTGTTTGCCACTTGAATTGAAAATAAAAATTTCCTGATTCTAAATGTTTCCGATTATAAATGTTTCTGATTTATAGGTTGAGGGTTGGAGGGAGGGAGGGAGGGAGGGAGGCAGGCAGAGCGGTACAGAGTTGACAAGGCGGGCGGTTGCGCAGTTGATAAGGCGGGAGAGTAAAAGAGTTTGCTCCAGTAGAAATGGAGACGCCAAAGAGCACAGACGCCAGACTTTTTTTGTTGGGCAGGAGAACCTCCGTTCTGGAGCAGGCCCTCGGGCTGGTGGCCGAGAGGTACTCCCTGACTTTTTCGTCAAAAGCAGACGTCAAGTTTGTGGCCAAGCTGGGGGAAACTTTGTTTCGAGTGGAAGAATTTTGCGAGGAGCTGGGCCGCTCGTCGGAGGGGCAGGAGGGAGCAGCCGACAGACGTTCGACGGTGTGCCGGGAAGCCGAAGAACGTTTTTGCGAATTGGCAGTGGATTACTTACGCCTGAGGATGCACGTGCGCAATGTCTGGACCCTGTGGTGGGAGGGAAGGGGAATGGAAAGTGACGACGAGGCGTTTGTGGCGGAAGAATATAAAAACCTGTTTGTCCAGCTGCCGGGAGGAATTTGGTCCCTCGAGCACCGCCCTGTCGAAGCGCCCTCGCTCTGTTGGCTTCGGAGCGCTTCCGGCTTCAAACTTCTGCAGCTCTTCATGGACAGTCTGCTGAACGTCTGCGTCACAGCGCAGCTGGATTTTTTTGAAATTTCAAACTTGGGAATGGGCGCAGAGAGGTTGGAACTGTACGGGCGAGGGGTGGAGGCAGGCAGCGCTTCGGAAAGGGAAGCCTTCCAGTTCTGGATGGAGCTCGTCTCGTCGCTAATGTCCAGCGCCCTGGCCATCGAACGTGCCCTCTTTAGAAGCGTGACTCTCAACGAGTTGAGGACGATTGACCGCGTGTTAGGCGATGGCGGAGACTTTTCCGACGTCTCTTCGGTTGATTCGGAGGACTACCGAGCATAAAAGGAGGCGCGCGGGTGTGTGCGGGTCAGTCGCGACAGGACCTTCCCAACGCAAACACCGTTCTCGTGAAAAATGGAAAATCTCAAACTCGAAATGCAGGGACCGAGAGACGAGGGCGACGAGGACCCGAATTATTATTTCGACCCCGTCGGAGCGGAAACTTTTGGATGGCACCATCCGCAACAGCCGGAGCAGCAGCAGCAGCAGCAGCAGCAGCCGGATGAGTCTGGAGCAAAAAAGAGAGGCCGTCCAGCAGCCGCCGCCTCTGAAGGGGCCCCCCCTCGAAAAAAGGCGGCTAGAACTGCCGAAAGCTGGGACAAGATTCCCTGCCTGATTTGCAACAAGCCCTACCAGACTGTGGCCTACCTTCAGAAACACATGCTTGCCAAACACAAAATCTGTCAGCCGGTGATCCAAGTCAAGTGCAATTTTTGCGGGTGCACGTTTGCCTGCCAGAAGGAGTTTGAGCTTCACTCTGAAGAAGCCAGCCGCCACCTGGCAAACCACACGGGAGCAGTTGCGCAGCTCAGACAGGACCAGCTGGAATTTTCTCGCATCCTCAGAAAGATTGTTCGAGAGGAGTCGCAGGCGAAGGAAGACAGGAGCAAGAAGCAAACCGCGAAAATAATTCAACAGTACTTTGATTGCTCGGCAGCAGCGACGACCCCCCCTCCGCCGCCGCCCTCTGAGGACGGCGACGAGGCAAAGGGGAAGAGACTCCTTCCTCCCCTTTTCCCCCATCAGCAAATCGGAGCCGCTTCCGGCAAATGACTCTGCTCCCCCGAACCGCCTTCGCCGCCGCCCGCGGCAAAAACTAATTGCGCTGCCGCTTTTGAATTTTGCTGTAGCCGCCGCCGCATCTGCAGCATACTTTGATTGATTTTTAATTTTTTATTTGATTGCTCGTTTGTGCTTCTGTGTTGCACAGTGTCTCCTACGCGTTGTCGTCAAAGATGAAAATAAATTTTTTGTTGAACCAAACTCGGTTGTTGCAAGTTTATTGCGCAGGGGCAAAGGGGAAGGCTGCTGCCCCCATAAAGGCAAGCGGGGAGTGTTTCCGGGGGTCAGTAGTTGCAAACATGTCCGAGAAAAAGGACGGGGCCTTGGAGGCCCTGTTGGCCTGGGTGAAGGAGAGAGTCAGGGCGGGGGATCCGCCCAGGATAGGCGACATGCTGGAGCACGCCAGGGCGGAAAGGCTGGGAAAGATTTCTCGGAAAAAATTGAGGGACGCGCTGCTCGTCGACCCCGCCTACATGTTTAACTTGCACCAGCAGAAAGACAGGCTGAGCTCCAGAAGCTACCGGCCCGTTCTAGCCACCAACCTGGGATACCTGCACTGCGACATTGGCTTTTTCCCAAAGAGCAAGCACTACGTCACCCCCAAAGATTTTCAGAGCGGCTTTCTGATCGGCAAGGACATTCTCAGCAGATACGTTTACCTCGTCCTGCTCAGAAAAAACCGCAAAGCCAACTCGATGGTGTCGGCGCTCAAAACCCTCGAAGCCATGCACCAGGCTGCCGGTCACCTCCACCCCGTGAGAGGAATATCGTTTGACCAGGAGCGCTCCGTTGTCGGCAAAGTAGTGCAGGCCCACCTGAGAGAGAGAAAAATCAAATTCACGGCGTTCAAAAATTCAAAGTCCAAGGCAAAGCTTGCGGAGGGAGCCATCCGGCTCGTGCGCACGTTGGAGGCCAGGCTGGAGCGCAAATACAATGCCGGTTCGACAGCCAAGAGAGGTGTTGCTCCGCGCCGCTGGTGGAACCTGCTCGGCGAGATCGCCACTATTCTCAACCGGCAGGAAATCGTCGTCGGCAACAGGCGAACCGGATTTTCTCCCGAGGACGTCAACTCTGAAAACTCGAACCTGTTTTTGGAGGCCCTTTATAAAGCGGCCCCGGACTACCGCTCCGCTCAGTTTGCGATCGACCCCCGCCACGCGGTTTTCAAATTTTCGGACGGAGACTACGTGAGGGCAAAGCTCATAGTCACGTCTTCTGCCGTCCTAGGAGAAAAACGCTCAGAGACAAATCTCACAGACTCTGTTTACAAGATCGCCAAGTCCTATCCCGTCGTCACGAGAACTTCCAGGTTGAGGAACGAGTATCTCTGCCTCGACACCAGGTCGGGAGAAGAAGCCAAGTTTGCTGAGAGCGACCTGGTCCTCACTGATCCCTCCGTGACCACGTCTGACCGTCACCGCCCCGTCCCTGTCGGAGATGCACCGTCGACCCGGCCAGCTGGGCTCGGCCTCCGCAGCGGCCGCCGACCACGGCCAACCAGTGTACCGAAATTTCCACGAGCACGTTCCGGTCGGCGAGTCCCACTTTAGCGTGACCCTGCCTAAAAGTTACGCCAACATCAAGCTGCCCAGCGGAGACACCCTGCACCGGCGCTTCAGGTTCACCGAGCTGACTGCCACGCCCGGGTTTTTCAGTCAGAGAGCTCTGCTTTTGGGCGCGGACGGCGACGGAACAGTGGAGCCGGCCGAAGCTGACCTGTCCCTCAACTTTTCGTTGGGCTACACTTGTCACGACACTCTCTACTTTGTGGAGGGGGAGGACGGCCAGCTGGAAGAGTCGGTCTTCGATCAGGGCAATCGGGCCAGCACCCTCCAGGTTTTCGTGGAAGATTTTAACGCCCACCACGAAAGATTGATTCCGCCGGGGTTTCGGCGCACTCCGGTCTTTTGGGACTGGGTGGACCTCGATTGGTACAGGACGAGGGGCGAGCCGGACCGTCTCCAGCAAGAAAGCCACGACTCTGCAGATCAAACTGTTGTTTTCCGTCCAGATCCCGCCGCCATGGTCAGAGCCTCCGACGTGGTTTACTACGGAGTAGATTCGCTGGACGTTCCCGAGGCGCTGGAGCCTTTTGCTGCCAGAGGTCTCCCTCTCTCCGCGAGGACGCTGACGGGCGTGAACCCCTACTCTTTGCCGACATTATTTGAGACGCAGGTCGAAGGTCTGCCTCTGGCTGCCAATTACACCGTGCGAAATGTGAGGATGCGACTTCACGTGGCTCCCAACACGACCGTCTCGTTCACCTCCCTAGCGCAGCTCGAGGCTCTGGGCTTCACGGCGGAGCAGCTGGGAAGTCGCACCAGGAGAAGATACGACTTTTCAAACATCGGTCACGGAAACGAGTATCTCATTTTCACGGGAGAAGCGAAACCCTCCTTTCGACTGCCGGCCCTCAAGGCCAAAGTTTACTGCGGGCCGGCTCGGAAAGTTGCCCACCAATATGGCAACGAGAGAGTCGTGTTTCCCGCGGGAGTTTTTGCGGAGAACGCCCGAGCGTACGGGGCAATTCAGCGAGCGGTGGAGGAGGCAAAATCGAGGGCGGGACTGTTGTTTCCCAGAATTTCTTACGATCCGGTGAGCACCAAATTTCTATTCCTCTTTCCCGACAACGACAGCCTCAACCTGTTTTTTGTCTGCGACGACAGGCTGGCCGAAAGAATGGGCTACGGGCCCACCAACCGAATAACCAACTACTCAATTTCCGCGGCTGTCCGAGACACGAGTTCGACCGTCCTGGCCGAAACCCTCTCCAAGGCTCTGGTGTTTGACGCCGGCATGTGCCTCGTCACTCTCGACGGAGCAAACTCGAACGACACGTTTGGAACTGACGACTACGCCATGACGACTCTTTGGCCGACCGCTTCGGGCACTTCGTTTCGAATGAGCGAAAAGTTTTCCCGGACCACCTGCCTCTCCACCCTGGAGGGAGTTCCCGGACAGCAGCACCTGGTGCAACTCAAGTTTAACATTTCCACTCTAAAAAAAGACAGCGTCAAAATTCCGATCTCCCTTCCCATCTCGTTTTCCGTCGAGGGAACGCTGGAAGGAACGCTATAAAAGGGGGCGGGGTGTCCCCGCACGGCCAGTCGGCTCACAACGTCCGAACCGAACGGACAGTTTTTGCTGAAAACCTCCACTATTGTTCCGCCGTCCGTCGAAAGCCACCGTCCGAGAAAGCCGCTGGTGCCCTTTGCGAGCAACGCCGACCCAAACAACAGGAACGAAAGAAGGGCGAGACTAGAATCCGAGACGCGCTCCTTGATGCCTTCGGTGACCAGGGCCAAGGCAAAATCGTCTGCCAAGCGAAGATCCGCTTCCAAGACCAAGGTCAGGTTGGTCAAGGGACGTGTCAGACTTCGGGTAGCCGGCCACCAGGGAGTTCAGAACCTCGCCCCCGCGCACCTCGTTCGCTACGTCGGAGTGTCTCAGCTTAAACAGGCCGCCAAAAAATTGCTCAAGGCCTCGAAAGGCAAGCAGAAGCCGGCCGCAAAGAGGAGGAGGAAGCGGGGAAACTCGACGAGGGCCAAGCGGGGAAACTCGACGAGGGCCAAGCGACGAAAGCTCAGGCGCGGGAGCCGACGCAAGCGGTGAGCAGCTCCGATGGAGGATGCCAGATTTGAATTTGGACCGGTGCCCGGCTGGAGGGGAGAGGGTGGGAAACAGGCTGTCCTCTCGACGGTCGTGACCGAGGTCGAAGACACCAACGTTTTTGAGCCGCACCCGTCGCAGCTGGAGTGGGCCCTGGACGCCAAAAATCCCATCGTGTTTGACAGCCTGACCCGTTTTCGAGTGGGGGTTTCCATCTTGGTGTCGACCAGAGGACCCAACGTGAGAGAGGCGGTAGCGGCGCGGCCTGCGGTGGTGGGAGGAGCAGCGGCTGTCGAGGCAGTTGCGGCAATTCCCGGAGAGTGGGGCGACTGGACCGACTGTCTGGTTGCGGAGGCGAGAAATTTCAGGATGGCCCCCGTCTGGTTCGACAAGTGTTGGAAGACCTTCAACAACTTTCACTATCACGACCAGCCCAAGCAGCACAACGAGGCCTGGCACATTCCGTACGAGCTCAACTCCATGCTCTACTGGATGATGGACGACAAACTGAAGGACGAACTTTGCCCCGAAAAGTGGCACCCCGGGAGGGCGGTTCCCACGGCAGACAAGAAGTGGGATTTCGCGGAGGGATCTGCTTGGCTCGAGTACGCGGCACACCTGCTGACTGGCAGGACGATGGAATTTTCGTGGTGGCTCCTGCACCACTGGCCAACCTTTCAGGGCACGAACCACTTTGTCCAAGAAGGATTTCGGCCGAGGGCCCTCAACACCAAGCACACTGGCAAGCTGGTCATCAAGGCCACCCCCGTCGACAAGTTTGACAACATCTTCAAAATCAGAGCGGGAGTTTTGAACAAGAGGTACAAGCTCGTCATCACCAAGATGAAGCTCTGCGTGGAAGAGGCCAGAATGAGTCCCGCCTGCGAGCGCTTTTTCGGAACCGAAAAATCTAAAGTCGCCCGAACGCTTCACTGGCCGGGAGTGGTGAAGCTGATGCGAAACGAGACCATCTCGGCCAACCTCTTTGAGCACACGGTGAAGTTTGAGGAGGTTGCCCTTCCCGAAATCATTTTGATATTTGCGCTGCACAAGAACGTGACGGGAGGCTCGTTCAAGTACCAGACCCACGTCGAAAACGCTTCCCACTTTGTCCAGCACAACATTCAGCAGGTGGGAGTCACTTACGGCGGCTTTGTGATGTCGATGAACCCGCCGGATCTGGGCACGGTCAACAACGTTCACGCCGAGAGAAACGTGGTGAGGGCCTACAGGCAGCTGGGAATTTTTGGAATGAAGGTGAACCCCCAAATTGTCAACCACCGCGCGGCGGCAAACGGCTTTACCAACACTGACTTTCCCCACGTGGCAGTCCACCTGGTGCAAACTGACGGACTCGAAGACGAGCAGCCTCGCTCGAGAACTCTTCCTCTTCTCACCACCCAAGATTTGCTCAAGAAAAACAGGGACCTCATTGTCAACTTGAAGTTCAACAACCCCAACGGGTCTCCCGCAGATGCCAGCTTCATCATCTACCTGGGGTACACCGACACCTGCATGATATTCAAGGACAAAAAATTTGTCAGTCCCTACGGCCTCTACTGACGTGTGCGTGTGTGCTCGCGCTTACATTTTTGTTGTTTTTTTGATGACGTACTCACCTATCTTTCACACTTTTTGTATCTTTTGAATTTTACTACCCCCACCCCCCTTCTCCCTCTGTATAAATCTGTGTTTCAAACGTGTGTCGTGTACAGAAAATAAAGAACTGCAAAATTGAAAACGAATTTGTTTATTTCGCGTACAGGGCGTACAGTTGTGTGTGTGTGGGACAAGAAAGAGCAGCAGCAAGCAGCAAATTGGATTGCACAAATTTTTAATTTCGGAAAAACTCAGAGGACGAGCTCCTGGGAGTCTTGCTCGAGGGAGTGCTCTTGTAGATTGCGGACGTCCTCGGGAGGAACCTCGGCGTCTGCGGCAGCCGCTTCCGCACCATGGCGTCTCTTCTTGGGAGGAGAAGGACAGTCTTTGGCGGCCGCGGGACATTCGTGGTACAGCGCCCTCCTTTCCAGCTTTTCCCTCATGTACTGTTTCCTTCCCTCCTCTTCCAGCATGCACTTTTTGGCAAAGCGGTGCATTTCGTGGCCGTCGTCGCTGACGGAAAACCTGAATCCTCCCTTGCAAGGAAGCCAATGGGCGGGTTGTTCTTTTTCTTCGAGCCACATTCTCTTGAGCCAAATGTAGGGTCTCTCCTTGTAGGGACTGACCGTGAGCATCACCCTGATGGCAGGCTCCTTTCCGAAGACGTACAGGATCTTGCTGAAGAGCGCGTCTTCGTTTTGCTCCGCCTCCGACGGCGCAGCTTCTCCCGGGGGACTCTGCGGTGAGTCTCCCGCCGCGCCCTCTCCGCTTGCTCCCCCTCCTTTTTCAAAACCGACTGCCTCTGCGTCGGCGGGCTTCCTCCCCAGGAGATATTGGGCGGCGACCTGCTGAGCTTCTGGCAGATAGTTTGCGACGCCGACAAAAGTTTTCATGAAAGCAACCATCTCGTTGCTTTCCGGGAGATTGGGATTGTAAAAAACAAAGCGCTTTTTGCCCTTGACGGTTTCGCACCGGATCTCGCCGTAGTCGGTGTAGAACGTGGGATCTTTGCAGTCCTCCTTGCCCGGCATGTTTGTTCTCCAAAGTTAATCTGCAAACTGACGCTGGGAGGAGAAGAGAGCTGACTTTAATAGCTTCCCAACTCCTGATAGAGGCTGTGCTGCCTTGCCTGACGGGGAGAGAGACTTTTTCCCGCGCGCGATAAAATGGGAGGTCCTCTGGCCTCGCGCCTCAGTCACTTCCGAGATGGCTTTCGAACAACACCTGATTGGACGAGACCTTTTCAAATTGGACATTACCCAAATTCCCCTCACAGACTCGCACAATTTTTTGGCCCTGCTGAACTTTAACATTCCCGCCGACCACCCCGACATCGAAGGCTGCCTGCAAAACATTGTGGGTTTTTTGGAAAGAAACTTTGGAGTGGAGAATCAACCTAGCATCACCTACCAGGTGACGGCCAGCTACTACCTGAGAAGACCCGACAACGGCGACGAGAGAATTTGGACGGGATCGTTTGTTGCCGGAAGCGACCAAAACTGTTCTCTATCGGGCCACCTCTTTGCTCTCTACGACCGGGAGAGCTTCGCAGGTGTGTTTCGCAGGAGCGTGTCCCACCAAAACGTCGTGGACCGCCTGACCTGGAGAGACGTCGACACCGAGTGGCAATTTTCACACGTGGAAAGCTACATCGTCAGCTTTCAGCTTCGACTCGATGTCGCTCACCCCTTCTTTCTCAATTTCGGACTCCTTCCGGCCGACAGGAGGGGACAGGCTCGCAGACACGTCACAATCATCGACCCTGCGTGACCTCCTAGACCTCCTCTGCAACTCTGGCCGGCGTCTGGACTGGAAGCCGGACTCGCTTCCCCGGGAACTGTCGAGTCTGCTGGATCTGCCCCTCGACGTTTTTCTCAAGAAACACAGGAAACTGGCGTGCTTTGTTCAAGAGTTTGCCAGGACTCGGTTTGTCGTCAAGCAAAGGGTCTCGAGAGACGGCTTCAGATTGCTCTTCGAGGGTCGATTTCTGAGCGCAGATCTCTCGAGCAACTTCAAACCTTTTGCCCAAAACAAACCGACGTGGCACATCGCCCTGGACAAGGAAGGCCACGTTGTAAAGTGCTCAAAGAAGCCAAGCTCGCTTCCAAAAAGCCACGTGCTTCCCAAGAGCGCCAAGGCGCCGGGGCCGAGTTTCGGAGAGCTGGTTCTGGGAAAAGAGTTGGCTTCTAGGAGGGGGTGCAATTTGCCCGAGCAAGATCCCCAATCTCAACCCGAAGCGGTCCGCCTCTTGGCAGAGTGGGGAGTCTCGGAAAGGGTGAACGTCAACTTTTGCGTTTGTCTCTTGCCTAAAAGTGTTCCCGTGTGCTGGATCTACCCAGCGGTCGCAACCGCCGCAACGCAACGTCCGAGGTTCCTACGCCTGGAAGCATTTACCGGCGCCAAGAACCGACTCCGATTCAGAAAGGAAGTTGCGAATCGTCGAGGAGGCAGAACAAAAAAGTTCCTTTTTGAGAAGGCGGCGGCGGCGGCGGAAAACGCTGCGGCCGCTGCGGTTGACGAAGAAGAGGACGCGATAGAAGAAGGCTGTGGATTTGGCAGCGGGGAGGTAAACCGCACCTCTGCCATGGCGGTCCACCTGACGGGCCTCTCCCTGGCGCACAAGCTGGGGTTGCTTTCTCAGCTGAAACACAAAGCGGGAACGGAAGTGTTGGAAGAACTCAGCTCGGAGCTCTGCAAAGCTGCCGGCTTTTTCTGGCTGCAGCGAGACGCCTTCGGAAGGGTTCGTCACGTCACCTACGTGGACTCGGCGTGCGACATCCCGGCTTGTTTTGAAATTGGACCGGGCCGGCTGGTCGGCGCTCGCGAAATCAAAACCAGAGGAACCGTCGCTGCCCAAGAAGAAAGCAGAAAAAGAGAATTTCGCTTGTGGGAAGATTGGAAGCGGCTCTTTGATTACGTCTGGCTCCGCAGGGGATTTTTGCTGGACAAAAAGAAGCGCGCAACTTTTGCCCTGTGGGGCAAGCTGGGCACCCAAACAGAGCTCGGCGGCGGAACCCACGGGAGGTGCTTTACGTCGCTCAAGACTAGCCTGGCCAAAACTCGCCTGTACTGTTTTTCTACAGACGATTCCAGCCTCCACTCTCTCAAGCTCTTTTTTGCCCGCTACTGCGAAGAGGTTCGTCTGCTGGGCCGCTTGCAGCTCAGAACGGTGAACGGAACGCAGATCAGCTGCCTCCAGACGTCAGAATTGGAGGTGGAAAATGCAGCCCAGTTTTTCCACTTTGGAAAGTCGTCTTTGGTGACGGCCGCCGCCGCCGACGACCCGGACGCGAGCGCCCTCTTGCAGGCGAGCCAGGACTGGTGCCCAGAGCTGGGACGCCCCTTTGACCACGAAGTTGAGACGGCGGGCCGCTTCTGGGGCGAAAAAATTCCCCCCGAAGCCAGAGCCAGAGTGGACGACAGGGGAGTTTTCCTCGCGCGAAGGCTGGCCGCTACCCACGTTGCTTTTGCCGGCTGGATCTGCCGGCGCTTTCAGCTCGACCTCTCTACTTCTCCCTTCCTCACTCTCTCGTCTCTTTCGTTCAGAGCGGCCATGTTGGACTTTTGGAAAAAGGGGGGTCCTTCTGCCCAGTCCATCGAAAAGACCAAGCCCCACTGGGAAGACTGTCTCAGAAAACTGTGCAAGGGCGGTTTCAGCTATTCCTTTCGCTCCCACATTTCCTCTGGAAATTTTTTGACAAACGACATTGTTCCCGCCGCAGCCGCCGCCTCTGCCACGTCGGCAGCGGCACAGACGGCAGCAGTAGCGGGAGCGAGAGAAAAGACCTCCGCGATAGCAGAATTCGACTTGAAATCTTGCTACGGTTACAGCCTGACAAACATGGCTGCGCCGGGCTGCTTCGGAGTGGGCTACACATTTTCCGAGGAAAAAAAGTGCCTGGTTCGAACGGACCGACACAACAGAGCCAAGAGTTTTGAGTACTTGGGAGTGCAGTCCCTAGTGAACGCCGCCTCTGCCAGTCATCCGGGGAAAGTAGCGGCAGTCTGGTCCAACTTTTCGCCTCTGGGAATACTCTACATTGGAAAGTATCCCTTGGACTTGGCCATAGTCGTAGAGGGAGAGGCCCTCTTGCTGATTCAATTTGACGGCCAGGTAAGACTGCAGCAGGCCGCTATTTTCAATTTTTCTCTGGCACCGTCTTTCTGCCTGCCTGCCTGCCTGCCCGCCTGCCTGTCTCTCTTTTTTTTTTCTCTCGCCGCTTTCGTTGTCCGTCAGTTGACCGTTGGCCGCCCTCCAAACCTTTTTTTTCTTTCGCTTTCAGTTTGCCCACGGGTGTCCCACGGGAAATTGTCCCTCCCTGCCTCGCTACGCCAGCGGATCCCCGGAACGGGAGGTGCTCGAAGCCACCGAGAAGAGAGACCAATTCATCAGGAATTGGACCAGGGACAACAACTACACTGGGCGCAAGCTGCCGGCTCGGTACTTTGTGATCAACGACTGCCACCACCAGACCCTGGGGGGAGGAAAGATTCACGGGCTCTCGGATTTGGAGAAATACTGGCGGTGTTACGACACTTTGCCGAGGGGTCCCCTCTCGTTTGAGAGAGACGTCTTGTGGGCCGACCCGGAGCTGACTTTTCTCTTGGTCGGGAGAGGTTCGATTCCCGCAGCCAAGAGAGTCGGACAGATGCCCCTCTTTGTCTGGAAAGAAGAAGGAGGGGTTCGACGGCAAGACTTTGGGTGGGAGCTGGAAGACCGCGACTACCTCTTCACCAGGGACTCGTCGGAATACCTGACTCACACGAGAGGTTTTGAGTTTTCTCAAATTCGAGCCTGCTATTTCTACAAAAGGTGCGGGGTTCTGCCGCTAGTGTTTGGAGGCCTGGTGGCGGAACGGGAATCTAGCGCGGCGGAGGGGAATCGATCGCGGGCAAACCTCCTCAAGGCCTTTGTGAACTACACCACCGGAATGTTTGGGCTCAAGGCTGGGAAAGAATTCTCCAAGATTCGCCTGGCCTCGAAACTCTCTCACCGCGCCGTCAACTGTTTGGAGAGCGTCGGCTTTGAATTGGCGGGAGAAGTTGCGGGCAAACCTTACTACCTCTGCAAGCGGCTTTGCCCGAAGCCCAAGCGAGGCCGAGAGTCTGTGCTGCGCAAACCCTCGGGCGTCGGCGGCGGCTGCATTTCGAAGAGGAGAAAAGCGACGGACGCGGCCCTCCCCGTCTACGCTTCCGTCGTCGAATTCGGAAAGCTGCGGCTCCACAAGTGCCTAAACTTTTTGCGGAGAACCACGAGACCCGAGGCCCTGAGGATCCTCTACTCCCAAGTGGACAACCTGGTGCTGGGAATGTCGTCCGAAAACTTGGAAGACCTCGTGGACGAAAGGCAAAGGGCAGAATTCGAGGAAAAAAAGTCAGAGTTCTTTGGGGACGCTCCGGGCAAGCTGGTGGAAAAGTGGAAGGTCACGACTGCGTCGGTGGGGGACTCCCCGCCTCCCGGCTCCGACAGCAAGGAAAGAGAATTTTTCTTTGCCAGCGCCAGGCCCTGCACCTACGGACTGGCGGTCCGAGAGCGAGAGAGCGGGGTGTTTTTGAACGGGGAAGGACAAACAAAAATGTCGGGACTGGCCTGCGTGGGGGCGCGCGACGCCTACGTGTCCAACCGCAGGCTCCTGGCCGGAAAGTCTGGACTGGTTTTTCGACAGGCCCGAAGAAAAAACTGCCTGCTCAACCGAGAAGTGACTGAAAAACTCATTGGTCACTCGCGCGGCGGCAGAGTGGGAGGCGGCCGCAAAGGCCGCTAGAGCAACGAGAACGAACGCTCTGCCTCTGCGAGCGAGCGAGAATTTGTACATTTAAATTTTAAATTTTTTTTGTTTTGCCGCTTGCGTTGAAATAAACTACACCCAACCAACAAACACACGCGCCTTTCATTTTTTTTCCGCACGGCGTCCGCGCAGCTGCGCCAGCGGCGCACAGCGTCCAAAAGATTGCCCGCTAAAAAAAAACGCGAGCAAGTTGCACGCGAGAGAGAAAAAAAGGGGGGGCAGCCGGAAAGCGGCTGCGGCGGGGCGGCGGAGCCGCCC
>Ga0209107_10001302_pt1 | contig 13952 bp, 9 predicted proteins | sample LakErihyJuly2011_2_FD_187460 | JGI IMG/M metagenome (GOLD analysis project Ga0209107, IMG submission 187460) | Freshwater microbial communities from dead zone in Lake Erie, Canada - CCB hypolimnion July 2011 (SPAdes) (version 2) | ecosystem: Environmental > Aquatic > Freshwater > Lentic >... | reverse complement strand
CTCGCCGTCGACCTGTCGGGTCGTGATCACCTTGAGCGGATCATTATTGAGACCAAGGACTGGATCGTCCTTAGGCTTGGCGCCGCGGACGTAACCCGGGAGGTCGTAAGCCCGATGGACCGGTCCGAGCCACTTCTCCCACTGGGAGAGTTGGGGGTCGAGTAGTGGGCGGAAGGAGGTGTCTTGGGCGAAGGCAGAGGTGCCGAGGCCGAGGAGGAGGAAGAGGGAGAGGCGCATGGGAATTAGCGAATGTCGCGCCAGAGCCAGGTCAGGGCTTCCGGGAGGAGCTGGGCGCCGTGGCGGCTGTTGTGGGTACCTTGGCCTTCGACGTAGATGTGATCGTAACCCTTTTCCTTGAGGGCCGCAGCCATCTTGCGGTTGGCCTCGGGCCAGCTGCCGTGCTCGTTGAGGAGATCGTTGGCGCCTTCCTGCTGGTAAACGCGGATATTTTTACGTGGATTAGAACGGACCCATTCCGGGTAGACGTCTCCGCCGGTCTCCTTGCCGCCGCTGAGGTTAGCGCGAATCTTGGTGAAGCTGCCGATGGTCGTGAAGACCTTGCTGAAAGAATCAGGGCGATGCCACGCGGCGTTGAAGGCGCAGATGCCGCCGGAAGAAGCACCGGCGATGGCCCGGCGGGCGGGGTCCTTGGAGAACTTGACGCCTTTCGATTCGGCGAGCGGAATCATCTCCTCAAGTAGGAATTTCACGTAGAGATCGGTGACGCTATCGTATTCGAAGGAGCGATTGGACTTTCCGAGCGCCTTGCCCTTCTTGTCTTTACCGTTCGGGTTCTTCGGGTCGGGCGTAAAGCCGGGGGCGATGAAGAGAGCGATGGTCACTGGCATCTTGCCCTGAGCGATCAGGTTATCGAAGACCACGGGCACGCGCCAGGCGCCAGTGCGGGTGGCGTAGCCAGGGCCGTCTTGGAAGACCATCAGCGCGGCTTCCTTAGAAGGGTCATATTTGGCCGGAATGTAGAGGGCCCACTTGCGGCCGTAGCCGGGGAAGGTCTTGGAGTCGGCGAGTTCGTACTCAGTGACCGTGCCCTTCGGCACGCCGGCCTTCTCTTGAGAGTTTGGGCCGAGGACGTACTGGGAATCGTAGTCGGGCTTCTTGGGTTCAGCTGCCAGCAAGCCGATGGCAAGCAGGCAGGGGAGGAGGCGGAGGAGGGTCATGAGGGGGTCGGGTAAATATGAAACCCGCCGCCCAGCCGATACAAGCCCAAGCCGGTCAGTTCGTCGGCTCGCCCCCGACTTTTTTCAGGCGCCAGAGCTCGGGGAAGCGCCAATGAGTCAGCCCCATCACCCCGAAGGTCGCGAGGCCGCCGAAGACCACCGAATTGACCGTACCCAGCAGGCGGGCGGCGAGGCCGGATTCCGCCATGCCCAGTTCGTTGGAGCAACCGATGAAGACCGCGGTAACCGCCGAGACCCGGCCCATCATCTCTGGTGGCACGCTCGTCTGCAGGATGGTTTGGCGGATGATCACGTTGACGGCGTCGGCCGCGCCGGCGAAGAACAGGAAAAGCACGGAAAACAGGAACGCCGCAGTCGGCCCGAGACCAAGGGCTTCCGCCAAGGTGATGGATAAGGCGAAACCGATGGTGCTCAGCCCGAAGACCGCAAACGAGGCATACAGGGCAGGGCCGGCATGGGAGAGCGGCGGCCGGATGATCAAATAGAGCGACATCAGCACGGCACCGATGGAGGAGGCCGCTCGCAGTAGGCCGAAGCCCAGGGCGCCGACTTGGAGCATGTCCGCGAAGATTGGCAGCATGGCGACGGCCCCGCCGAGCAGGACCGCGAAGAGGTCCATCGTGAAGGCTCCCAGCATGACGCGCTTCCGCAGCATGAAGTCGATGCCTTGGCGGAGGCTCGCGAAAATCGGTTCGGGGTGGCGGGTCTGCAGTGTCTGCGTGGTCCGCAGGGCAAACGTCAGCGCCAACGAGCCGGCGAAGCAGGCCGTCATCGCCGCATAGGCCACGTTTTCCGGGTGGGCCAGGCCGTTCCAGTCCCCGAGCCAAACCATCAGCCCGGAGAGTCCGGGCCCGAGGACGCAGGCGAGCTCGAAGAGCGTATTGCGCCAGCGCACGCCATCGGGAATCAGTTCGCGCGGGAGAATCTCGGCGATGAGCGCCTGTCGAGCGGTGGTCAGGAAACTGCGGGCGAGGCCACCGAGCATGATAATACCGTAAATCACCGTCAGCTTGGCCCATCGTGCGGTCAGGAATTCTGGGACGAAGAGCAAGAGACCCAGCACAAACATCGCGGCCAGCGCCGCCAAGGCGATGCGTCGGCGGTTACGGGTGTCGGCGACATGGCCGGCGAAGAGCACCGTGCTCACAAAGGGGATCACTTCGGCAAGCCCAATGGCCCCGAGGGCCAGCGCGGCGTTGGCTCCATCGTCCTTTGTCAGCCGGTAGACTTGCCAGGCGACCGCGACGTTCTGGATTTGAACGGCCAACGTCCCGAGCACAGTCGAAGCCAGGTAGAAGCGGAACGCGCGCGAGGAAACAGCGGAAGCGAGCGTCGACGAGGGCATCCCCGATATCTCTGATTGATAGGCCGACTCTAGGCAATCACCGCTTTGACTACATGCCCGGCGACATCGGTCAGACGGTAATAACGCCCCTGAAACTTGAAGACCTGCTGCTCATGGTCAACGCCGAGGAGGTGCTGCATGGTCGCGTGGATATCATGCACGTGGACCGGGTCCTTGACGATGTTGTAGCCGAACTCATCGGTCTCGCCGTAAGTTTGGCCGCCTTTCACGCCGCCGCCGGCCATCCAGAGGCTGAAGCAGCGTGGGTGGTGGTCGCGCCCGTAGCTTTCCTTGGTGATCCTGCCTTGGCTGTAAGCCGTGCGGCCGAATTCTCCGCCCCAGATGACGAGCGTATCTTCGAGCAGACCGCGTTGCTTGAGGTCTTTGATGAGGGCCGCTGAGGCCTGGTCGGTCTGCTGGCACTGGCGCTTGATGCCGGCGGGTAGGCCGCCGTGCTGGTCCCAGCCCTGGTGAAAGAGCTGCACGAAGCGGACGCCTTTTTCGATGAGCCGCCGGGCTTGCAGGCAGTTCGCGGCGAAGGAGCCGGGCGTCTTCACGCTCTCGCCATACATCGCGAGCGTGGCAGGGGATTCCTTCGAGAGATCGGCGACTTCCGGCACGCTCGTCTGCATGCGGTAGGCCATTTCAGCTTGGGCGAGGCGGGCATCGACCTCCGGGTCGAGTTCAACACTTTTTTGATCTGAGTTGAGTTTGCCAAGGGCGTCGAGCATGCCGCGGCGGGCGTGCGGAGAGACGCCTTCGGGATTCGTGAGATAGAGAACGGGTTCCTTGCCGGCCTTGAACTGCACGCCCTGATGTTCTGAAGGCAGGAAGCCTGAACCCCAGAGTCGAGAGTAGAGCGGCTGATCCTTGGTGGCGTCCTGCGACACCAGAACGATGAAGGAGGGCAGATTTTCGTTCATGCTGCCGAGTCCGTATGACATCCACGCGCCCATCGAAGGACGGCCCGCGACTTGGTTGCCAGAGCAGAAGAAAGTGATGGCGGGGTCATGGTTGATGGCCTCCGTGTGCATCGAGCGGATGACACACACATCGTCGGCGACCTCGCCGACATGGCGCATGAGGTCGCTGTAGTGCACTCCGCTTTTACCGTACTGCTTGAAATCGACGAACGAGCCAGCGATCGGGAGCGTCGCCTGGTAGCCGCTCATGCCGGTGAGGCGCTGGCCTTGGCGGACGGAATCCGGTAATGGCTTCGTATGCATCGTGCGCAGGAGCGGCTTTGGATCGAGCGTCTCGAGGTGAGAGGGTCCTCCTGCTTGGAAGAGATAGATGACCCGCTTAGCTTTGGCCGGGAAGTGGGTACCCTTCGGCAGGGTCGCGGCTTGGGCGTTGCCGACGATACCGCGCATGGCCAGGGCACCGAGACCGAGGGCGGAGGCACCGAGGAAGTGCCGCCGTGTGTGCTGCATCAGGCTATCGTAACTGGGCTTGGTCGGGTGCATGATTAACGGGAGGTGACGGCGGCATCGCTCGCCAGGATGGTTGAGCAGACGAGGGTGAGTGCGGCCAAGGAGGGATCGGCCGGCATCTTCGGAATGACCGCTGGCGGCACGGGGGCGGGTTGTTTCTTGGCCTTCGGATCCGACTTCACCACGGGCGGCGGAGGCGGCGGTGCTGCGAATTGCGGCGGATCGGCTTTCTGGTTCGCGTAGAGTTCCTTGAGGGCAGCCAGTTCCGCCGGGCGAGGATCGCGGGTGCAGATGGCGCGGAAAGCAGCGACGATCTGCTCAGTCGGTTCGGCAGAGGCTTTGCTAACCTTGACGGCTAGGCTCTTAGCGGCCTCCACGAAGCCGGGATTGTTTAAGAGCACTAACGCTTGGAGAGGCGTATTCGTATTAAGCCGTTTTGGCTGGCAGATTTCCCGGGACCCGGCGTCGAAGATCAGCATCTCGTCGGGGGGCGCCGTGCGCTTGCGGTGCGTGTAGATGGTGCGTCGATTGGCGGTTTCCGGGACGCTCGCACCGCCGAGGACATTGACGAGGCGACCAGAGGCGACCAGGGCTTGGTCGCGGACCATCTCGGCGGTGAGGCGGAGAATCGGTCCGCGAGCGAGATATTTGTTGGCAGGATCTTTCTCCCGAGCCGCGGCCGTCGGGGTTGACGATTGGCGGAAGGTGCTGCTCAGGACGAACCGGCGGAGCATCGCCTTGATGTCCCAGCCGCTGTGGACGAAGTCGACCGCCAGCGTATCGAGAAGTTCCGGATGGGTCGGCAGATCGCCCTGCATGCCAAGGTTTTCACTTGAGGCGATCAGACCGGCCCCAAAGACCTGCGCCCAGAGTCGGTTGATAATCACGCGTGACGTCAAAGGATGCTGCGGGTCTGTGAGCCAGCGGGCGAGCCCCAGACGATTGCGCGGTAGCTGGGTATCCCAGGGGTGAACGGCCACGGGAACGCCGGGCTCGCACGGCTTGGTCAGTTCAGGCTTATCATATTCCCCGCGCGTGAGGAGGTAGGTCTTGGGGGCGAGCGACGAATGCTCCATCGCAAAGAAAGCTGGCGCGGAATCCTCATGGGTGGCCAAGGCGCGTTGCGCCTGTTGCAGATTGCTCCAGGCCGTCGCATAAGTGGGGTCTTGTCGAAGTTTGGCGTGCTCGGCCAGCACAGGTGAAGGGAGAGTCTGGGCGTCGAGACCATGCAGCACCGCCACTTCAGCCGCCGTGAGCGAGGTGCGCCAAAGCTGGATCTCGTCGAGCGAACCGTTGCGGAATCCCGCGTCGCGCGAGCGGGAGCCGATCTCCAGCGCATTGTCGCGCGGTTTGGCGTGGAGCGTGTCGCGGACAACGGAGGTTTTGGTGAGTTTGCCGTCGAGGTAGATACGCAGGCCAGAGGCTTTCGAAGAACCATCGTAGGTGACGGTCACGCGCTGCCAGGCGCCGACGGGGAGCGGATCCGCCGTCTCAATAGAAGCCGCGCTGTTGGGCCAGAGGTGAATCATGCTCCAGCGGAGCTTGCCTTGGTTGATGAGGAGTTCGACGCCCGAGGCATCGCCGTCACCGGTGTAGAAGCCCGTGGCATGTAGCACGGTGGCGCGGGCGTTCTTCTCGCCGAGGCGCAGGTGGGCCGAGAACGTGAAGGCATCGAAGCGACCGAGTTGTTTGAACTCAGGAAGGATGAACCCGGCATCCCCGTCGAATTTCACGCCCTGACCTACGACCGCCGGCGTTAGCTGGAGGTCTTCGGGCGTACCCCGCCGCTCGAACTTGGCAGGCTTGCCTTCGGCGAGGCTATCATCAACGCCGGTCTTAGTGAAGGCCTCAAGGGGGAAGTGGGCGAGCGGTGCGGGCACCTTGACGTCGGGCTTGCCTTGATATTCCGACTTGGTCGCGACGAGGGCCATTTCCGCGGCCGTCACGGCGGCCCGGAGTTCGCCTTCCTTTTTCCTTTCGTTATCGGACTTATAAAGACGCACGAACGGCGGCGGCACCTCGCCATGGAAAGACAGAAGTCCGTTCTCGTTTTGGTCGCCGAACATCGCAGCCATCGAGAAGTAGTCACGCTGCGAAATCGGGTCGTACTTATGGTCGTGGCAACGGGCGCACTCCATCGTTAGGCCCATGAAACCATAGCCGGCGGTCATCACACGATCGTTGATTCCGTCTTGCCGGAACTCCTCGGCGATAGAGCCTCCCTCGAACGTCATGCGGTGCAGGCGGCTATAGGCTGTCGCCACACGTTGGTCTTGCGTAGGATTCGGCAAGAGATCGCCGGCGAGCTGTTCGGTCAGGAACTGGTCGTAGGGCTTGTTGTCATTGAAGGCCTTGAGCACCCAATCGCGCCACGGCCAGGCGAACATCGCCTTGTCTCCCGTGTAGCCCCAGGTATCGGCGTAGCGAGAGAGATCTAGCCAGCCGATGGCCAGGTGCTCGCCGAAACGAGGGGAGGCAAGCATCGCATCGACGCGCTTCACGTAGGCCTTGGCGGAGGTGTCGGCGAGGAAGTCGGATAGTTCTGCGGCGGTGGGAGGGAGGCCTGTCAATGCGAAGGAAGCGCGGCGGAGCAGGGTAGTGCGATCGGCTTCGCTAGACATACGAAGGCCAGCTTGGGCGGCTTTGGCGGCGACGAAGGTATCGAGGGGGTCATTGCCCCAGCGCGCGTCGGCGACCTGAGGTGTCGCCTGCGCCCGTGGGCTGACGAAGGCCCAGTGCGGATCATACTTGGCACCTTGCTTGATCCAGCGGGTTAAAATATCTTTCTCTGTGGCGGAAAGCGGACGATGTAATTCTGGGGGCGGCATGATCTCATCCGGGTCATCGCTGCCGATTCGATGGAACATTGCGCTCTTCGCGAGGTCGCCTGGGACGATGGCCACGTCTCCACTCTTGAGTTTTTTCGTCGCCCCGGCGAACTCATCAAGCCGGAGCCCAGCCTTGCGTCCTTTGTCAGCATCGGGCCCGTGGCAACCGTAGCAACGATCGGAGAGAATCGGCCGGACCTCGCGATTGAAGTCCACCGGTGTGTCTGCGGACCAAGCCAAGGCGCCCCCCAGAATGGAGAAAAGGACAAATGCCGAGGAGCGCATGAGAGTGTTACAACTAACAACAGGAACCTGTTCCTGTCCAACGACCTTTAGTTAATAGGGAGAAAATCTCATCTCATTTCCTTTCATAACGCCCCTCACAGTTTCGCGACTGAGTCCATTCGCTCGCTCGCTTTCTTTCGGTCGTTTGTATCCGTGAACGAAGGGCCAATCAGATGAGTATGAGTCATGAAGCCTGTTTTTATGATTGAGTTAATCATATCACTCATATAAGGAGTATTTCAATCATTTACACTTGCGGTAAGCGCTTGTTTTGACCAAAAAACCCTATGCTTACTAAACTTTTCGGCACGGATGGCATTCGCGGCCGAGCGAACCAATACCCGATCACCCCGGAAGTCACCCTCCGTATCGGCCAAGCTATCTCGCGCGTCCTGCGCTCCCACGGGGCTAATCACAACCGTGTCATCATTGGCAAAGACACGCGCATCTCCGGCTACATGCTTGAGACAGCGCTGACCAGCGGCCTGGTCTCCAGTGGGATGGACGTCTTTTTGGTTGGCCCGATGCCCACGCCAGCCGTCGCGCACCTCACCCAATCGATGGGCTGCGGAGCCGGCATCATGCTGACCGCCTCGCACAATCCCTACGAAGACAACGGACTGAAGATCTTCGGCCCCGATGGCTTCAAACTCTCGGACGAGCTGGAAAGCCTGATCGAGCAAGAAGTCCTCTATGATGTGAAGGCCAACGGCGTGATTGGGGATAAGATTGGCAAGGCGTATCGTATCGACGACGCCCGTGGACGTTACATCGAATTCGTCAAGCAGAGCTTGGGGAATGACAATCTCGTCGGCATGAAGGTCGTCGTCGATTGCGGGCACGGCGCCGGCTACCTACTGGCGCCACTCATCTTCAAGGAACTGGGCGCCAAAGTCGTAAAGCTCGGGGTCGAGCCGGACGGCCTGAACATCAACGCTGGCGTCGGCGCGCTTTATCCTGAGTTCGCGGGTAAGATCGTAAAAGAGCAGGGTGCCGACGTCGGCATCTCGCTCGACGGCGACGCGGACCGCGTGATCTTCAGCGACGCCAGCGGCGCCAGTATCTCCGGCGATCGCATCCTCGCCCTTTGCGCGCTCGCCCTGAAGGAAGAAGGTAAGTTGTCCGGCAGCGCCATGGTCTGCACCGTGATGTCCAACCTCGGCCTGCATGAAGCCATGCGTAAGGCGAATATCGGAGTGGTTACCACCGCCGTCAGCGACCGACATGTCATCGAAGCCCTCCGCAAGGGCGGCTATTCTTTCGGCGGCGAAAACTCCGGTCATCTCATTTTCTCGGACTACGCCTCCACCGGCGACGGTATCCTGAGCGCGCTGCAGGTGCTGCGCTTTATGCGCAAAAAGGGTGCCACGTTGGCCGACCTCGCCGCGGGGATGCGCGAATATCCGCAGGCGCTCGTGAACCTCAAAGTTCGTTCACGCGTACCGCTAGTCCAGCTCAACGCCCTGCAGGAAGAGATGCGCAGGGCCGATGCCGCGTTCGGCAGCGCTGGCCGACATCTCATCCGTTATTCGGGTACGGAGAATAAGCTCCGCATCCTCGTCGAGCATCAGGACCAGGGCGAAGTCGACCGTTGGTCCCAAGTCTTCAAGGAGGCCGTGGAAGCCGATTTCGAATCCCTCTGAGATGGCCAGTTTTTATCTAGCCAAGGCCGGAGAGACCCCGGGCTGTCATCCGCTTACCCTCACCCGGACGCTGGGGGAGTTCCCCTTGGCGGGGACCTCGTTGCGGCAGCATCAGCTCGCCGCGCTGCTGGCTTTGGGCCAGGTGGAGAGCGACGGACCTGACGCCGACCTTACCGTCCATCCCGCCGCGTGGTTCGCGCCGGCGGAGCTGGCCACCTTCAACGCGGACTCATCTTACGCCACCCTGACGGCCGCCGACGGGTGCGTCATCCTGACCAGGAAGGGGGGCGTCCGCGATTTGCGGGCGACGCAATCCTTCGCAATCGCCTATGCGTGGGATCTCCTGCGGGCGAACGCCGAGGCGATGACTGCCCGTAAGTCCTACGTCCAAGAATCCGGCGCGCATCCCTCGCTTTACGTCGAGGGACGTCTCCAGGTCGGCAAGGGCACCAAGATCTTGCCTGGCGTCGTCGTCGAAGGAGACGTCATCATCGGGGACAACTGCAAGATTGGGCCGAACTGCTATCTCCGCGGCTCGACCGCCATCGGCGACAAGTGTCATGTCGGTCAGGCCGTCGAGATTAAGAATTCGATTCTCCTCCCGGGCACGAACGTGGGACACCTTTCGTATCTCGGCGATACAATCTTGGGCGAGAAAGTGAACCTCGGAGCTGGTACCATTACTTCCAATCTTCGTCACGACGGCGGAGCGCATCGCAGTCCGGTCGAAGGCCGCATGGTCGACACCGGCCGACGTAAGCTCGGGGCTATCGTCGGCGATGGCGTGCATACCGGCATCCACACCTCGATCTACCCTGGTCGGAAGCTCTGGCCGAAGACCTCCACCTTGCCCGGCGCCATCGTCGACAAGGACCTCCTCGCCTGACCATGTGCGGCATCGTCGGCTATGTCGGTCATGCTGCGGCCGTTCCCGTGCTCTTGGGCGGCCTGCGCCGCCTGGAGTATCGGGGCTACGACTCCGCCGGCATCTCCCTGCAGGACGGAAAGGGACTTCTGACGCTGCGCGCCGTCGGCAAGGTCTCGCGCCTGGCGGACAAGGTCCAAGCCGAATGGCCTGAGGCGTTGCAGACGAAGTGCCTAGTCGGCATCGCCCACACTCGTTGGGCGACCCACGGCGCCCCCACCGAGGCCAACGCCCACCCGCATGCGGACGCCAGTGGTCGGATACGGCTGGTGCATAATGGTATCATCGAAAACTATCGTTCACTCCGCACGCGGCTGGAGGCCAAGGGGCATGTCTTCGTCTCCGAAACCGACACCGAGGCCGTCTCCCGGCTGGTCGGCGAATACTATAAGGGCGATCTCCGCCGGGCCGTCGTCGCCGCCCTCCGCCAAGTCGAGGGTGCTTATGGTATCGCGGTAATCTCTGCCGACGAACCTGGACGCATCGTCGTCGCCCGCAAGGGGAGCCCGCTGGTCATCGGCGTCGGCGAAGGGGAGTGCCTGATTGCCTCCGACCCCTCGGCGCTCATTTCACATACCCGACGGGTCATCTACCTCGACGATGGCGACGTCGCCTTGGTCACGGCGGATTCCGTGGACATCACGGACCTCGACCACGCCCCGATGGACCGGGATGTGGCTGAGTTGGAGTTCGCCGCTGGGGCCGTCGAAAAAGGCGGCTTCGCGCATTTCATGCTCAAGGAGATTTACGAGCAGCCGGAGTCCGTCCGGAATGCGCTGCGCGGCCGATTGGATCGCTTGAACGGTACCGCCGTCCTTTCCGGCATGGGCGCTACTGCCCGCGAGCTGCTCGACCTGCAGCGCGTCGTCATGGTAGGCTGCGGGACTTCCCTGCATGCGGGCATGGTCGGCGACTTCGCCTTCGAGGACCTCGCGGCCCTCCCGGCGGAGGTCCAACCCGCCGCCGAATTCCGCTACCGTAACCCGCTGGTCGACGGTCGGGACTTGGTCGTCGCCATTTCCCAGTCCGGCGAGACAGCCGACACCCTGGCCGCCGTGCGCGAGGCCAAGGACAAGGGCGCCATGATTATGGGCCTCGTCAACGTCGTTGGGTCTACGATTGCGAGGGAGGCCGGTCGCGGTGTCTACCTCCATGCGGGTCCAGAGATATCCGTGGCCTCGACCAAGGCCTTCACCGGCCAGGTCGCCGTACTCCTACTGATGGCGCTTAAGTTGGGACGGGGCCGACGGCTTTCCCGCGAACGCGGGCTCGCCTTGGCCGCCGAGATTGCTCGCTTACCTGAACTCATTGAAGCTGTCCTGAAGCAGGATGCCGCGATTGCGAAGGTCGCCGAATCGATGGTCAAGCATGAGCACGCTTTCTTCCTGGGGCGTGGCCCGATGTATCCCGTGGCTTTGGAGGGCGCGCTCAAGCTTAAGGAGATCTCCTATATCCACGCCGAGGGGTATCATGCCGCTGAACTCAAACATGGCCCGATCGCCTTGCTGACGCCCGGCATGCCCGTCGTTGTATTGGCGAACCGCTCGCCGGTCGTCGACAAGACCCTGGGCAACGCCGAAGAATGTAAGGCCCGCGGCGCCCACATCATCGCCATCGTCACCGAGGGAGGGCCGGAGGCGGCCATCGCCGATGACGTCATTCAGATTCCGGATTGCGACCCGCTCGTCGCGACGATCCCTGCCGCCGTCGCTCTCCAGCTGCTGGCCTACCACGTGGCGCGCCTGCGCGGCTGCCCGATTGACCAGCCGCGCAACTTGGCGAAGTCCGTCACGGTAGAGTAAGGTTTTTGCCCCAGCGAAACACCTTAGGGCCTTACCATTGCACGGATCGTCTCGGGCGTCTTCTTCAAGCCGTCATGAATGAACGCTCAAAAAAGAAGTGCCGTTGTTGCCATAAGACCAAGCCGCTGGACCTTTTTCATCGGCTCGAAGGTACGGCGGCGATCCACCCGTTCTGCCGCCCATGCTTGGGCGCAGCCGCACGGCGACGCTCGGCCCTACGCGGGACCCGCCGGATGGTGACCACGCGGGCCTGCGCCCAGTGCGACCAAGACCTGCCCGTGCAGATGTTTCATTGGCTCCAGGCCTCTGGCAGCTATCACAGCTATTGCCGGCCTTGCCATGCGGCCTACATGGCTGAGCGCTACCGACGCCTGCAGGGCGAAAAACGCCGTGCTTGATGAGGGTTCCCGCTGGTGGCTGGACGGGGACTTGAACCCCGAACCAATTGATTAAGAGTCAACTGCTCTACCATTGAGCTATCCAGCCGGACAGCGGGATGGGAATGAGTGCAAGACGCGGGGAGGATTTCAAGAGCAAACGCACCTAAATCCGCCGGCAGTCAGCGAGAGGGGAAGGGGCGAGTGTTCGAAGTGGCCAGACCGGGACTCGAACCCGGAACCAATTGATTAAAAGTCAACTGCTCTACCATTGAGCTATCTGGCCTGCCGAACGAGGTGATTACGACACGCCCGCAGGAAAGGGTAAAGAAAAATTGAGCCTCAGCGATGGCCACGTTGGCGGACCGCCTCGAAAAGACAGACACCGGCGGAGACGGACACGTTGAGGCAGGGCACTTGGCCGAGCATCGGGATGCGGAGGAGGAAATCGCACGTTTCGGCGGTCAGGTGGCGAATCCCATCGCCTTCGGCGCCAAGCACGATCGCCAGCGGCCCCGTGAGCTTGGCGGCGAAGAGAGACTGGCTGGCCTTGTGGTCGGAGGTGCCGGCCAGCCAGACGCCGGCGCCCTTGAGTTTGACGAGGGCGTTGCGGAGATTGTTGGCCTGCACGATTGGCATCGTCTCCGCAGCGCCGACGGCGACCTTGCGGACCGTGTCCGTGACCGGCGCGGAGTTCTTGCGGGTGATGACCACGAAGGCGCAGCCGGCGCACTCTGCGTTGCGGAGGCAGGCGCCGAGGTTGTGGGGGTCCTGGACACCGTCGAGGACAAGGATGAGCGGGTCCTTCAGGTCCTTGAGGAGCGCCGGGATGTCCGCCTCGTCGTAGAGGCGGACCGGCTGATGAAGGTCGGCGTGGCGCGGGGCGCGGTCGTTGCTCCGGGCCATGGTCAGCTTATTTGCGGGCCAGACGGCCCTGGGTATGGAGCGCCTCGGCGATCTGAATCGCGTTGAGTGCGGCGCCTTTCCAAAGCTGGTCGCCGGAGACCCAGAGGGAAATACCGTTATCGAAGAGGGTGTCCTTACGCAGGCGACCCACGCCGCATTTCTCCTTGCCGGCATAGTCGAGCGGCATCGGATACTTCCGGTTGGCTGGATCGTCGCAAAGTTCGGCGCCGGGGAAGGCGCTGATGGCCTGGCGGGCGACGGCGAGGTCAATCGGGCGTTCGAACTCGGCGCTGATGGCGATGGAGTGGGCGCGGAAGACGGGGACGCGGACGCAGGTGGTGGTGACCTTGAGGCCGGGGAGGTCCAGAATCTTGCGGCCTTCGTTGAGCATCTTCATCTCCTCCTTAGTGTAACCGTCCTCAAGGAACGAATCGACTTGGGGGATGACGTTGAAGTTGATGGTGTGCGGGTAGACCTTGGGGGTGAGGGTCTCGCCCTTGGCCCAAGCGCGGGCCTGGGCGTCGAGTTCGCGCATCGCTTCGGCGCCGGTTCCGGAGACGGCTTGGTAGGTCGAAGCAAAGAAACACTTGAGCCCAAAGGCGCGATGGAGCGGATAAAGCCCCATGAGGGCGATCGCCGTAGAACAGTTGGGGTTAGCGATGATGCCCTTATGCTGAGCCAGGTGGTGGGCGTTGATCTCCGGGATGACCAGCGGGACGTCAGGGAACATGCGAAAAGCCGAGCTATTATCGATGACGATGCAACCGCGCTTCACGGCCTCGGGGGCCAGGGCCAAGGAAATGGAACCTCCCGCACTAAAGATGGCGAAATCAAGGCCCGCGAAGGCGTCCGGCGTGGCTTCTAAAACGGTCCATTCCTTGCCGCCATAAGTCACCTTGGAGCCGGCGGAGCGGGCTGAGGCGAGCGGGCGGAGTTCGGCTACCGGGAAGTTCCGCTTGGCCATGAGCGCCAGCAGTTCTTGACCCACCGCGCCTGTCACGCCCACGATGCCGATGCGATATGCCATGTTCTGAGTTCGAGTTTGGAATGAAAAGGAAGGTGACCGAAAGCCTAAAGGGGCTGGGTATGCCTCCTGCGGAAGATTGCATCGTTGTGTCGATTGACCAGCAAAAACTCTGGCATTTCCAGGGACCGGAGTGCGATTGCTACGTCATCAGCACCGCCCGGGCCGGCCGAGGCTGCGTCCAA
>Ga0209107_10001300_pt1 | contig 13956 bp, 19 predicted proteins | sample LakErihyJuly2011_2_FD_187460 | JGI IMG/M metagenome (GOLD analysis project Ga0209107, IMG submission 187460) | Freshwater microbial communities from dead zone in Lake Erie, Canada - CCB hypolimnion July 2011 (SPAdes) (version 2) | ecosystem: Environmental > Aquatic > Freshwater > Lentic >... | reverse complement strand
CATGTAAGACAAAGGGAAATAGGTCTAAATTTAACCAACAAGGGAAAACTAAGCCAAGTTCATCTTTAGAACTTGGTGGTGAGACACTACCTTGTGAAGATTTTAAAAGACAATTTAAGGAGAGATATTTAGCTTATACATGTAACGCTAAAAAAATGTACGACAAAACAATAGATATTTTAGGTGTTGGGATTAAAAATGAGGTTAACTACTTATTGAGTGACTTGACAAGCGACTATGGTTTAGCGACATTTAATCCAAACTTAAAGGAATCTATTAAAACCTCAAATACACTTGACTACACAATTAATAAGGTTGTGTTAGAAGCTATTACTAATAAAAAATCAAAATCAATCGATTCAATTGGTACAAGGGTTAAGAAAAATTTATTAGAGGAATTTAAAAGACGTAAAAAATAATATGGAACAGGATAATTCACAAATTATTGATGACATTCTACTTGAAGTTCATTACTGGAGGTCTAGGGGTTTAACTGAGATTGAGATAGCTGCTGGATTAAAGGACATGTTTGGATCATTAACTGATAAAGTTGGTCTTGGTTTTGGTCAAACAATTAAAAAAGAAATTGTTAGATGGTTAATGGCTAAGATTGGGATAAATCCAAATACTTGGACAGCTGTTGTATTTGAAAACGCGTTCGCTAATTTAAATTTTAGTGACTATGGTAAAGTTTTTACTGATTGTTCGTTTACCACAGGATTATTATCTAAGTCAATAATAGAATCATTCATTGATAAATGGAGATACGAAAAAGGGTTTAATAATATGTTTTTAGTTTTTTTACAAGAAACAGTGGTTGAGTCTATAGCTGATAGTGACATTGTGAATAAATTAGAGGAGAAGATAAATCCTGTAATTTGTCCAATATTAAGTAAAGGATTTGGGGTATTTAAAGACGCTATTACCGGAGCTCCAAAAGCTTTTTAGATTATTGGGGTTTTGGTTTTAAGATACTTGTCTGACGTAGTTGTCGGATAAGGATAAACCAACTAATGAAAGGGGAGGTGTTCAGTTATCTAGCAAAGTGAGGTCTATGACCTCATTTTGTTTTTCAGAGTATTTATATGTTAGATAATACTACTAAATTAAAAGTATGAACAACGAAAAATTTGAGTTATCAATAGTAATTCCAACCTACAATAACACACAATATTTAGATGAGTGTATTGACTCAATTTTATCCTCCGGTGACGGATTTAAATATGAGGTTTTGTTTGGTATCGATGGATGTGATAAAAGTTTAGAATACTTCAAAAACAAAACCCTACCAGAAAACTTTAAAGTTTATTTATTTACCGAAAATGGTGGACCATACACAATTAAAAATACATTAGCTTCAATATCACAATCAGACACACTTATGTTTTTTGATTCTGACGATATTATGAATAATTTAATGATTAGCAATACATTAACCAACATTAAAAAATACACTTGTATTAAACCAAAATTAATAAATTTTAATGAGGATAGTGGGAATATAAACCTGAGCCGTTCAAAATTGTTTGGTGAGGGTGTTTTCTCAATTGTGAAAAGTACCTTTATATCAATGAATGGGTTTGAACCATGGATATGTGCCGCGGATTCGGATTTTATGGGGAGACTTTACAAATCAAAAGTTTCAATGTTACACACACCTGAAGTTATGTTTTATCGTAGACTACATAGTTATGGGTTAACGTCAAGACCAGAAACGGGATTTAGGTCAATATTACGAAGTAAATACGCTAGGATATCAAAACAAAAAGTTGGTCCAGGTAACCCAAATAAACTACATATTAGGGAATTCAGTGATGTTTCACTAATTACGGGTCCGGTTGAGTTTACAAAAAATTCTGAGTTAGACTCAAGATCAAATTTAAACATTGTTGGTCAACTATTACGACCAGGTGAACCTAGAAAACGTGTTGAACCGAAAGAAATAAATTACGATTCGGTAAATAAAAATGAAGGTATAAAACAAAATACTGTAATTAAAAACAATAAATTAACACCAAAAAATAGACAGGAATTGATTGACAGTAAAAAAAATAGTAACTCACTAAATAGTACGTCTAAAAATATGTTCAATAATAAACCAAATAGACGGTTAGACTTACCGAGCGTTAACTTGGGTAGGGACAATTTAAGGATAAATTAATATTATAGGTTAATTCCCCACTTTGACCTGGTACCCCTAATTTTAAGATCGACATATTCCTCAATTGGGAAGTGGACCAACTCGTTGGATTTATTCTTGTCAAAAACATCTATCATAAACCCAATACATGGGGACCCATGTTTTATGAAGGGTTTAAAGTTTAAATATTTTTCTCGATAAATTAACATACAGTATGGATGAATGTATGGGTATTTGAAATTGTCTTTATCTTCTCCCTTCTTTTGCCACATTTCATACCCATCTTTATTCATTATGATTCTTTTACCGGTAGCTATTCCAGTAAAATTATTTAACATTTCGGATATTAACTCTTTTTTTATGGTAACGTCACTATCCAGAATTAAAATTAGGTCCTCGGTTGAGTTCCTTAATGAGTGGTCCATTCCGGGACCATGGTGTATGTTATACCCAAATCTTTTAACCACAAAATTTTTATCAGAATTTTCTAAATCATAAAAATAATTATTATTATCATCACTTCCGTCAATTATTTCATAAGGTATTTCCGGATAAAATTGTCTAACACTTTTATATTGTTCATAGATTAGTTCCGGGGTCTTATAGTGTACACTAATTACTTTTATTGTCATTTATATTATCTATTATATTTATAAATATGAATTATACAATGAAAAACACAATAGATTCAAATTGTACTGAATTTGGGTATGAATTGTTGAGTGTGTTACCTTACGCGTATTCACTACACCAAAAGGGGGCTTTAGAAAAGACAATATCCGGACATGATACGTCGTGTTTATATTTTTTTAGTCCAAGACATGAAGAAATATCATGTAGTAGATCTTGGGATTCGGTACTGGAGTTAAGGAAAGAAAATTTCCCAAATATTAATATTCACAAAAGTCGTTTGGATTGGGACAAGTTTTCACCCCCACCATTTAAAGAATATTACAGTGATAAAAAGATTGTTTTTAAAAAAGAGACTTTGGTGATTTTTAACAGGTATAATAACGAGTGGGGTGGTGAACCAATAAATTATTTAGACAACAAAACACTAGATAAGTTATTTGGGTTATTAAGTGATCAATATCAAGTAGTTTATTTAAACTTAAATCACGATAATCGATATTTCGACCACTTACCACCACTGGAGTTTAACGATTTAGACGTTTTAAACAAATATAAAAATGTGTTAACGTTTAAATCATTAGGGGAGATGTATCCCCAATACACAATAAATGAATTACAGTGTAGAATATTTTCAAACTGTACAAAATATATCTCATCAAATGGGGGTCAATTAATATTTTCAGCTTATTTCGGTGGGGAGAACATAATATTTTCAAAAAAGTGTCAGGAATTAAAACCAGAAGTTAATTCATTCTATAGATGGTATGATAGACTAGGCGGTGGGTTATTTCACCATGTGGGTAACTATGAAGATCTAATCAAACTAGTCACCGAGAAATGGGTAGACAAACAACCATTGATTAATATTTTAATACGTACGTCTGGTAGACCTAAATACTTTAAAAATTGTATTGAGTCAATATATAATCAAACGTATAAAAATTGGAATATAATTGTCGGTGTGGATGACGTTAAGTCGAGGGAGTACGTACAACCTGAAAAATGTAAATTAATTACATACGATTATTCCAAATATGTGTACCCAAAAAAACCAGATGGTGAGGAATATGGGGTTAATTTTAAATATAACTTATATATCAATGAATTACATAAATACACACGGGGGGGTTATTGTCTAATATTAGACGATGACAATATCCTGTCACAAAAACATTCATTGGAGCGGATTGTTTCACATATTAGGTCTGAACATGACCTTATATTTTGGAAAGTTGACTTTAACAATAGAATTGTACCGTCCGACACTAATTTTGGTAATTTCCCCACGTTATTGGATATTGATACAGCTGGATTTATGTTCCCAACTAGTTATTTTGTGGGATGGGAACCATTTAAAAGAGGTGATTATCGGGTGTCAACAGTTTTATACAACACTGTACCAAATAAAATATGGGTTAATGATGTTTTGACTGGTCTACAGAGAATGGATGGTCGTGGGGGAATGGGTAAACGAGAAGACATAGGACAAAAAAAGGTAGATAAACCTAAACCAGTAATTAAACAACCTGTACAACGGAAAGAGGTGATAAGTACTAGACCGATCATTATGGGTATTACGGGTAGGGTTGTCAAAAAAGAAAACAGATCCGAAGTTACCAAAAATGAAGTTAGGACAGTTAAAACTGAAAAAAAACCTAATACGACACAACAAAAACCAAACCCAAATTCCCTAGTTAAAACTAGTAGTAGATTTTTAAATATATTACCAAATAGACGGTTAGACATTCCAATTATTTCATTAAATAAAAAAAAATAATTTGTTTTTAACCAAAAAGATACGTACATTTGTTTTAAATAATAAAAATATGTATGTTATAATCAAACACGTAAAAACGTATAATAAAAAACGTTTACCCGTTATCTTATTAAATTCCGAAAGTGAGATCTGGGAATTTGACACCGTTGAGGAAGCTGAAAATATGAGGGGGGTGTTTGAATTGAACTCGGACTCTGGTCACAAATATGAGGTAAGAAAAATATAGTAATATGGTCCCGTAGCTCAGCTGGATAGAGCAACGCCCTTCTAAGGCGAAGGTCAAAGGTTCGAATCCTTTCGGGATCACTAACCAAATAAAATATTAAACATGAGAAAATTTTTAACTATAGTAATTGTATGTTTTTTTGTCACCCTAACATTACCAAAAAAGTTTTTTAGGGAGTTTGATAAACTAATAAACAACCCAAACAGTGAAAATGTGGCAGATGATTATGGTCATAAAATGGTTTCAGATCCGGAAACCTTAGAATATTTTGAGGAGATAACCCTTAAAAATGAATTAAACTCCAGAGTTAAAAAAATACCCCATAAATACAAAAGGGACGTTAAGATTTACATTTACGGTGACCCTGAAGATTATATGGTTAGGGAAATTATGGATGTTGTCAGTGACCTGAACGAAATAATCGATCCAATAAACATTAGTTTGGTTAAAGATAAACGTGAGTCAAATATTACAGTATTTTTTGGTGGATATAATTCATTTATATCCAATAACCCGGATTTGTCAAGGATTCAGACACTAAAATCATGTGAGGGGTTTTTTACGTGTAAAAGTAATAAATCAAATGAAATTAAATCTTCTCGGGTCTTTATTAATCTACCAAAACAGGATGGAATAGACGACGTAAGAGACGTTATTAGAGAGGAGATAACACAATCACTCGGTTTTTTCAACGACGGGACAACACATCCAGAGAGTTGTTTCTATGAAGGTCAGAACAAAGTATTTGATTACCCTGAGATTGACGTTAAACTTATTAAAATGTTGTATAATGAGTAATGAATTGATTTTACAAGAAATACATGAAGAATTCATAAATTCCCAGGAATATGAAAAGTTTTTGTGGGAAATTAATAATATACCACCACCAGGTGAAAATTAAGAAAATACTTGATATTTATATTAAAATGTCAAGATGGGAAAAAAAATTAGATTAACTGAATCTGAATTAATCAAATTAATCAAAAACGTTATTTCTGAGAGTAAATACTCTGAGGAGGATCTAAAATACACCCACCCAGTAACAGGTAAAGATTGTATTATTAGAGTTGCAAGATTCAAACACACAAGATACGAGTGGAATCAATACAGTGTGGTTTTATTGTGTGATAAATTTGACACCGGTGATTTAATTGTTATTGCTGAATTACCAATAAATGGATCAACACCAGAACAAGTTATGGAGTTTTTATGTGATAATTTGGAAAAGACATACGAAATACTTGATAATATGTTAAGTAAAGATGAGGAGTTTGAATTAAACGAATCTTTAGACTACGGTAAATGGGAAGTTTCAGATAGTCCTATTTCTTGTGGTATCTCATATGAGGATCTGGAAGATTCTGAAGAATTTTAATTAAAATTTTGTAGTTAAAAAAAAAACCGTTATATTTGTCTTATAATTTTAAATCATTCGACATGTATAACGAAGTGTTCTCATCAATTTTTTATTCCGTTAAACACGACTCAAAGTCACTAACCGAATCCTATGACCAAGACATATTAAAGATGATCTATTCCGATGGGATTGATCTAGCTATCAGTCTTGAAAATGTCATGTGTAACTACGAATCTTTTAAATCCACCGTAGGTAAATCAATGACCGAATTAATTTGTCATCGAATTCATTTAGTCGAGCAATTGTTTGTGGTAAAACAATCATTGATCAAAACCGGTATTAGGCCTTTTGAGATCAATAACCAAAATTATGAAATATTATATAACTAAAATAACATGAAGTACAGTCTAATTTTAATCGGGTTTTCTTTATTGTCCTGTAACACAATGAAGTCAGTTAAGTATGGGGTAAACGATGAGGTAACGTTATCCTGGGGATCAGAAAAAGCTAATACCTTTGACGTATATTCGTCAGACACTCTTTTAGTCCCTAAGATCCCATGTGATGGAACAAACACAATGACAATACATGGATACCCCCCAGGTAACTATAAATTTGTGTTTAGGTCAAATGGAGATGTGGTTGAGACTAAAAAAATTGTGATTCATAATTAATGGGATTTCATATAACCAAATACTTTATAAAAAAATAACCAAAACGATTTGACAATACAATAAATTATACTTAGTTTTGTAGTGTTCTTTGGAATATTGGTCATGAAAAGATTGCGGGATGTGGAAGATGGTTATCCGCTCGGTCTCATAAGCCGAGATCGTCAGTTCGAATCTGGCTCCCGCAACTAAAGAGTAAAACTTTTTATTCTTAAAAATTTGATAGTGATAACCAATCCTAGGTCGTCACATTTGCGGAAGTAGTATAACGGATATTACAGGGTCCATCCAGGATCAAGATGGGGGTTCGAATCCTCCCTACCGCTCTAAGATGAGTTTTCCCACACCCAGGGTTAGTTAATAATTTAAAGGGGAACAGAAGTGGTACACAAGTCCACGACTCATCTAATTTACTCGGGTGGTGGAATTGGTAGTCACGGTGGATTTAGGATCCACTGTCGAAAGACGTGAGAGTTCGAGTCTCTCCCTGAGTACAAAAGATGATAAGAAACGTAGGGTAACAAACACGGAGAGGTGTTCGTAAAGGTACAGACTAAGGATAAGTAGAAATACTCGACTCTCTAATGGTGTGTGAAGTCTTAGGACGGGATTCCTGATGAAGTTATTCATCATCTTTTATTTGGTCCATTGGTGTAACGGCTAACATATATCCCTGTCACGGATATGCTTCGGGTTCGATTCCCGGATGGACCGCTAAAAAACCTCAAGTATGAATGAAGAACAACAAAAATTGGTTAATGAGATCATGGATTGGTTTGACTTTGAGAAGGTACATAGGGTCATGAAATTCTTAAGGTGGAAATGGGATTCAGCTGAAGAAGGTATACCGTCTATCGGTGAGATCCGGGAATCATCCAGAAAACTACTAACCCAAGCGGTACTTAATAATACCAACATAAGTAGTGGCGGTTTAGTTATAACGTATGAACCTAATGAAAATTATTTAAGATTACAATTTATAATCTCAGAGTGGGAATCAATTTAAAAAAAATGGAAATTATACTATTTTTATTATTTTTTTCTTTTATTATATTAATAAGAAAAAGAAGATAATTCGCTCGGATGGTGGAACAGGTAGACACACCGGACTTAAAATGCTGTTCCTAGACGGGAGTGTGGGTTCGAATCCCATCCTGACATCTTAGGTCCTTTAGCTCATTCGGTTAGAGCAACTGACTCATAATCAGTAGGTGGTTGGTTCGATTCCAACAAGGACCACAAATAATAGCCGAAATACTAATGTTAGTAATTAACACCGTACATATGTTAATTATTGATAACATAACCGATTAATATAACGTCTAATACTAAACATAATACCATGAACACAGAAATAATAGCAGCTATTATAACACCAATAATATTTTTAGGTGTATTTTTATTTGCCTACCTAACAAATAAGGAATAATTACTTAATGTCGGTTGATTCTACAAGTGTGTAGGTAAATTTATTACCCCAGATTTTCATAGCTTTTTTACAAATTGACATAAATACGTCAAAATCTTTAACTCGCTTAAAAACTTGACACCCTTCTGACCAATTTTCAACCCAGGTAGAATCTTGACCAGCTTTGTGGATGTTAATACCAAACATCCCGGTATCCACTCTGATCTCCTCAAACATTAGGTCTTTATTTGAATCTCTAAACACTGTAACGTTACCTAGTCTTTGGCACAAAGCGTCGTATTTTCCCTGGTGTTTATCAACTGACCACACACCACGATATTGACCAGGTACAAGTCTAGCGACACCATTTTTATTATGGAATTGTTGGACTCCTTTTTTACCCGGATCGGTGGTAGCCATCCAGCAGTAGAATTGATCAACTCCTTTTTCATCCTTAAATGTTAAGGTAATACAATCGTCAAATACATTTGTTACTTTATCAGATACTACTGGTGAATTGTTTCTAATACCAATAATATTAACATCATATCCTTTACCTTTTGGATCTGTAAACCAAACATACCCTTTTGATTTAACAGCCGTTTGAATTTGTTCTTTTGTATAACACATAATTATAAACTTAATAACATATCGATTAATTCCTGTTGTGGGAACATGTCAACTTTACCTCTAATGACATTTGTGTGTGAATACATTCCTGGGGTTTTTTCAGCTCTAACTAAATCTAAAACATCAAACCCATCAGCACCTTTTTGTTTTACATATTCCACTAAACCAACTCTTGGGTCAATATTGTATTTATTGGACATGAAAATTATCCAGTTTCTCAATACTCTAATTTGTTCGTCCGAATATCTATGCCAGAATTGGAATCCTCTAAATGGTTTTGATAACTTAACAATTTGATTGGGATCGGCCGGTGTACCAACATATGTTTTACCGTTAACTATTTGACCCATACAACAAACCTCAATACCGACAGAATTTCTGTGCATTACTGAGTTCCCGGTACCTGTGTGCCATCCATATCCACCTTCGGGAAAGCATTGGACTAACTCTCCGTCATATTTTGTATTACCGTTTCTCACTGATTGACCACCTAGAATAAATTCCGTAGCTACATTTCCACGATTATCTCTAGCCCACATGTCAGCTACCTGATACGGGTTTTCCCAACCAGCGGTGTGATGTAAAAATAACCATTGCTTTTTAACCGGTCCTTTGAAATAGGATCCTTCAGTCATATAATGTTGATTTATCTTAAGAGCGTTTTCAACCTCAATATTTTCAGAGTTATCTGTGTTTAATATTCCCATGTGTTCCCAGGTTCTAGGACCAACAATTCCGTCAACAGTTAAACCGTTTTTTTTCTGGTATGATTTTACAGCACTTTCTGTTTTTGAACCAAAGTCACCGTCAACTGTAATTTTTAAGAATTCTTGTAGGGTCTTCACAGATTGACCTTTACTACCTTTTTTTAATACTCCCATAACTTCTTCATTTATTTATAATTATACTTTAAACCAATAAAAATTAAATGGATATCACTCATAGTTTACTTTTTTAGTCTTTTTTTTATATTTATTATTAAATAAACTTTTAAAATTTAAATTATGAAACTATCAAAAGAACAAGTATTAGGTATTGTAAGACACGCTTTAACATTTGTTGGTGGTGTTTTAGTAATGAAAGGTCTTGTTGATGAGACCGTAGTAACTGAAATAATCGGTGGTGTTATTACATTGACTGGATCTATTTGGTCAATTGTTGTAAAGGCAAAATAATTAATATATTATTTAAACAAACCCCCACCTAAAATGGGGGTTTTTGTTTTTAATCTAAGTATTTTTATGGATTTAAATATATTTATTAAATAAAAATTTAATGGAGAATTTTATAATGATTTCGGTAGCTTTCATTACCGGTGTTTTAGGACCAATTCTAGTAATAATCGTTAGAAATTGGTTAGAGAGAAACAAGAAAAAACCAGATATGGTTAGAGACACATTAAGAGTCAGTGAATTGATTACATCAAAAATAGATCACATACGGGATGAGTTCAATTCCGATAGGGTTTGGATAGCTCAGTTCCATAACGGAGGTAACTTTTACCCAACCGGTAAATCAATGGCTAAATTCTCAATAATATATGAAACCGTTAATTTAGGTACCCAATCAATACAGGGGAATTTTCATAACATTCCGGTTAACTTGTTTTCAAAAGCAATTAATGAATTACAACAGAATGACAGTATTGTGATATCCGATTTTAAGGACGAAACAATCGCTACCTTTGGTTTAAAGTATATCGCGGAAGAAAGTAATTGTAAATCAGGATATTTGTTCTCTATTAAAACAATTGATGAAAAGTTTATAGGTATACTTGGAATTGATTACACAAAAAGAAAAACAAAATTGGATATGGAAAGTATCAACCATCTCCAGGTTCACGCGACATCTGTTGGTGGTGTTTTGATTTCACATCTTGAGAATTAATTTAATAAAATTTGGTTTATTGGGCAATACCCGGTAAATTAGTTTTATGAATATTTTCTTTTTAGACTTCGACACGAAAAAATGTGCTTCATACCATTGTGATAAACATGTGGTAAAAATGATTCTGGAGACCGCACAACTCCTATGTGGTGTTCACCACGTAACCGATCAATCTACCGACCAAGTACCGTACAAGCTATCACACAAAAACCACCCATGTTCCATATGGTCCAGGGAAAGTTTATCTAACTATTTTTATTTGTGTGACCTTGGGTTGGAATTGTGTCGTGAATACACATATAGATACGGTAAACGACATAAATCGCAGGAGGTTATTGAGTGGTGTATTGTAAATAAACCAAGGATTGTCGACTTGGGTTTTACGGACCCACCAAAAGCTATGCCAGATGAATACAAGGTAGAATCTATAATCGAGTCGTACCGTAATTATTATATCGGAGCTAAATCTGGGTTTACAACCTGGAGAAATAGAGATAAACCGGAGTGGTTTTTAGTTAAATGATATATTTATAGGATATATCAATTAAAAATGAGACATAACTTTAAACGTCAAAATTTAACAAAAACAAATTTACTACTTGAGACTAAATTCTTGAGGGATAAGGAATACCTATTGAGTGAGTCGAAGATTGACGAAATAACTAAGGTTAAAACTGAAGCTTTATCAATATTGTCAAATCTTAAAAATCGTCACTCTGGATTTGTTAAAACTCAAATTGAATCCAAGGAGAAGGATCTTCGTGCCATTGACCCAAACACAGCTTGTTCTAAGTTGGATGAAATTGGGGAAGCTAAGAGTGGTATCGCGTCAGCTAAATCAATGTTAACTTGTCACCCAGAGGATAAAACCGATTTAGTAAAATTAGAAACCCTTATTGGTAGAATACCAACACTTTGTAAATCTTCAGAGTCTACTACTAACACCACCGATAGTGGAACTACGGGTGGGTCAGAAGATGTTGATACCAAAACAAAAGTATTACCTAAAATTTTTGGTGACATTAAACCGGGATGGGGTGGTAATAAAAACCCAGGATATGAAAACGGTCCAAAAAATCACGGATCAAGACCTTTGGGTAATTGGCAGTCGGACAACGCTTGGGATATATTCGCTAAACCTGGAACAAAGGTTTACGCAATACTACCGGGAAAGGTTAAAAAAGTATACGCAACAAACAAAACCACTGGTAAAATTTTTGGTACTCAGGTATCAATTACTGGTACCGATGGAAACCCAAGTGTATTTTATACACATTTAAAAAATGTTAAATTAGGAGTTGGGGATGAAATAAAGGTTGGGGACCTAGTCGGTGAAATAAGTGAATGGACAACTTCCCCAACAATAACACACGTACATATTGGAATTGATGATAAAAAACATATTAAAGATTATCTATCTGTTGATGGGACCCTGTTGAAGGGATCCGGTAGTACTCCCACAGAGACTGAGGATGGTGATAAATTATCTGGTGGGGATGAAAAATCTGGTGGGGATGAAAAATCAGATTTTGATGACGCTTATTCAGGGTTTTTTGGTAGTGGTGGTAACGCTACTCTATTTGATCTTTTTGGTGCGTTTGGTAAAATGATGACACCAAAGGAAGTTACCGAAATCAGTGAGAATGTGAATGAGATGAAAAAAATATTAAAAAAATTATTATAAAAATTTGTTTTTTAATTTTTAACCCTTATCTTTGTATCAACTTTAAAACTTATTAGTATGTCAGAACAAGAAACGGTAGCAATTGAAAACATTATTTTTTATTACTTTGGGTCAAACGGTATGAAGTATTACACACCAAGTGCTGATTTCGCTCATAACCAAGTGGTTAAGTACGGTACCGAACATGTTTATATCGAAAAATATTAAAAAAAATTCACAAAGCGCTTGACAAATCAAAATAAATGTCTTAACTTTGTATCACAATTCGGAAATGTCCGAAACGTTCTTTGAAATTAAGAAATTATCCGTTCAGGAGTACGGTTAGATCCTTCGGGGCAAACACCAGGAACTGATAAACGATAATTGGCTGTGTATAGTCATTAAATAAACCACGAAAGTGGGATAAAGTGAATCAACTGTCAAATTGATTTGCGTCTTGATGGTCTTCGGATCATTGAGGTCGAGTACACAAGCGGGATACCATAAGATCTTTAGTACCGAGGCCAACGGTGTAGGGAAAGTGATCTTATGATTAGGTGATGTGGGTCATCTGATTGAGGGGGGAACCCCAATAGGAATAACCCGTAGGAATTATGTGAGAAGTAGGTTTCCAAATTTACAATTACGTATTCCAATATTAAAGGATACTTAAAACCGAAAGGTATGTTAACGTACAAGTGGTGTTGTTATTAACCTTGACCGTCCCCTACCAAGGGTTCGATCTCGAAGTAGTCTTAAAATATGGAAATGGGGACATTTCAGAGGGTAGTTGGGTATTTTGTTGTTCAAAAGATGACAAATCTCGAGACGGACCACTACTTTCACAATCCACGACACAAAAACTTATGAAAGTTTTAATTCCAATTAAAATAACATTAAGGAAAAGTGTCCGTCAGGTTTGGTCGAAAGGTGACTACCTAGTAACGAGTTGTTCGTTGCACATAAGGACCCCAAGTCTAAGTGTATTTTTACCAAAGACCTCTAATCTCGCAAGGATCAACTGGGAAGGCATTCTCGGAGAGAGTTAAGTAATAGGAGAGTAGATCAAACCTCAAAGAGTGGTTCACTTAAATAACCGTCACTGAGAAATACCGTTCAAAAGACGGTGGATACGAAGGGAAATAATAATCCTTCAAAAGATTCTCAATAACAGGTGTAATCTCAACCTTTTTTTTTATCAAATTAATTTACTGGAAAACAACTTAGACAACAATTAGTTGTCTTTTTTTTATACCATCTATTGATTTTTACAAAAAAATGTACTATATATTATGTATAATAAACTATAACTTTAATTAAAACAAAATGAAAAAATTATTTTTAACTATTACTCTTGTTTTCACGACAATATCTCTAATGACATCTTGTGGTGAAAATACATCAACTGGGAACGCATCTAAAAACGCTACAACTGAAGTATCTGATAGTACGTCAACTTCTACAGTAGAATCTACAGACACTGTTACCGTGAAGTAATTCAGGAATTGTCCTAAAAACAAAACCCCCATTTTCATAAGAGATTGGGGGTTTTTTATTTGGCATA
>Ga0209107_10001299_pt1 | contig 13958 bp, 11 predicted proteins | sample LakErihyJuly2011_2_FD_187460 | JGI IMG/M metagenome (GOLD analysis project Ga0209107, IMG submission 187460) | Freshwater microbial communities from dead zone in Lake Erie, Canada - CCB hypolimnion July 2011 (SPAdes) (version 2) | ecosystem: Environmental > Aquatic > Freshwater > Lentic >... | reverse complement strand
CTATCAATGTGGCGTGTATGCCACCGCGCGTAAGACAGAGCGCGACCAAGATGCGAAAAAACGCAAAAGGGGTCGTGGTGGCGGTGGCGGTGGAGGTGGCGGGCAAACAGGTGAATTATACAAAGAATTGTCATCATCATATCGTGTGTTTTCGCGCGCATTCTGCAATTTTGCGTTTCCGGACCCGCCCGGCAGACCTATGCCAATTCGAAAATTTGGCGAAACAAAATCAACCAATGTTTCTGGCAAAAAACCCAACAAAGAGAGTTTCTACAGGGTATTGGGACTTGAAAAAGATGCCGACGAAGAAGAAGTCAAAAAGACGTATCAAACATTGGCGCTTAAATATCACCCCGATAGAGGAGAAAGTGATGCCGAAAAATTCAAAGAAATACAGGAAGCATATGATTGCATTTTGCATCCCGAAAAATGCGACGCCGAAATGGAATATGAAGAAGATTTGTCCGAAGACGACATTGACGCCTCCAATGTGGATGACGAAACCGGCGAAGAATCCAAAGATTCCACCTACGCCGCAAAAATCAATCAAGCACTCAAATATGTCAAAGAACATGAAGGCGAATTTTTGGTAAGAGACCGCCTACAAATGTATAGCAACAAAATGTTAAAATTACTGGACAATGTCACAGATGAACGGCACGCCGGATTGCATTTGATATATAGTCAGTTTCGAACCATGGAGGGAATAGAAATCATAAAGATGATATTGGAGGCAAACGGGTATGCCGAGTTTAAGTTAGTTAAACAAGGTGGTGAATGGTCAATTAAACAAGATGATGCAGGCAATGAAGGTAAATTGCGGTTTGTCTTGTATACGGGCACGGAAACCACGGAGGAAAAGGAAATCATACGAAACATTTACAATAGTAATTGGACAAATGTGCTGCCGCAAATAAAAGTGGAATTAGAGAAAATCGCGAATAACAATTACATGGGAGAAATCATAAAGGTGTTTATGATTACTGCCTCGGGTGCTGAAGGCATCAATTTGGAAAACACGCGTTATGTCCATGTAGTAGAACCTTATTGGCATCCTGTAAGAATGGAACAGGTTATTGGACGCGCGCGCCGTATTTGCAGTCATTCCAATTTGCCGGAAGAATTGCGCGATGTGCATGTATTCCTCTATTTGTCAGTGTTATCGGAGGAGCAGCAAACAAACAAGAAGAATATTGAACTGCGCACCAAGGATATTGGTAGAGACAAACGCCCGGTCACTACAGATGAATATTTGTTTGAATTATCGACGAAAAAAGACGAAATCACGCGCCAGATATTGAAGGCAGTGAAGGAGACTGCTATGGATTGCAGTTTACACAGGTCGAAAAAAGGCAGCAGTGGCGATGAACAATTGGTGTGTTACAACTTTGGCAAAGTGGCGTCAAATGAGTTTTCATCGCTGCCTGTATTAGAAATAGACGCGACTCAACAAACTACGTTGAATGTCAATAAAGACACAATTAAGGGAATTACCATGAAAATCAATGGAACCAAATATATTCGGAAACACGGGACCAATGAATTGTACAATGCCGAAACAATGGAATTGGAGGCAACGCTGATTGACACAGGTGATGGAAAAGTGAAGATTGAATTGTTGTAAGGAAACCTACGGTTTCCTTAAGATCCTTCCCTTTTTCATTATGCGAAAGGACCAATGTTAAAAAAATACAAATGTGTATTTCTATTTTTTATGTTTGAACAGCATTTTATTTCTTTGGCGATAGAGAACAAGAGATTTTTCAAATTTTAATTATAAAATTGATTATTCTCTATCGGAATGAATTCAAAACCATCCAAGAAAATGATTTGTTATATTTTGTCGATGGTTTCGCGGAAATTCACGCCAGTAATAAAAGCAACTGGGCGTCGTTTTTTTATATATGCAATTGCCTCATCCGGTGTAAGTCCATGATATTTCACCAAATAACATGCAACAACCGCACATGACCGTTGTATACCCGCATGGCAGTGAACCAATACTGTCTTACCTTCCCACAAATGTTTATGTATAGTTTCAAGGACCTGTTTTTTTTTAATTATGTCATGCATTTTTTGCGCGTGCGATGGGTGGTCATAAACAGGTATTCGAATGATTGAATTGTGCATCAAGGGAAATGGAATGTCGGGCGTGCAATTGACAATCAAATCATAATCTGTATGAAATGTGGGCACGTGGTGTTTGTCGGAAATATAAAGATTTAATATTATTTCACTCATTATATAAAATGTTATATAATGATTTTGCAATTATGTTTTACATTCTAGGTCAAAACTCATAAGGGTTTTGTCTAAAAGCAACATTTCCTTGAGAAGGAGGAGGAGGAACATATTTGCGCTGTCTCTTCTTTGAGCGAAGACGCTTGTTATGGGCAAGTCTAGCGCACGCATTCTTCAACTGTTTATTAGTGTAATATTTGCCTTTTTTGCCCCTCTTGCCTTTTTTGCCTTTCTTTTCAGTGGGAGCAGGGGTTTCCTCCTTCTTTCCCATAAGTCCCGAGAACATTCCACCCTCCTCCTTGGGTTTCTCCTCGGCAGGGGCAGGAGTAGTGGCGTCAGAAACAGGAGTAGTGGCGTCAGGAACAGGAGTAGTGGCGTCAGGAACAGGAGTAGTGGCGTCAGGAACAGGAGTAGTGGCGTCAGGTTCTACTTTTTTCTCATCACTTCCAAATAATCCACCTAATAATCCAGTATCCTCTTCCTTGGGTTTTGCATCATCACCTCGGCGTCCTCCTTTCATAGATTGTCTACGTCTGTGCTGTTGAGCGCGACTTCGTTTTCGACTTTGTCTCGATGGCATATTATATATTATACAGATAAAATTACTTCGCAAACAATATAGAAAAAAACATCATAAAAGATTATTCTAAAGATGCCTTCCTTCATCATTGTCGAAAAAAACGGTTCTGTTAAATGCACCACCTCAAAAACACTAAATGTGTCTGATTTATACAAAAAGTGCGGATTCAAATCAAACGACGGTTTCAATTGTGCACACACATGGACAATTGAATTCAATGAGGTCGAATACAAGATTCAGATTTATGGAAAAACAAATGGCAGGGCAGGGTCCGAAAACAAGTATGAGTTTCCGCCACCCATTGACAATACTCTGTTTTTTGGATCGTGCGCGGTCATAAATATGGAAGATGACAAAATTGTCGACATGAATGCCTCGGAATTCAAAGACATTATGGATCATTTGCAAGGTGGATACTCCGACCTTGATTCCGAAGAAACCGAGGAATCGGATGATAGTGATCCTGCTGTTCCCAAAACAAAACAGGGATATGTAAAGGATGATTTTGTGGTTGATGACAATGATTCTGACTATTCCAGTTCGGTCGAAGAATTGCCTAAAAAGGGCAAAGGTGCTAAGAAAGGTAAAGTCACTAAGGGACCAAAGGCATTATCAAGTGCTAAAGATTCTGCGCAAAAATACTTGGATTCATTGAATATTGTTGTTGCCAAAGCGTTGGAATGCTCTGACGAATTGGTTGAAGAAGCGTACATTTAAGGGAAACCTACGGTTAAGCGCCGAAGGCGCGACGCATCCCGCAAAGCAGGATGACAACCCCTTATGATCCCTTCCCTTAAGTGGAACGTAGTTCCAAGATGCCACTACGTGGCATAACTGCTACCCGAAGGGAGGCAGTTACACGTGGGGCAACTTCGTTGCCCTATACTATGCATTGAGTAGTGGAACAACTTACGGTTGTTCTCCCCTTGGACCCCTCTTTTATAATCTCTTCTTTAAAATTAAAAAAACTTTTTACATTGCGTCAGCGAAAATAACCACCGAAGGTGGTTATATGTAGGGCAACTTTGTTGCCCTTAGCGACGCTAATCGGAGCCGAGGGCGATTGCGCCCTCGAACTTATTTTTCAAAACAATTTAAAAAGATGATTGATAATATTATAAAACAACATCATCATCATCATCATGGATCAAACAATTTTAAAACAGCGATTCCCACAGATTGAACTTTCTTATGAGACAGACGCCCATAAGAAAGTTTTAAATTCAAAATACGACATTTGTGTGTCAATCCCCACCGGCAAAAAGTATTTTGCATGGTTTACACATGAACCTGGCAAAGCAACCGACGCATGTTACATAATCGACAAACAGGGCATTCATTTCAAACAGGTGAACCTTGCCAATTGTTCCACATGTAAACTGTCAATTGGCACCATCGTTTATGGCACCCTGTGTGAACTACCTTGTAAAAGTAACTTCTTTATCATTGAGGACATTCACAGTTATTCGGGAATAAGCATGAAACACATGACATTTGCTGCCAAAATTTCATACATTGTGAAGATTATTGATACAGTGAATCCAGTGAATTTAGAAATCACTTTTGTATTACCCTATATGGCGCGCATTGCGGCAGATGCATTGCCAAGCATTATTGACGACCCCATTTTCTACGATTCCATGCTTGATAAAACTGCATATGTCACACACCATGTGCAGTTTCGCGCTTCTTCCCATATTGTCCCGCATCTCAATCACAATTATAAGAAAAACACGTCAAAAACACAATATGTAGATAATATACCTGTTGCATCCATCTTAACACCTCGCCAAGATTTGGACTTTTTCGCAGCAGCGCGGAAACAAGAAGCAGTCTTCTTGGTGTCTGCTGACATGGAGAGCGATATATACCATTTGCACTGTTATGACAACAAGTCTGAATCCCAATACACATATGTGGATGTGGCGCATGTGGGGACATACAAAGAAAGCAAATATTTGAATGGTTTGTTTCGAAATATTCGCGAAAATGATAATATTGATTTGGGCGAGGAAAGCGAAGACGATGACATGTTTCAAAACATGAATCACGACAAATATGTGGACTTGTCAAAAAAGGTGAAGATGAATTGTGTTTTTCAGAGTAAGTGGCGGCGATGGACGCCGATATCCGTGGTTGCAGACAAGGCGCGGGTTGTTAATATACATGAACTGATTAAAGGATTTGTACAGAATGCACATCCAAGGAACGAGAAACCAAGGAACGAGAAACCAAGGAACGAGAAACCAAGGTTCATTGTGTTTATGAGAACCCAAGACCAAGGAACGAGCATTCAAAGTCAAGACCTCCTATAAAACGTTAAGGTTGAATGGGAACCGTAGCAATCTTACCATACCCCTTAGGACACTCCTTCTTGGTTTGCTCAAACTCAAAACAATTATTTGCAGCATCCTTGTATTGAACCGTGTCTACATTTTCCGGTGTTGGATACACAAAGATTGTCCTGCGACTTGGGTTAAACACAGCAATAAAAATGAGTCCAAGTGCTAAACTAATTATAAACACAGGAATATTAATATAATTTGTAACGCCCATTGCTATAAATTATATGCACTTATTTATTTTGCCTTTTTTGATTTCTTTTGTTTTTTTGAACCGTTGAATAACTTGATGAGTTCCTCTTCTGACAATGCTGGTGCCTGCGCCTGCGCCTGCGAAGTAACCGACACCTGCGAAGCAACCGACACCTGCGAAGCAACCATAGGTTTTAACCCAGATTTCTCCTGTTTTTCATTGCCAATTGATACTACATAATTGTTGGCGTCAGTTTGTTGGACTTGTGCTTGTGCTTGCGCTTGTGCTTGTTGGCGATGTTCCATCTTCTTGCGCAATCGGTCTTTAGTTGCATTTTGTTTTGTCATTCGGTTTATCGCATTCATGTCGACTTTGCCGCCCAGCGTCTTCTCCAGCATTTTCATAAAGGGTAAATCTTTCATCGATTTCATCATCTCGGCAAGGTCGCCTTTGCCACCTCCGAGTCCCTGCATTTTTTCCATGATCCCGCTCATCTCTGCCATCATTTCCTCCTGTGAGATTTCACCGTTCTTCATCTTGTCCTGTAATTTAGCAGCAAGGCGCTTGAATATCACAATCATCTTTTGCGGGTTCTTGATGATTTGCATTAAAATGTCCTTGCTTGATTTAGCATTTTGCATGTCTCCGTCAGTGAAAATTCCTTCCAATTCACTAGTGAATTCATCCGTAAATTCCTTTGCTAATTTGCCCAATTTGCCGTCCAAGAGTCCTTTCATGTGCTCGTGCAACTCTTCCGGATTTGGCATATTGGCAAAAAAATCCTTGGATGAATTTGCACCTTCAGTGCCTTCGTCACTTGTTTCTTCGCCTTCACTTGGTGCAGGATCCATCTTGCTGAAAAAATCGGAAATGCCCGTCATGGTTTCCGAGATTTTGCTCTGTAAATCTGCCTCATTCATCGCCTCAAATATATTTGCAGAATTGCCAAAATTCTTGGCATCCTTCATCGACCCCATCAATGTAAAAAGCAGCAACTGCAAATACTTCCAAATAGAGTTGCGTGTATTTTCACTAACACCGTCGCAATTATACAACAGGCGAAAATCAACACCTGGCAAAAAGGCAACATTCACCTTTGACCCCGGCGCAAAAATATCGGCATTCGAATACAAGATGTCAAAAAACCGCTCAGGATAAATTGCTAAACAATAAGTGTGTAATGAGTCTAAGGTCTCCTTAGAGACCTTAGAGACCTCCAACAAATTTGACCACAAATGCGCATACTCGGGAAAAACCGTCGTCAAATCCTTGGTAAAATCGGCAATAATAGATTCAAAGTTTTTAGGGGGTTCCGTGTCCATTATACTTAATAGAAATAATATTTAGAATGTTTCTATACTAATTTTGTTTGAAATGATAAAATTGTGTGCAGTAAATATAAGAAAACAATGGATTCCACATTTATGATACGAATTGCATTTTTAATATTAATATTAATGTCCTGTTTGACCGTCTATTACATGTTTGGCAAAGGATCGCAAATAGAAGGATTCCTCATCGAAAATACACTCGTGGATTTCAATGAACAAGGTGTCCCCGCAAATCCTCTGTATGACGAATATGGAAATCCCTTGACCGATGGGTATTATTTTGCGCCTAATGTTTCCACTGGTAAATGGACCACCGGCGCCAAAGATTACAAAAAATATTTGTTGAAATCTGTCCCCTACGGATATGTAGCAACCACCGACAAGAAATCCATTGTTCCCAAAACAAATGTGGCAACTGCTCTTACAGAGAATAATATACCGGAATGGCGCGAACTGACTTTTGCCGAGTATTCGCAACTCCCGGCAAGTCCGTTTGTTGGTACAGTGCCGCCTGCCGGATATTTCAAAATCAAACAGTCAATTGCCAAAATCCCAGTGAACCATGCATTGCTGGATGTTGAAAAAAATCCAAACAGCACTTATTTGAAATATGTGGGACCTTATGAATTGTCGTCATTGGGCGAAAATGATGTTCCTCCAACAGGAAAATACAAGATCCGTTTGGTGAAGGAATACAATGATGATAACACACCCAAAACAATAATGTATGCGGTTGCTGACATTCTAAGCAAATATGAGTTGGACAAGAGTGACGACACGTATACTACTTTGTTGGCAAGAAAATCGGTGACTGATGCGTTTCCAGTGTGGCGCGAATGGACATTTGATGAATATACGCAAGTATTGTCCACCCCTGAAAGTTCTACGTCAGTGCCACAGGGTTATTTTAGAATTAAAAGAGGAGACAAATATGAAATTGCCAAAATACCTGTAAATCACCGATTGCTTAGACCGGATGCATTGAATCCAAACAAAACCTATTTGTCTTATTCGGGTGCTTACCAGGACATTCCTGGATACACATATCGATATAATAATCAGGGGTCCCCCGATTGGACTGGCGAATTTGCATTAAAGACAGATAAAGAAACATTGATTACTACAATGACCACTACACCAGAACTGGCACCTTCCAAAAAATACAAGATTAAGTTGGTGACTGAATATAATATTGCCGACAATACACCCAAAAAAGTGAAATTTGTGATTGCCGACATTCCTGCTGGATATGTGCTGGACTCGTCCGATGTTTCTCAAACAAAATTGGTGACAACTGCTGCCGTTGATTATGATGCTGCCAGTGCAAAAGACATGAATTTTCAATATCGACCCGAACTATTAGAGTCAAGCACTGACGACAATGCTGCATATGATGGAGCGCCGTCTTTTATGGATAAAGGCGTGTATTATCAATTTGACAAAAACGGCAAATTGGTTGAAATCAATTACAAGGAGTCGAATTTTGCACCAATTCTGTATTACATGCCCGGCGCCTACAAATTTGGGTCATCTGCATATGTTCCAACATATGAAGATAGTGTGTATTTGAGTCGCGAAACACGCAATGCGCAACTGCTGGAGGATGCGGACCCCAACTTTGTACTCGGAGGTTCGCCAATTATTAACTCAAAATCGCAATTGGGCGGATTCTGCACTGCAGACAAAGACAACAAACAAAAAATGGAAGAAAAATGCAAAGCAGTGGATCCGGCATCATGTGCTTCTACAACATGTTGTGTGTTGCTTGGCGGAGAAAAATGCGTGTCGGGCAATGAGAATGGTCCCTATATGACTGCTAATTACACAGATTATACACTCACTGCAAGAAACAAGGATTTCTATTATTATCAGGGCAAATGCTATGGGAATTGCCAGGGGAACCAAGGTTCCCCTTGAACCCCTCCTTTTAAGGAAACCAAGTTAAGTAAACCTAGGTTACCCTTAAGGATGGGGTTATAGGGAAAACCAAGTTAAGTAAACCTAGGTTACCCTTAAGGATGGGGTCATAGGGGAAACCATTGGTTTCCCCTAAAAATTGATTTTGTCATTGACAGTGTCAATGCATTGTAAAATACAATGCATCGACAATTTAGAATTAGTTCCTTTACACGTTATTATAGCACAAAACGTGCAATTATTTATACAGATGGGTCCTACATAAATGGGCAGGGCAAAGACAAAGGCAAAGGCAAAGGCAAAAGCAAGGGCGGAATCGGCATCCATTTTGCCAACGGAATACACGCCGATATCAGTGAAAATTATTCCATGTGGATAGATCCTGGGCAATTTCCTCCTACAAGCAATCGGTGCGAATTGCTCGCAATTTATCGCGCATTTTCCATCTGTCTAGGAAAAGGCATCGATGCCGAGATTCATACAGATTCGGAATATGCAATTAATTCGATAACCCGATATAGTCATATATGGAATGAGAATGAGTGGGTTCGCCTGGATGGGACCCCTATAAAAAACATCGATTTGATTATGCCCCTCTATTTGGTGCATTCTAGAATGGACAATCAGTTTGTATTCAAACATGTGAAGGCACATCAGAATCCAAATGCATCAAGTCATACAATTGCGGATTCATTAGCAAAAATGGGGGCAAGAAAAGAATGAAATTATTATCGGCAACCTGTGTTTTAGATTTTTTTGCATCGCCGGGTTACCGGGTTTCGCACTTTGCCCGGTGGGCATGGTTTTAATTGTTTGCGGCATCGCCCAGTCTTGCCGAGCGGACAAGGTACTTGTGCTTGCACTTGTGCTTGCACTGGTGACGCTGCTGCTGCCGATGCTTGTGCCACACTCAATACAGGAATGCTTTTGACCGCGGGTCTCGGTCCCGACACCTTCGTAATGACATGATTCCGGAATGTCTTTTTTAATCTGCTCAGAACCCCATTTTGCAGCAACACCGATTCGTATTCGGCAATCATTGTGTTAATATTGTCCAAGCGCGTCACCAAATTGGGGTCAAACATGCGCGCAAATAACTGGTGCAAACGCAAATATTCGTCATCGGTTAATCCACGTTTTGCGCACATCTTATTCGCAACATAATTCAGCGTAAATCCCAGCGAATTGGAATCCGTCGTCTTTATTGATTTCTCCACAAATATGTGCGGCACCAGTTTGTAGTGCATGGTGCTTTCAATGCCGGACCGCACATGTGCTTGGATAGTGGCAGTGTTGTTCGGACTCAGACGGTTTTCCATGTATTCAAATGTCAGCAAAAACGACACAGGATCTATATCAAATCGATTCGCGGTTTTGCGTTTTGTTATTACATCCGAAATCATTTGTGTGTGTGCATCTACCAAATTTGTTGCGCCCGTGTATGAATACAATTGTTCAAAATGTGCCGAATTGCTCATGTATCCTTGTTCCATAGGTCGCGACCAGTGAAACATGCGAGTTGTTGCCAAATTCACAATGTCTCGCATTTGTGCCGACATGGACTTCATTAATCCAAAATCGATGTAATTGAATTTGATGGTCTCGGACACCGGGTCATATTTCACCACAATATTGTGTGGTTTAATATCGTCGTGCAAAATGTCGTTTTCGGCAAACATTTTCAGTCCCATAAATAGAGAATGTGCATGCAACCAAAACAAATCCACGCGTTTTTGCGATGCAGGACTATGGGGTCCCAAGAATTTGTTCAAATTAATTGTTGCAAAATCGTTCAAATCCATTCCGCCATCCTTGTATTGCAACATGGAATAATCTATTGATGTGGTGTTTGGTTCTAGTATGCGACATCCCGAGGGTTGCACATGTGCCACATAATCTGCCTCTAATATTTTGCACTTTTTCGGTTTTCCTAAATAGTATTTGTGTTTTGGGTCCGCGGCAGCAATGCGGTTATATTCATCATATTCTGATTTTGCCTCGTCGTTTTTCATTACTTTGGAGACCTTTTGGTCGATTCCTGTATTTGGCGCACCATCGCATTTCATTGCCGGGCGAAAAACGCACCCGTAGGTTCCTTCACCAATCAACATTGGTTTACTGCTTGATGCACTCATTGTTGTATATTTTATATTAATGTAAAAACATGGTGATTATTTAATGAAAGGGTTATAATTAGTTCTTCATACACTTAGGGAAAACTGCCGGTTTTTCTTATAAGGGAAAGGGTTATAATTAGCACCTTTGGTGCTAATGTCGTGTTCTTCGCACACTTATGGAAAACTGCCGTTTTTTCTTATAAGGGAAAGGGTTAGGGACACAAGTGGCACCAAAGGTGCCACCGCCGTTTTGCCCAAAGGGCAAAACTTACCGCAGGTTTTCCCAGAAAATTGATTCTGAATTCAAACAATATAAACATGAGACACAAATTAGAACCATAATATATAAAATGATCATTCCAGTAAAATGCGTAACTTGCGGTCAGGTGTTGGCAAACAAGTATTTATATTATTTAGAAGAAGTGCGCAAGCGCAAAATAGAGAAATCCGGAGTTTATGAAAAGAAGACCGTGTATTTGACGGCATCCAATGCGGTAAAAACCCCCGAGGCAGAAGTGCTAGATGAAATGCATCTGTATGATCCCTGTTGCCGAAGACATATGCTGACCCATGTTGATATTGAATAATTATTTGTTTGGATGCCCCGCATGGGCATCTATGAATAATAGGAAGGTTACTAAGTAACAATTACCTAATTATTTGTTTGGATGCCCCGCATGGGCATCTATGAATAATAGGAAGGTTACTAAGTAACAATTACCTAATTATTTGTTTGGATGCCCCGCATGGCATCTATGAATAATTAGGTAATTATATAATATAGATGCCCACACATAAGAAAAAACCTAGACCTAGACCCAAAAAAATATATAGTCAAATTGGGTGTGCGTCAAAGAAGAGACACCAAAAAGGCGGTGCTTTGGGTCTCATGCACGCCGACCCACCCATTCTTTTTTCCAGAACAATGTATCCCTATAACGAAATTGGCAATCCACCAAATCCGATAAATGCTAGTATGCAAAGAGGTGGAAGCAAAAAGAAACGCAGATATTCGCGCAAATATTACAAACAATCGGGTGGAAGTTGGTTTTCGGGTCCTGCTAATTATTCGCAACAACCGATAAATGTCAAGTATCATGAACTGAATCGGTTCTACACTTAAGGGCGAGGGTGCAATCACCCTCGGCACCGATTAGCGTCGCTAAGGGCACCTTCGGTGCCCTACCCATAACCACCAAAGGTGGTTATTTGTCGCTGACGCATTGCAATTTAATTTAAAATGCGTTAGCAAAATCTGAAAGACTAACTAATTTTGATAGAACAACTATAGATTGTTTCATTGAAGGAGGGATCATAAGGGGAGAACACCGAAGGTGTTCCACTTCTTGATGCCACTATATGGCATCTTGAACCTTGGTTCCCCTTTTATGTTTGCCGATATATATAGAAATGTCATTTTCAATCAGTAATTTGTGCACCCCCGCATATTTTTATTTTATCATTTCCATGATAAGCGTTATTATTTTAGCAATTCAAAACTACGGCAACAGTTTAGAATATTGCGTTGGTGACTACAGTTGTCAAGTTTCCAGCACATTCATTGTTTTTATGATAAAAATCTTAGTCATCCTTCTCTGGACTTGGATTCTTAATCTCATTTGCAAGGCAGGTGTCACGCCTCTATCGTGGTTCCTTGTTCTTTTCCCTTTTATTATAATGTTTATTGCCATCGCATACATGTTTGTAATGTAATCCAATAAAATAAACACACGCGTTTTATTTTATTAACAGGGCACTTATTATATATGAAAACTGCAAACAAGCGTGCAAGAGGCAATAAAGGCACCTTAAAAATAAAACGCAACGCTATAAAGGAAAAAGATGGATGGATATATTTAGAAGTCGGCGGCACACCTTATGAAATCGGGTTTGCTCACGGTAAATTGCTGCGCCCTCATTTCAAACAAGTGCTTCGGGTCTTGCCTTTCAATGTGGCGCAAGAATTGAAGATTCCTTATGCCGATTATTTGCGCGATTGCAAACGTATTTTCACACCCATTTTAGAAGAAGATGAATGGGCGTTTATTAAAGAGGAATTGCGCGGCATTGTTGCCGGGGCGTCGACGAAGGGTGTCACCTATGATTTTTTGGTTGCGTGGAATTCCTATTTGTCCATGTGCACGTATTATGAGAAAAACCATGACTCGATTGGTTCCAAGAATGCATCGCATTCGAGACCTCTTTCAGGAACAGAAGGAACAGAAGGAACAGTAGTTCGGGAACCTCTTGGTCGATGCAGTGCGTTCATTGCCACCGGCAGCGCCACTAAAACAGGTGAAATTGTCATGGCGCACAACACCCACTCGGATTTTGCAATAGGGTTTATAATGAATGTTGTTATGCGAGTTAAACCTTCAGCAACAGGATCCACGTCATTTGTTATGCAAACGGCGCCGGGTCTCATTTGCAGCAGCAGTGATTGGTTCCTGTGTGACAATGGCATCATCGGATGTGAGACCACTATTTCCAATCTGAATTTTGTGCCGGATTTTCATAAGGGTCCTAAGGGTCCTTTGGACCCGACACGTTCAAAGGGTCCTTTGGACCCGACACAACCTTCAGTTGCTTCAAAGGTCCCCTATTATTTGCGCATCCGCAAAGCAATGCAATATGGCAAAACACTGGATGATTATGTAGAGATAATGTCAAAACGGTCTGCGGGAGATTACGCATGCACATGGTTTTTAGGCGATATTAATACAGGTGAAATCATGATGTTGGAAGATGGCGGCAAACATATTGGCGTGGAAAGGACTCGCGATGGTGCGTTTCATGCGTCGAATGATGCGATTACCCAGGAAGTTTCTGAGCTGGATACGACGCATGATAACAAATATAACCCGGACTCGACTACGGGGGCGCGTTATTTGAGGATGGAATATTTACTGTTTGACAAATATCGGGGGAAATTGGATACGACAAATGCCAAGAAGATTTTAGCAGACCATTATGATGTGTCGGAGAATAAATATAAGATGGGTAAGATGAATATATGCAAACATGCGGAATTGGAAGGACGAGAACCAAATGAAAAAAAGGGGTCCAAGGAGGGGTCCAAGGAGGGGTCCAAGGAGGGGTCCAAGGAGGGGTCCAAGGGGTTGACTCGCATCGAAGATGCGAGCGTCGTGGCGCCAAAGGCGCCACTTGTGTCCTTGGACCTTTCCCTTTTGGTTTCATACAGGATTATTGATGGGTTTCCAAGTATCCACCTGAAGG